>ERZ1034897.54-NODE-54-length-63870-cov-201.038518_pt1 | contig 63870 bp, 69 predicted proteins | sample MGYA00520629_ERZ1034897 | MGnify/ENA primary metagenome ERZ1034897 (study PRJEB33766, sample SAMN09781789) | gut metagenome | biome: gut microbiome | host: Homo sapiens | place: Madagascar | study: EMG produced TPA metagenomics assembly of the PRJNA485056 data set...
TAATTTTACTTCCATTAAATGAAACAGATCTCCAGATACTTCGGTCATTTGCTGTAACAGAGCAATTTGTACAATTTCTTGCCACGGTATTACCAACTAAGCCCCAATCTGAATAATATGGCTTCATTGTGATATAATAATACAAATATAATGTACTTCCTGTATTCAAAGTTACGGAACCAACGTTGTTACTAGTATGATTTGGATTTGTTGCAAGAAGTTTTCTATTGGAAAAATTTACTTTAGAAAAGTCGATACCTTTAGATACAGATGCGAAATTTGGTACCATTAATTGACTACTCATTATCTATTCACCTCCATATTATAAAGGTGAATAGATATTTTATTTAGATCTGCAGAATTTCTACAGACCCCCCCCCATTAAGATAATAAATATTATCCAATGAGGGAGGAGTCATAATAGTATTAATATACATATTATGATACTCCTTTAGTCACGATTTATTCGTTATACCAGCAATAAATAGTATCTTTATAAGTACCTAATGAATCACTGGCAGCGCCAGAGTATCTGACAGAATATTTCAATACTCCAGTCGAAGAATTATATGATTTATTGATAATGCTTAACGTCGCCCATGAAGTTGAGCATCCCATATAAAAACTACTTAATTCTATTGAAAAATTATCTGTAGATAATTTATTATATAATGAAGAAAGCGCAGATTTGACATTAATCGATTGATTATACGTTCCTCCACCGCCTCCAATAGAAACTGTAGTATCTCGAATTTTAATTCGTTTTAAAGTACTACTAATTTTTATAGTCTTATCTGATTGAGACATAAATTGAGTACTCATGATTGCGCCACCTCTTTTCTTGGCGCAATCATTTTACTTTCTAATGGGGGGGGGTCTTTGCATTATAAATAATCATAATAATACTCCTTTTTTTAGTTATTAATCTTCTTTAATTCCGTATACATACCAAGTATTATAGCCAGAATCAAGATTATAAAATGTAATTAGCACTTTCTTTTTATTCAGGTCATTTACTATAAAATTCGCCGGATATGGACCTTGCACATTTTTAACAGTTCCAATATTTGGTCTGACATACAATCTACTAGGATCTCCTTCCCATGCAGAAGTAAATAAAAGTGCATCATATCCTTCAAATGTATCTGTAAAACTATATGTATTAGCTTTAGCATCTTGCTTTACAAATACAATAGATATATTCTTATTATTTCCGATACATGAATTCATTAAGGAAATTGACATTTTTATAAGCACCTCACTTTCATAATGAGATACTTATCGGGTACTATCGGTTTAGATAATACCCCCCCCATTAAAGTAATTCAATAGGGAGGAGGTAATATTAATAAGCATAATATAACCTCCAATATGTTTTTACTTGCATGCCCAAACACTAAAATTCCAACTATAACCGCCACAATCGTGATTAAAAAATCCATTAATTGTGACAGAACTAGTATTACATCCAGTTAGGAGCCAATAATTAAATCCACCATAAAGCGATAATCTAGTTACTTTTCCTTGAGATACAATCCAACTAACCGAACCATCTACGCTCATACAAGGTTTTGCATGAAATAAGTAATATTCATTATAACCAGAAACGGTGCATGATCTTCTTCTAATTTCACCATTTCCATTATCGGTTGAAGAATTGCCGATTTTTAGCAAGCCTAGGAATCCATATTCCAGCTAATATAGCACCTTTATTGTCAATAAAAGTTTTACCATTTCGAATATCAGAAGCGGAGGCAGTTAACTGCCCTGAACTTCGGGGTCAAAAACTAAGTCGACATAAATTTATCCTCTTTTAAATAGTAAGAGTTAAAGTTTGAGATTGGGTATTCCAAGCTGGTTCCGGATAACCTTGCTGATCCCTTGCTCGTAATTTTGCAGTTACTGTTATTTTACTATCAGTAATAGAGTAACTTAATTCAGCATAAGCTATCATATACCCATCATTTGCAGACGAACCGCTACTAGTTTTATTAGCCTTTAATTTTGTTAAATCCATTTTATTGGATGATGGGGGGGGGTCTCCATAAATTGAATGCTCATAATAAATACCTCATTTAACTAATTTAATTCCATGAATATACCATAGATTATCATTAGAACTAACATTTCGAATAGCATTAATAGTCGTATCTAGTCCATTACAGTTTAAAACGAACCATAATGTGCAAGCCCATACTGCTCTCGAAGCAATAGTGCCATTATTTGATGTGACATAAACTCTATCTGAAGATTGATAATAATTTAGGAAATATGCTTCATAACCAGTAAAAGTTTTCGATAGAGTTTCTGAATTTGTCCAACTTCCACCAGTATATCCAATCGTACCCAAATAATCAATAATTACAGAATGAGAGGATTGCCCCCCCCGAAATTAGACATAAATTGCAATCCCATAATGATTTTACCTCGTCAAACCAATAATAGCGGCATCACTAGAAGTCCATTGAGCACCAGAGCCAATACTTATTGATATCTTATTGCCCTTCTTACATGGTATTCCAGAATAGACTTGCAAAGTTACAATTCCATATGGATCCGCCTGAGCGGATGTTATACTACATAATTGACTAAGTCTTGTGCCGTTAATCGTAACACCACTAGCAGAAGCTGCAATATTATCTCGGACAGTGGCAACAGCAACTAGCTTGATATCATAATCAGCATTAGCTGTAATACTATATGACCACGAACCTCTTGATTTAGCTGATTGGAGATATTGTAATTTTTCCGTATTGGAATTCGTACAGTTAAAATTGGTCATGATTTGCTCAGACATAATTATTCACCACCCTTTGCAGTATTTGATGAATAATCTTCTCCAGTAATTTGCTTATACTCATCTTCGGTAATAGCGCCTTTCTTAACAGCATCTTTTACCTGATCAATTTTCCAATACTTAGGATAAAATCTTTTAATAGTTTTCATCATTGCTTTACTCATTAGAAGTATCCTCCTCGGTATTAGAATTATCTGAATCAAGAAGAGTATTTGTCATCATAGCAGTATACGTAATCTGAGCATCAATCTCAGTAATTCTGTTAATATTAGCTTCTCTTTCAGCTGCTTCGGCAGCATTTTTATCTGCTGCCTCTTTTTCAGCAATTTCTGCTTCTGTATAAGTATGATAATATTGACAGTCTTCGTAGATATCATGCTCAGGAATTTCTCTTTGCATGCCATTGGGCCACAAATCCGAAATAGAATCTTCCATAATTTCATAAGTAGTGTCAACATGGCCAATCTTAATACGATCATTATATAGATAACCCTTTTCAAGATCGCATGATTCCTCAGTCAATTCTTCCTTAGTAATCTCATCGTAAATTTTCATAAGAAATAAATCCTCCTTTCTCTAAATTAAGACTGTGCCTCGAAATAAATAGTAATATCGCTAGAAGGTTTCTCTTTTACGAATACCATAATTTCGCTAGCAGTAGTGCTATTACATACCATAATACCTGCAGCAATAATATTCAAATTTGCTTGCAAAGTTGCATTCGTCGTAGCATTACCAGTCTTAATAGACATAGGAGCACTGAGCTTCTTATTATTCAGAATCGTAGGACCGCCGTTATCTGCAGTAAAGGTAACAGTTTGCATGTAAGTATACGTTTTGTAATCAGTATAACTAGATGCACTACCCCAAGAAGAAACAGGAAGATTGCAATGGTAAAGATACTTAGCCGTTACTTCATTTGCCGGTGTATATCCAAGAGCGGATGATACACATGAAGCATCCATAAAAACAGTACCATTATCCTCCACCTTAAGACCAGTACCAATGATAACCAGACCGAGAGATGACTTAGATGTGACTTTCGTACTTTTAACGGGAGTATACCCAAGGGCAGAAATAACATTGTCAGAAGAAACACTCAAAATGCCGTTATTGACAGACATATTACTACCAACAGTAACTCTACCGAAGGTAGTGTAAGTAGCCTTCTGATTAATAGCATTCTCAGCAGTAGTATTATCTTCCATATAAACAAGCTTTGCACGAGTATAAGGAAGAATCTGGTTGCTACTGCTATCTGTAAGGATTTTAGCATAAGTAGCCATAAAATTATCCCATAAGTCTAAATTTTCTAAGATCCATAATAGGATCCTAGAATAATTAATAATGGAACCGTAACGCCAAAACTCATATGCTACGTCATAAATCATATTGAATACATATAAGCCAATAATTTCGCATACATTATCAGCACCTATGCCAGTAATGAAAAAAGAAGGTAGACTTTAATCGGTCTACCTTTATTTATATTATTTCATACGGATAATACAGAGCGTATACGAATTATCATCGTACGTGTTCGATGCTGAAATAATGTATTTAGCATCGTTTTTGATCTTTTTCAAAATCCTACCAGTTGCATAATTGTCGACAGCATCTTCGTACGCACGGTCATCCATCCAACCTCGAGTTTTAATTTTGCTTCCGTCCGGCATCTTCCAAATGATATCATCATTAAGAAGCCAGAACGTATTGCTGGAAAGCAATCTCCGAAGTTGCTTTCCTTTCACATATGTCTTAACCGGCTTAATGATCACATCCTTAACCGGAGTTTCGCAATCATATTCCACAAAAAGAATATGATTATAAATCCGACTAAATGTCTTTTTCTTGGTCTTAAGTTTCATATACTTAGACCTCCTTTCTATACATATAATATACAAGTGAAATACGAGAAGAAATAATGCGGAACCGAACACAAAGCCTATCCTAGATGTAAGGTCGTTCATGCCAAATGCAATGACACCACCAGCAGATATATGGTAAAGACTTTCACCAGCAAAGAGCATTTTAAATTACGTTTTAAAGCCTATATTAACACATAGCTAATTAGAAATCCATGTGGTGGAGGTATATCGACTATGAATTTTAATGATAATCAGTCAATTGCCGAAGCTTCTGAAATCTTGGATACTTTTGATGAAGATGAGATTCGCTCTCTTGTCGAATCTCAAATTTTCAATGAGAAAGTTGAATTGATTGATGGAGCCATCGTTGATCAGTTTGGTCCTATCTATGATAAATATAAAGGACTACTTGAAGAAAATGATAATCCCGATATTCTATTAGAAACCCAAGAAAGATTTTTGAATATTTGCAGAATCTTTATGAAGGCTATCGAAAGAAGATATGCAGTTCAGGTTGACGATGTATGGTTTGATAATAACAGAAATGACGTTCCTTCTCTCACACAAGCACTTTATGACTTCTTTGTGATCCATCATGCTTCTAACATTGAAGAAGCTCTGTATAATTATATCATCGGTCATATCGATGAACTTTATACTGTATTTGAAGATCAAAAAGCAAAGAAAGATGCATCTACGATTTCGAATAAAAAGATCTTTACTGCCGATTATGCGATCATTCTGAGTAATATCTATGACGTATGCTCTTACGTCTTTGATAGTTGCTTTAAAACTTATAATGATTTCTTTAATTGCATTAATCCTGATGATATTTATAAGTGTATTTTGCAAGATTTCTTTGATAAGAATATTTTGTATGGTATCACTGATCAATCTAAAGAAATTATGCATGAAGTCATCTTCTTAGATCGCTTGAAAGAGATGATGGATGATAATGTTACTTATAAAGGCATTATTTGCTTTAAAGTATCTGAGCGTATTAAACGCTATGCTGCATCTCTTGATAAATCCCTTAGTTAAGATCAAATCCCATTATTAAGGAGAATTTCATTATGAAAGAAATTAAAGTGGAGAATAACGACGTAGTCGATACCACTGAAAATGCTGTAGAAGAAGTAGTTCCTGCTGAAGAAACAAATTCTTCTACGAATACGGAAGTAAAATCTGATAAGATTTTGGTTCCAGAATTTACCGATGAATACCTTCATGAAAAGAATTTTATTGAATTGGAAAGACTTCGCAAATCCAATTTGAGAAATAAAGATACTCTTGATAATATGAAAACTACGGTTGAGAGTATGGCTAAATTCTATACTGATAATAAAGATCTTCTGGACGCTTCTAAAGAATATGGAATTAAGATTAAAGAAGAAGCAGAAGAATCTGAAGAGACTGATTTTTCTAAACTGATGGATTATCCTGCGGAATTTCAGGAATCTTATGATCTTAATATTCCTATCATTGAAGCGAATGATAAAAAGATCAATGAAGAAATTCAGACTCGCTTTGGTAATGTAAGAAAATGCTCTTCTTTCTATACTAACGAACTTCGTGATACTATTGAGAAGAATATTCAAAGAATTAAGTTTACTCAGGATGACAATGGAAACTATGTCATTCCTAAAGAAAAACTTACGAATCTTGAGTCTTTAAGCCTTAAGAGTCTTGAAAATTCTTTGTCTGCTATCAATGATCGGCCGAATATGATTTACATGATTTCTCATTGCATTAATTATAGTGCATTGATTAATACGTGGAAATCCGTTCGTAAAGATTATCGTGCAGCTGATGCATATATTCGTAAAGTATTTATGCCTAAGAGTGTAAATCGTCGAGTATTTAGTGTAGATGAATTCCGTCAGATGGTTATGCTTCTGACGATGATGTCCGATCCTTTCTATGCCCGTATGATGATGTATCAGATTGCCCGTGTCATTGATCGGGGTCATCATGATGGTACTGATATGTATGGTCGTCTTTTCTGTTTGAATCTTAGTGATTATGCAAATAATCGTTATGATTTGAATGAAGAACATCTTCTGGATGTAATCCATACCATTCTTCAGGCATATGTGAATTATTCTCTTAAAGAAAATGAAGCAACTTTGAAGAGATATAAGAAAACAGATGCTTATCAAGAAGATCTTAAGCTTCAGAAAGAATTAGATGAATTTGTGCAGAAACGTAAAGCTGCGCTTCTTCAAGCTCAATCTGAAGGAAAAGTTGATTCTTTGAATTAAATATAATAGAGATTATCTCAAACGAGATAATCTCTATTATATTATTTAAGATTTAAATTGTAAAGGAATAATTCCAGATGCTACTATAGAATTATAGTTTATTGAACCAAATACAGTTTCTGAGCTTTTTAGCACAAATGCTGTTGGGGTTGAAAAATGAATATATACAATATTTGAAAGGCATGCAACCCACGCAGGTAATGACATATAACCTCCATTATTCGTGTATCCTTTATAAAAACACGATATTGGTTCAAATTGAGGGAAAAATTTTAGATTGTTTTTGTACGTGCTATCATTTGCTAACGAAAATTCTGCAAGTTCGTATTCAGTTCCTGGATTAATAGAGTAATCAGAAGATTGCGAATTAGATTTAGTTATTCCAAAATAAAAATAAATAAAATTTCCAATTCTCTTAACTATTTTCATGTCATCATAAATTCTTGCCCAAGACATGCATTTAATATTTGATCCAATATCTGTAACAGTTGTGGATGTTGGAGTATATCCCAAAGCATTGATAACATTAGATTTAGTAAGGCTAATTGTACCACTACTATTAGAGATATTAGAACCAATCTTTACACCACCAAGAGTACTTGATGATGCAGTAGGCAAAGTATAAGTGTTATTTTTCAAAGAAGTTACAGCATCTTGCACTGTAGTATTATCATCCATATACACGCATTTTGCACGTGTATATGGTAATATTTGATTTCCAGAAGTATCTTTTAATACTTTCGCATATGCAGCCATAAAATTATCCTTTAAATTATCTAAGATCCATAATAGGAAAGCACAAAATTTATGGCTCAAATATAAAAAATAAAGGTCTCAAACCTCCTTTCTAGGAAGACCTTTATTTTTAAATTCAACTATTAAGCTCATCAAATAGGGAATCAATTTCGTCCAGTTCTGCATCGATTTCTTTTGCAGAACTGGACATCTATTTTATGAGGAAATACGGTAAATGGTGGAACCGCATCCTCCAGCAGTTTTATCAATTTTATTATCAATATTAAATGTAAACGCACCACCATGAGGTTGAATTTCTCCAGTGCATCCACCAACAAGGAGCATATCAAATACGTTCTAAATAAGCCCTTTCAAAAACACTCATGTAAATCTATAACTCTTTAAGGAGGTTATAAACTATGGCTAATGAAATTAGTATCGATATCGCCAACGAAGTTGCTGATATTGATGTTATTTTTAACAAAGTTAGCGCTGATCCTAAAGGCGCCGTAAAATCATATAGCCGCGTAGCTGGCAATTTCAAGCCTAAGAGCATTGCTTCTCTGGCTAGAGATCAGATTATGCAATTTCCTGTCTATATGTCTGCTCAGATTCCTGCTGAAGACGCAGTTGTAATTTCTAAATCTTTGGAAAAGCAGTATAGTGTGCTCGCCGCACTTGCTCTTTCTAATCATCTGAATTACAGCTCATCTAAGTATCAGACTGTCGGTGACGTTATCTCCGAGATTCATAATAATAACGATAATCCCAATATGTTGAATTATGTTATGAATCTGGTCGATAATACCAAAGCAGTTGCTCATGCATTTGAGAATATTTCTCGTGTGCAGGTTAACACTGATGATCTGGCTGGTCTTTGGTATGGTACGAATGATGAGATTACTACGGAATCTATCAATAATATGTATCTGCCGAATGAAGGCAAGCTTCGTAGAGCTGAAGAAGCTTTTGCGATGGCAATGGAAGCAGATAATAAGAAAGATAAAAAAGAAGAGGATAATAGAATCCATAAGGTAAATGCTGGTGCTCCTCCTGATTCTTGGGATGCTAACATTGGTACTTCTAATTATGGCTTCCGTGGTTCCAATTCTAAGTCTGCTTCTACTCCTGAATTCCTGAAATCTAATGATCAGATGCTGATGAATGCAGCTCCTACTGTTATTACTGCTACTATGGTCATTGATAATGATAAGCGCGATTTCATGATCGCTATCAAATCCATGTGCCATGTAGTTCCTTCTGCTCAGATGATTTCTATGCTGGTAGATGCTGTCCAGGATAATCAGCTCGCTTTCAAGATCATTAAGTGGTCTAAGGGTGAGCAACATTTCTTCCGTGATTTTATCTTTGGTATTTCCAGTGCTAGAGATAATGCAAATAACATGAAGAATGCTGGTGCTTGGACATATGCATTGAAACGTCGTAAGGAAGCTTCTAAAGCTTTTGTCGGCGGTGGTGCTCCTCTGTCTCCCATCAGTACTCTGGTTGTTACCGAGCAGGAAGTTGAAGCTGTTAAAGCTGCTTGCGGCATCGATATCTCTAAGGCCGATGTTGCTGCTAAGCTGATTCAGGATTATTTCCTGCTTGCGCTTATGATTTACAATACCCAGACTAAAGCTGTTATGACTATGATTGATTCTGATAAGAATCGTGGTTTTGCTACCACGAATATCAATGGTCTGAAAGCTGGCAATAAGAAAGATACTGGTCTGGATGCTAAAGATTTGATCAAGTTGCTTGGTCGCTAATTTAGTGAAAGGAGAACTTGAGACATGAATTATGATGTAAAAGGTATTATTGCTCAAGAAAACATCAATATGTACATGGCTATGCCTGTTGGCAAGTATCGTACTGAGATGCGTGCTGTTCTTGAAGCAAAAGATTCTGCTGAAATTACTTCCGAAGTCATCAATAAGATGTATCAGGAAGTTAAAGCAAAGACCAAGGGTTATAGCGTTGAAGAAATTGATGCTTCCCATGGTAATATTATGAAGATTAAGGGTTATGAAACCACTGCAGATGCAATTGATGCAATCAATCGTCTTATGGAAGATAAGAAGTTTGACTGCGTTGATCTGATGAATGATCTTCATGATATGATTATTTCTCGTCGTGCTGATTTTGAGCATGGCTATCGTTATAATGTCGATATGATCAAAGTGATTTATCAGACTCTGGTTCTGGATCTGTACGAATTGGTGAATATGTGCATTTGCGCATATACTGCTATGATGCGTAATCCGAATCAGAAAGATATTCGCTTTACTGATCTGGGCGATTATCAGTCTAAGACTGCCATTTCTCAGAGTGCTGCTGGCTTTGTTGGTCTTTATAAAAAGGGCGACTTTGGTAAGCTCATGAAAGTCTTGAAGGATCCTAAGATGAGTGGTAGCACTACGGTTGAAGCAATGGAAGGCGTTGGAACTGGTATTCTGCTTGGTGCCGTTCTGTCTCCGTTCATTGTCCGTGCAGCAATCGGCTTTATCCGTCTTGGCGTAAACTTCTTCTTTGTGAAGGCTGCTAAGATTGATGATTATCTGTCTACGCAGAATGAATTCCTTCGTACTGCTATTGAAGCAGAAAGAACCCGTGGCGAGGATCCTAACGCTATTGAGAAGCAGGAAAAGTGTCTGAATGCTCTTGAGCGTTTGGCAGCTTTCATTGAAACCAAGATTCTTAAGGTTGATAAAGAAGCCAATAGCCAGATGATTAAAGATAATAAGCAGTATAAAAATGCTCTTCCCAGTCTGTCTACTGGTGCTGCTATGGATTTTAATATTATCTAATTTAAAATATCTCTATACTTTAATTAGTATAGAGATATTTATTTTATAGGCGGAACCGACGTGTCAATCTGTCCATGGATGAGAGTTCATAATAAACGCAAATACGCCATTATCTGCAAGAGTGTCATTTGCACTTCCACCAGCAACGAGCATATCAAAAATAAAGGTAGATTAAAAAATCTACCTTTATTTTCATTAATGATTGAGCATGTATGTTGTGATAGACGATATGTATCTAAATGCTACATCGGTTTTATCCTTATAAGTCTGAATATTATGTAGAACGGACTTATTTGTAAGTAATACTCGATCTTTTAATCTTTCAAAATATTGTGATAACCACATTGAGATATATACTAGAGTCCATAATTCTTCTGGAGTATACAATACAATTTCATCAATATAATCTTTATCGAGAATTGATAAATAAGATTTCTCCAAATAGTCCACGACAGAATCCAATAAAATTTCTTTATCTAAAATAGATTCAGGAACGCCATCTGCATATAGTAGTTTATTACTATCAGAAATAGATTCTTCATAGCACAGCCAAATTTTATTAAGATTCTTTGGATCTTTAATTGCTCCAGGAAATCCACGTCGAATTGGTTCTTTGATTTTATCTTGATTTGGCCATAGTCCAGTTATCTTCTTTAGATTATTAAGACTATAAATATTTTCTTCCATGATTATTTACTTCCTTTCTATTGCTTCATCAAGATAATATACAAATAAAATATGAAATTAAATATAAAAAATAAAGCCTCTATCAACAAGTCTGATAGAGGCTATGCGTAAGCTTAAATCATCTCTCTAAAGAGGCGATATGCTTTAGGCTCATTAAATGGTTTAAGAACTACATGAGCAGTTCCTACTGCATTGTCATAATAAAGCATTTTTGAAGTTACGGGTAATAACTTCTTTACTTGATTATAAAGAGATTGACTATCAGTACTATTATAAGTATTGATAATATCATGATCTTTATAATGGAACGTGCATGTGACCATAGCTTCTCACCTCCTTTCTATAAGGAGATAATTAGAGTATAAGAGGACTTGTCTCTTATACTCTAATTATATAATATACAAATATTTTTGATAGTTATTTATAAAAAATAAAGCCTCTATCAACAAGTCTGATAGAGGCTATGTAGATTAGCGCATATTATGCATTAAACTGCAATACTGGCGGATAAAATATTTTCCATCCGGGTCACGTGCAGTATTAATTTTAGCATATTCTTCATCCGTAACCTTTTTGTGAAGAAGTTTGCCATTTTTGATAACTGCAATTGTCTTCATAGCTTCTCGCCTCCCTTCTTATAAAGGGAATAGAGATAGTGAAGGACTTGTCTTCACTATCTCTATTTATATAATATACAATTACAATACCAGGTAGGTTTAAACCTACCTGGTATTTATTTCGTTTAAATGAGGAGCTTATCAGGATCAACCTTATTAAACTTAACTTTCGTCTGGTGGAACGCCTGCATATTTTTCTATAGGTATTTCTGTCTCCAGAAACCATAGACTATATCTTCATCCTCAATATCTTATTGAGATATAGTAGGAGCCTCGTACTTCGGTACTCTAATTACTTATTTCCCTACTCTACTCGCTTCTTCATAATAGAATCACTTCTATTACTATGCTTTCGATAGTCGTTGAACCTTCAACAAAGCTTGGCTGCTGATTAACTCTATTTATTGAATTTTCACTTCATAATGAGAATAACTTAATCCAATCTATTAATATTAATAGACTCGATTAAATTATTTTCTTTATGTGAGTATCAATAACCTAACAAGTCTTCCCAGCAATTCACGAGGTAACCCAATCCATATTACTATGGTGGGGGACTATTAGTATTCTAATCCATAACGCTATTCGAAATGCGGCCAGTAGTAAGGCCAGCATTTTCAATATCAAGGCGTCTAAAACGATCACCAGCACATACGTGACAAATCTTATCGTTCAAGCATCCCATAGGAGTTCTAAAATGAACCACTTTACCAAGGTATTTATCTTTATTCTCAGGAGTAAGACAAATATTCTTACCATTCTCGCTCATATATTGATACATATACAAATGAGCCATTTGAGGAGTAAGTAATACAGGCAAAGTAAATTTAGAACCACAATTCGTTCCTGCTTCATCAGTAACCAAAGACTGGTAAACAGAGTAGAACTGCTTCGTCTTATAACCACCAACTGCAGTAGCAACAGAACGAGGATACGATGCACCAACGACTATATTGCCAGCTTTAGGAATGTCTTCTTTATTAAGACCATCCATATAGTTTGATTTCATAAAGTCATGACCACCAGTAGCCGGATTCGGAGTCAAACCACCCATAATTGACATAACTTTATATTCTACATCAAAGTTACCACGAGATCCAGAATCAAACAAGATCATCGAAGGATCATCTTTGATATATCCTTTCGCCATATCCGTCAATTCTTTCTCCAGATCAGAATAAGCTTTTACTTTCTGCTCAGGAGTAAGATCAGTCATTGCTTCGATCTCTTTAACACGCTTATCTTTATAAGCAATAACTTTTGGATTAGGCTTCAGAAGATTCTCATCAAACGACGGAGAAATAGAACTGCACAATTTCAAGCCATAGAAAGAATAATAATGGATAAAATCGGCATATTCTTTCGTCGTAAGTTTATCTTCCATAATAGCATCTGCAAGAGAATTACAGAAACCATTGAATCCTTTCTTAGTGAAAGGAATATTTACAAAACCAGTTACTCGATCAATCTTTCCTTCAATGCAAAGTTTATTGAAAATAATTCTACCAGCAGTAGTATCTAATTCTTTATCGTTTAGATACTCGTCTTTATTAAGATGAACTCTGGCATTGATATTATATCGAGCAGGAACCATACCATTTGCTGTACCATGCTCTGTGCAATTTTTTGTAAACCAAGATACAGACAATTTCTCAGGATCAAGAGCAATAAGTTCTTTCTTTAGATTATCTGAAAGAGGTTTAGAATTAGCACGAGGATCCATAGTAAGAGTATATATCGTAAGCGTAGCTTCGTTACCAATGGTACGCATAGCACCACCAGCAATATTAATGAAATGACGCTTAGAATGCATAATTTCTTCAGCTTCCGTATTGGCTTCCTGTGTGAAAACTACTTTAGCGGTAACCTGGTCACCATCATAGTCGCCATTTAAGCCTTTCAAATACGTATTGCACATTGTAATCGTATCATTAAAGAGCATAGATACTCTAGCTTCAGGAAGACTAGGATCAATACTAGGATACCATTTAAATCTTTCTCCATTCACTACTTGATCTTCTGTCTTAACAGTAGACAATACATGAATGCGAGTTGGGAAAGTACCAAAGTAGTCATTCAAAGGATAACGAGTAATATAGACATGCTTATCATTGCAAGCATGAACTGCTGCAATATAAATAAGATCGGTCCAAGTCAATACTCGATTACCAATTTTATTAGCATTTTCATTCTTAGGATCAGCACCATAAGGTCTACCGACATAACGAAGAGTAAGAGTTTTGCCTTCTTTACTGCGAATATGAATCGGACGGAATCTAGCACCAGGAGTGTTAATATACAAATTGATCTTCTTCTGAAGATAATCTGTAGTAAATTTATCCATAGGATCAGCTAGTTCATCATAACCGATAAAATTCATATTCTTATCATACTTAGGCAAGCGACCACCAAGAGAATCCAATTCTTGACGAAGAATCTCCTGCAGTTCTCTTACTACAAACGGAAATGCCAAGACACAGCATTCACTCAAAGGAATACCAGTATATTCAGAATCAATAGGATCATCTGCAGGCTTATCGATATTCTGAATATCATGAACGGAAATAACGGAACGGAAACCATAGTCAACGTTTTTACCCAGCACGTTTTTCTTAAAGAAACCATTTTTCTTTTCAATTAACTGCTGACCATATTTACGAATTGTGACCAAAGATTCCAGTAATTTCCATTTTGTATTATGCATCTGATCAGGAAGAGCAGTACGAGTCAACTGAGAAGCATACATGATAACATCGTTATACATCTTATCGATCTCAGGAGTAACAGGTACACCATTTGTAATCTGAATATCACGATAAAAGATAGGAATTACGAGCCATTTAGAAATAAACAGTTCATCTTTCTTCAGATCGGTAATAAGAGAAACTCTCTCATTACGAGAATGAGACGCATTCTTTCTAAATTCAAGCTCATCAAAATGCTCTTCCAGCCAAGCAATACCGGTGTTATCAGGATTATATCCATCTTCACCATCCATTACTTCGACTAGATTGCCATTTTCGATTTTCCAAGAACTTCTACCTTGACATACAGTCTTAATCTTCTGATTCAGTTTAACAAGCATTTCATACACATAAGGATGGAATACTTTGCAATTTAAGTTAATATACCCATAACGTCTCTTCTGCTCATTAGGTGTAGTACCAAAAATAAGAGGACTAAAAATACCATCCGGAGATGCTACATTTTGACCTCTAAAAGGAGAAGGGTTCGTTACAGGCAACATGTCCATTGTCTTAATATTCAGCTCAATGAATCTATCAGTGATAAGATCAATTTTAAGATTGGTCGTCTCTGATACAGTGCTCATATTTTTCAAAAGAGTATCCATATCAGAATCAGATGATGCTTCATTGGCAGTCATACCAAGAGCTTTAGCCATAAATTTATCAGACATGGTTTTACAATCACCCTTTCTGATGAATTAGTTATAGTCTTCTAAACTTTACGAGATTGTCGAAAGAATGAAGAACCTAGATAAGTCTTATTAAACTTATCTAGGAATAAATTTTAAATCTTCATATTGACAGTATAATCTTTCTGGATAATATTACCTTCCCGATCCATATATACCAATACAGGTTTATAGGATTTAGAAGCATCCATCATAGGACAGACAAGAAGTTTACCATCAAATTCTGCCATCGGAACTCCATTATGCTGCGCATAATTATAAGACAAAGATCCAATAGAAGAAAGACCAGAAAGAATCATATTGGAAATATTTTCACTAGGTTGAAGTTCTCTATGCTCATCAATATAATTATTGATATTATCTAGAGGATAGCTTCCAGTTTTAGGAGCAAGATCAGAATGAAGATCAACAAGTTTATTCAATTTATTTAAATCTACCTGAGGATTATATTCCATGCTTGCGTCTTCGATCAATGCTTCCAAAGATTGAGAGAAATATTTACCAGATACAATATCAGCAGCTTTGTGACGAAGTTTAGTATCGGAAAGCCCCATTCTATTATAGTAAGCAATCATACTAAACCATTCTGCAGGAGCTCTCTTTCTTTTATCACAAAGCATATTCAGAAAAGCTTCTTCTGTAAGAAGAGTATCTGATTTATTGATACTATTTAGAATGATAGGGAAATTATTGGCAAAAAGGATTAGAAGAGCAGTTTCAGTCTCATCTTTAATATGCGATGCATTCATAAAAGGATCGTCATATTTTCCATCAAATTCCAATTCGAAGAAAGATTCTAATCCATAAACGGAAATATCGTCTTTATCTTCTTTTTTAACTTCCATATTGGGTTTCTTAACGATACCCCTATAAGGAACGATAGGAGCACTATTTAGAATAAAACTTCCCATTTCTACATTCAGAGGAAGATTTACGAATTTATCCAAAATCTTCAGAAGATAATCAGCCATCATGAATTCAAGTTTTCTCTTATAAGGAGCAACTTGATCCATATTAGCATAAGTATTAGGACCGATATATTCTTTTACTTGCTCTCTAAGCTGATTAATGCAATATTTTCCTCTAGCTCTTTTACTTCTCCATTGAGGATCATCGTAATCAATCTTGGTCAAATTCATACAAGATTTTACAATCATCATCATTCTAAAGAAAGTAAGCTTTTCCCATGTATGATCTTTATTAGCAGGATCATAAATATAGAAATTATCATTCAGCGTATTAACTGAAAGATTATTGACGATAAAAGGACCGATATAAGCTGCAGTCCCGAAATCTTCATCCGCCATATCCATAAAGAAATTCATATTTCTAAGAATAGCAGATTCCAAGATTTCATTTTTATCATTAACCATAAATGGAAATCTCCTTTCCATATAAGATTTTTAAAGCTTATAAAGTGGTTTCTTATACCAAAAAGAAGGGTATCAAATAAACTGATACCCTTCTTATAGTTTTAATTAGATTCCTTATAAGATGATTTGCTTCTATGATTTCTACCGGCTCTATGAGTTCTTCTCTTTTTTGCGGGAGTTTGATTATTAGATTTCTCTTTCTCTAAAGCTAAGTATTCTCTGCAAGTTTCTTTAATAGAATCAGACAAAGAATATTTCTCAATAAAGAAATCTAGACCTTCTTTTCTTACAGCTTTAGGAATTCTTCTCATAGTATTTTTACTAAGAGTCAATCTAGTTTGCTCAGGATCATAATAGATATAAAGACCTAGTAGATCCATAATGTTACCAGAATTGGCAGATTCCCAAGGGAAGTATGAATAATAGAAGTTTTCGTCATCATTGGAAATACCAAGATTCCGAGCAATATTTCTAGCAGCAAGACCAGCAATATTTTTCGGAGATTCGTCTCTCAATGTCAAAATGTCATTACCAAAATAATTGCTAAATTCATAGTTATGATATCGATAAATGAATCGACGATTCAATGTATCAAACTCTACTTTCAAAGATAGGAATAATCCAGCAGAAGTTTTTTCATTTGTCATTAAACGTTGATATTCTAGCATAGCACTATATCTCCTTAGACAAATTCTTACAGGGATTAGTGATTTGTCGCTTCACCTTCAATTTTAGAAGTCACATTTTTACAATCTTTTGAATAGAGCTTTAAATATTTCCGCAGATCTATATCAACAGTCCGTGTAGTTGGTCGAGGTGTATCATACTTATCTAGATTTGGATAGAGTATTTCATAAGCACCTAGACGAACTTCATAAGGGATCATTTTGATATTAGGAGAGGTTAAATGAAGAGGAGCCATCATAGACTTAGAATGACAATTTCTCATTTCGATTAACTTGATACAAGCGGGAATATCACAATATTCAAAAGGGATATAAATGTAATGAGATGAGAAGAGAGAACCAAAATAACCAATATCAAATTTACTGGATTTATATTTTCCTAAACGCTCGTAAATTCCTTGCAACATATAACGGCATTCGTCTTCTTGTACTACTCGGAATCTATATCTTTCTGGAATTTCATGATACATTTCCATTTTAGTAAATGCATATACCTGATAGCAGAAATATTTATCCGGCATATCATATCCAATTTTTTCTATAGCATATAAAATCAGAATAGCACAGATATCATGATATTCTAGAGTAGATGGAGTCTTTCTAAGAAAATCATGAGTCATATCTTTCATTATGTATCCATCTCCACGTAGATTTTATAATTCGAAATAGCAGCTCCTTTCACCTGAAAATATTTTGAAAATGCAGTTACTTCATTTGCACTTGCCTTCACTTTTTCACAATATTGAATAAGAGCTTTTACTCGAATTTTATATGGAATTTCTGCGATATGTTTTTCGATAATAGAATGATGAATTCCATGATGATAAATCGCAAGGAGAAGTTCCGCAGCTTTTTGATTGCAATTTTTAAATGGGATCAATGCATACATTTCACCAGGATTAATTTCGTTTGTATTGAATGGACAAGAAGAACCATTTCCTATTTCAGCATAATGTGTCTTTTTAGACTGATGCTCAAAATAGAGTCTTTCTTCTGTATCATTCAAGTATTTAATCTTTGCAGAATCCCAGCATTTATATGGTTCACCATAACTATTAAAATCTTCAAATTCTTTATATATGATGAAGACAGATTTTGCTTTATCAGCCTTCTCTTCCATTTCTTTAAAATATTCTTCAGGAAGAGCAGTTTTAACATGAGAAGCATCATATGTAGTTTTTGTAAAATCAAGCATTCAATCATTCACTCCTCTTCATCTGGATATTGAAATTTGAATAAAGTATCATCTTTCTGAATTTCTTCTTCGAAATCATATGCTTCGATTTTAGTAGGACTAAAATACCACATATAATTATCTTGAATACAGAGATATTCCATGATCTTATGGAATACGGAAGTGTCATTGGTATATTTTGTCATAGAAATCAATGCATCTTTTCTTGATTCTACAGGAATCTTTTTCATCATATCTTCAGAAATGATAAACTGTCTCTGTGCAAAGAATCTAAAGAAAATCAAAGTTTGCACCATTTCTTTAGAAGCTTTTGGAAGATAAATATAAAAAGAAGTCGTCTTTCCTTCCAATTGATCAATTTCCAAAGGAGTAAAAAGATTCAATTTATGAGCTACTCGAATTGCATCAATTCCAAGGCATCCCTTATCTGTATCATTCCAATAAAGAATCGTCATAAGTTCGTGTATAAGCTTATCAAATTGAATGCTAAATTCAAACATTGCATCTGCCATAATAGGCAGATGATTAAATTTCTCTTTACAATCAAAATTTCCCTGAGAAGAGAAGCAAATTAAAATTGCTTCTGTATTTTTGGATTGAATATTTCGATATTTATAAAATGTGGACATCACATTTTCATATTTTTCATGAATTTCTTTCATGACATCATTTACAGGTAGATTTTCATTATTCATATTTCGCCTCATAAAATTTAGTAATTTTTGGAATATCTGTCTGCATATATTCAGCAATTTCTGTTGCCATTTCTTGGGTAATCTTATATTGGTTACAGAATTCCAATACCGCGTTTCTTCTAGCAACCTCAGAAATCTTACGAATGATATCTACATCCAATTGCAGACGATAGTCTGTCATAGGAGGTGCAAAGAAATAATATTTGATCAACTGCATGCAATCGTCCAATCCGGCATGCTCATCAATTCGGATAGTATCTGCAGCTTGATCTGGACCAGAATTTTCCATCATATGACAAGTATATTCGGAAGGGATTTTCTTAACGAATTCTTCCAATTCGGTAAGATTGGTATCCGACTTTTTATAATCCATATCCAAAAGCATATCAGCTTTTTGTGCAAGATTATCAATGAATTGAGGTACATCTTCAGAATGCATCCATTGCTTTGCAGTAATAACCAATTCCGAATTGATTTTTCCAAAAGGAATAATCTTATTGATATAAGTGGTAATACCGTGCATGTCGTAAATTTCTTTATTTTCATTCGTGCGTTCTTTAATGCAATGAGGATTAATCCCATAAATATCCACATAACTAATCAAAATCATATTTACTCCATGGACTGGAATAATATGTTTTGGAGAAGTAGAAACACAATCCTTCAAAGGATACTTTTCTTCTTCTGGAGGTACATTATCTTCAGCATGAGTTCTTGTCCATCTGTCACCAGAAATTTTCTTCCATGTACCAGGTAATGTATAGTTTGGATCTTCCCATGCTGATGCCGTATAGAGACATCCAATTGGATAATCATCGAGTTGTAAATCTTTAGCCATAATTGTAATCATCCTTTCAATAAATTATTAGTGTATTATTTCTGTGATAATAAGATGTGAGGTATAGGTTTATTCCTATACCTCACATATAATATGCAGTTTATTTAAAAATTAAGAGAAGGACTGATCTTCAGAGATTCACATGTCATAGCAAATGCATTCAGAGCCTTAGCATTATCTTCAGAGATAAAATCAATTGGTTCACTGATATCAACAGACTCCATAGCAACATGGATCGGTGCAAAAGCATTCTGCATAAGGTTGGTTTCAATATCATTAATATACGATTCCGTAACGGGCTTCTTAGAATCTTTATTCAATGCTTTCAAGTGCTCTTTAAAAATCTTTTTCAGCCCACGAACGTAATCACGGAAAAGTTTAATTTCTTCCTTCGTAACAGAAGAAGTCTTATCAACGATATCATGAAGATGAATCATCAGAAGTTTGCAGGGCTCACGAATAATCTTTTCTTCTGTATGAATTACCTGATTCATTTCCTTAGAAGAAATCTTACCACTAGCACGGTCTTGAGCAGCAATCTTCATCTTATTCAAAGAATCATCAAATTTCTTGGCCCCAATGTCAATTTTAGCAATTTGCTGAGCACATTCTTCAGGAGTTTTAAACTTCTTATATACTTTCACACGAACAGACTCGAGCAAATCATCAACGGTAGTTTTTTTCTTATCCATACTTGTCATCCCCCTTAGTAAGAGAGTAAATTTTAATTTACAAAAATGTTTTTATGCTATAAATAAGCTGGTATATTCATTATTAAATATACCAGCTTTTCTTAGTTAGAAAGCATTCGGAGTTTTCGATTTATCCAATTTGATGGTCCCATTTGTATTGGACTCACTCACAGACCTATTAAATTTACCAGTCTCGTAATCGTAAGTACTGATAGTTTCTCCGCAATTTCTAATAGTGTTAGTAGGGCGAAAATCTTCATAAATCTCTGAAAGAATTTTGAAGATTTTCTCATAACTACAATTTGCATCATGCATCATATATACATGAGTTTTGATTAAGGAAATAGCAATTGTTTTATGCTTATTCCAGAGATTATTGATTACGATCGTTTCTTGCTCTGTACGATATTTCTGAATCAATTCAGCATAATGCCCTCGTACAAGATTACGAATAAGTATGATATTACCAGGAAGATATTCCTCCTCTACATGATGGGCAACACCATCTTCCGGAGAATTTGCATATTGAACTTCGATTGTATTATCATTATATAATACAAATTCGTATTCTTTTCCAAGAATCTCAGATTTATTGATATCTGAAATTTGTTCTTGCTTTTCGATATAAAGAGCATCAATGTAATTTGAAATATCATTGATCTCTTTAATTACTTCTTCATCTGGTTTAATACGTTCGTAGCTTCTCTGAATTGCAATATCGGCAAGAGGATTCGTTGCAATTTTATCTAAAGAACCACTATATGGATTAGACTGCATTCCATTAATATTCGCATTTGTCATATCTTCATCATCTCCAAATATTTTCATGATGCCTTATATATTGGCAATAGATTGATTATGCGGAGGATTTATTCTCATAAATAAATCTTCCTATTATTTCTTTTCCGGAATGAAAGTGATATAGAAAGTCTTCTCATCATTCGGAGCCTGCAATTTAATCATATTACGATCAGAAATCTGATCAATAGCATGAATCGTAGAATCTCCATCAGTGAGAGAAGTGGCTTTTGTAAAAGTAATCGTTCCATTCTTCGAATCATACTGCAAACTATAATGAATATTTTCAATATCTACAGGCCAACTTTTATATCGAAGAGACGAATCCTTGTTATTAAACATGGAATCGTATACATTTTGGTCAACAGGGATTTGAATAGCATATTCATTCCAACCATGCGCTTGTGCAATATTGGTCATAATAGCACTTACTTCCTGAAATACCAGTTCGTAATCATCCAAAAGATTAGGAAGATTAATGCCCATCATTCTCATACGAGTTTCTCTCATATGGAAGCAAGAAGATACAATATTGACAATATTTTTAGCAAGAGATTTAGCATTAGGAATAATTCCACTAAATCCATAATTGCAATAATCAATGATGACATTCTGAATATCATTATCGATACTTTGTGCCTTCTTATTCAAATCCTGAATACGAGTATCTGACATAATCTTTGTAGCTTGATCCTTATAATTATTGATAACTTTAGCAAGTTCTTCTCTAGACAAAGTAGAAGGATCAGGGAGATTGTCAGATTTATGAATTTCTTCTCCCACGGTCTGCATATCATGAACTACTTTCATGAGCTGAATGTTCATATTCTGAATTGTATTCAGAGAAGTTTTTGCTCTAGCCTGAATTTTTACCATATCAGGATAACTCAGAGGAGCACTAATGGGATTGAGATTAATAAGTTCTACCATATATAACAGATCCTTTCTTTATTAATATTTTAATGCTTAAGTAGCGGGTAAAATAACATTTCGATAAACCCATATAGAAAAGGAGGTCAATACTATATGGAACTTCTTATGTATCCTATGAAAACCCTTCGTATCACGCAGGGCTATGGTTTTACCGTTGACGGTATTGATGGTACTCACACTTTCTCTCATGCTGGTCAGCATGCCTTGGACCAGGGCGGTAAAGATGGCGGTGTAGATCCTATCTATGCACCTGCTAGTTGTATTGTAAAGAGAATTACTTCTAGCTATAATATCGTTTATTTTGAGACTCTTAACAAAGTTTATTGTGCCGATGGTACCAAGGATTATATGTGCTGGCGTTTCATGCATATGTCTGATACCAATCTTGCTAGACTCGGTATTCGAGTTGGTAAGACTTTCAAGCAAGGTGAAATTTGCTATTATGAAGGTAATAAGGGTATGGGCTCTACCGGTACTCATCTTCATATGGAAGTTGGTAGGGGCAAGTATACTGGCACTGGTAGTTATAATCTGAAAGGGCATAACTCCATCAATAATCCTGTATTTGCTCACAAAGTCATGTTTGTTGGCACGGATGTTAACATTGTCAAGGGTATGTACACTTGGAAGAAAGTTACTGCTGCCGATTATCTGGCTGCTGGTAGTTCTCAGACGATTGCTCCGTCTATTCCTTCTACTCCTACTACGAATAATACTGCTGCTGGTGTTATTACTGTAGGTGAAATTGTTAATTTGAAAAATAAGAAACTGTATGTTTCCTCTACTGGCACCGCTGGTTATATGAAGGCAAATGCTGTTTATTATATTTACGATGGTAAATGTGTAAATGGTCGTTATCGTGTAACCAATAATGGTGCTAAAGTAAATGCTGGTTTCCAGTACGTATCTGGTTGGGTAAATGCTGCTGATGTAAATGGTGGTACTTCTACATCCACGACTACTGGTACAACTACTTCTAGTTCTACTGGCAATGCTACTCTTGTTGCAGGCACTCGTGTAGTTCTGAATGGCAAACTGTATGCTAGTAGCTCTAGTACGTTCGGCTTTACCAAATCAAATTATATGTGCTATATTTTTGATGGTAAACTCTTTAATGGTAAATACCGCGTATGCCTGCTTCCTTCTTATGTGAATAAATCTGCAGCTTATGTTGCTGGTTATGCCAATCCTTCTAATCTTACTGTGAAGTAATTTTATTCCCTAGATAGATTAATTTCTATCTAGGGATTTCTTATATGAGCAACGACAATTTTATTAAAAGAATCTCTCAATCATAAAATACTGAAAGGAGGAATGATTCTCTATGGTACAATATTCAACTAGAGAATATTTGGCTATTGAGGCATTCGAATCTTTCTTCTCTTTCCTGCACGATGATGGTGATTTTATTACTATGGAAGCCATTAGTAAAACCGATCGTAGCAAGCTGAAAGATAGTGACTTTGGTCTTCCGGAGAAGCGCAAGTATCCGATCACCAATGAAGATTCGGTTAAAAACGCAATTAAGTATTTTAGATTCTGTCCTGAGGATGATCGTCCTGAGCTGGCAGAGAATCTCTTAAAAGCGATTAAAAAGTTCAAAATCGAAGTTCGTATTACTAAGGATAATCCTTTCTTAAAGTATTATCCCAAGGCAACGATTATCGAGAGAACTCGTACTTCAAAAAAGAAGTAAAAAATAAAGGCTATACCATTTAAGGTATAGCCTTTTAATTTTAACAAAGTAATTTGATTAAAGGAATAATAATTTTCATATAATTATAAGAGATATCTGTATCTGGTAAATCTTTCTCTGTGATTACATCCGTTAATACTTCGTGACCATATAAATTTACTCGAAATACTGATTCATTATTGAATTCCCGATAAGCATCAAACTCAAGATCTCTATGGATATACGCATCCACTACGCCTTTCATAAAAGCATTAATCTTGGTTTGATCCAAATTATATTCAATGCATGCATCATACACATCTCGAATTACACGAAGAATACCATTTTGATGATATTGTAATTTATCGTCAGAAATTCCTTTTACATCAATTCTATCTGGAGCAATAAAGAATTCGTAGGGCTGTAAATATATATAACCCATATATTCATTCTTTGGAATGAAATGGCAATATTCTCGAATCGTATTATATTGAATTGGTTTATTGATTACATATACGGCATCACGCATAATACGTAATACGTCATCATCTTTATCCAAATGATTCAATTCAATAAATTCATTCACGACTTGATTAAATCCAGTTTCTAGTTTCTTAGAGAAATTGGGATCTTTCATCATATTACCTACAGCGATAACACGATCTTGTTTTTTCATTCCTTCTAATTCTTCTATTCGCTCTAATGGGCATAATTTAAATGCTCTCATAATAGAAGTATTACCAGATTTAATATCCCATTCAATTACTCGAGAATTGATTACTTTGTCAAAATCTGGATTTTTCCAAAACATCATATTCTCCTTAAATAAAAATAACAGGTGGATCTTTTTATGGATCCACCTGTTTTCTTACTTAGATGAATTTGATGGACGTATAGTCTTTATTTTTCTTCTTTTTCTTTTTGACTGTCGTTCCATCATCGTCGTCGTACCACGGAAGAGTATCCTTCAGTTTCTTTTGCTTTTTCTTCTTTTTCTTAGCCTTGGACATAAGAGCTGCTTTTCCAAGACCAGGAGCTTCATCGAAATGAGCGAAGAGATCCGGGAATACTCGTTCCATATCAGTCAGAGGATCATAATAGAGTTTATTACCTTTATGATCTCGATTACAGAGGAAATCTTCTGCTGCCACGATTTGATTGATGCATTTCTTGATAGATTTTTTGGAGCTGCCCCGAATATCGGTATCATCGTCGAAATCGTCATCATCCAAATCAAATGGATCTTTTTTCTTTTTCTTTCCTCGGACAATTGCTGTATTTTGATTCAGATCATACTCGATTCTTTTTACTGCCTTATTACATGCCTTGATCGTCTTTTCATCAGGCACCCATGTAAGGACATCTTCAAGTCTCTCATCTTTGATCTGATCCCAGAGCATTACGACACTAAGATCCTCTTTCATATAATACAGAAACTGTTTTTGATACTGCTTTCCGAGGACCTTATATGCTTTCTGCTTCAGAATAATAAAGATATTCAGTTCGCCTTTTGCTTCCACAAATCTGGAGATAACTTTTTCCATAGAATTCATAAAATCCAGAGAAGTGAAGAAATTCTGAATTGCTTCTTCCTTATTATTCAAAGACCGAGTTGAGAAGAAATCGGAATCATCTCGATACAGTTTACCTGCAGGAGCAAATCCATTATCCTTTTCAACATTCCAATCTTCCAGCTCATCACTATCAGTTGCATCAAGAACGACAAATTCCTGATAAGCGACGACCTTTTTCAACATCTTTCGGTCCAGGTCTTTATGACCTGCAATAATAATCATTTAGCCATCTTCCTTTCTATTTAAAAGATAATAAGAGGGTTATAAGTCTGATCATCACCTACAACCACACTTCTTTATATCTTTTATTTAGGAGCTTTTTCGATTTTAATCTGCTCTAGCACATAATCGACGACCTGCTTCACATAATCATCTGCTTGATCTGCTACGTCATCATCATCAATCGGATACAGATTTCGGATATCCGCGCAATATCTCGTTTCATCTGTTTCCTGAAGTTCTCGATTCAATCTACGATTGATATCCATATAACTGAATTTACGATGGCAATTCGGACATTGATATGCACTAAAGTCCACATTGTGCTGTAATGGAATATTACATTTCGGACAGCTCATGGCTGTTGCATTACCATACTTCGGATGCATATATGCGTAATCCAAGAATTTGACATTATCATTTTCATCAAATCCAATATTGCACATATTTTTCAACGTATATCCCATATCACCAAGAATATATCTCTTATCAAGAATTTCCAAAGCTTGCAACACAGGTCCACGGGAATTCTTAAAAGTATCATAATCGATCGTATTACAATACTCTTGGACCAATACCACAAGATTTGTCTCATAAGAGTTTGCCAAAAGATCTTCTTCTCTTGGGCTCATCATAAATTCTGATGCATTATCTACAAGACCACGTCTATCCAATGCGATCTTGTAAACATATTTTCCGTTGATGAATGCGATACGATTTGTGCCAGTACCTAATTCCTCAAAGTCACCAGAATGACGAACTACCCAAGAGATCACTTCTGCCTTCATATTATTCTTGGTATAATCATATGAAGTGGCAAAGCAATATAAGAATTTCATGAGATTCAATCCAAAATATTTCATAATCCTGGAATGAGCCATATCAAATTCTTCATTTTCATTCTTTGCCCAAAGTTTTGCTCCTTTGTCTTCAGATGGAGTAATGGATTGAATATTTTGAGGAGAGGTACGAATGATACCATTCTCATCTCGATAATATCCAGGAGCAAGTTCTCCATCATCATCCATCATGGATTTCTGGTACATTTGAGTTAGGCTCGGATTAATATCATCGTCACCTTGCTCATAATCTTCCATATCACCCATGAGGTCAGAATCATCAAAGTCTTGAATACTCTTGACTTCAACGATTGGTTCTTTCGGGATAATTTGATCTGTCAATCCTGAGTCAGGACTCCTTTCAGAATATCCTAACGTTAAAACCTTTCTCAGTCGGTCAATGTCTGCTGCATCTGGCATTAACTATCACCTCATTTCTTTCCTCCGTATTTTCCTTGAGCATAATGAGCTAACATCGGAAGTTCCATATTACCCATATTGAAGCGGTTGGCACTAATCAGATTACTGATAGATCCACTACTTCCTGTGTATCTGGCTTGCTCTTTCATAATGCGTTTACGTTCTTTTTTGAGACGTTTAGATTCTTTCTTTGCGGTCTTTTTGAAAGAATCCATTTCCGACATTGCATCAATGCCCAAAGAATTACGAATGACTTTCAGCGTGCTCTTATCCATATTTCCGCCACCGCCGATGATCAAATCGATTTCTTTCGGGCTATAGCCAAGCGTAGACAATTCTTTATAGAATTCTGCTTCTTGATTACTCTGCATATCGGTATAATACGCACCATTAAATTGCAATCTTCCTCCACGAATGCGCTCTTTTTCTTTCAATTCTTCATCCGAAATATTCTCAAGGTCTTCCATTTTACGAACTTCATCAAAGATATTAAAGTCATCATCTTTCTTATTTCTAGAAAGACGGTGCATTGCATATTCTGCAATGAAATTCGTATCGCCAGAGAGGAAACTACCGCCACTCTTAAGACGAGAAATACGATCATTTACGATCATCTTATTACATGCTTCCTCAAATACTTCACACTCATCTGGACTCATTTGAGGATCCATATTCGGAGTGTCCGAAATTTCATCCAATTCTTCTTCAGATACTTTCGGAAGTTCTTCAAAGAATTCACGAGGATTAAATTCACATCCCTTTACAGGAGGAAGAATTCCAAGCTTTGTAATCATTCGATTTCTCTTATTCATTTTGAGCTTTGGCTTTACCGGAATGAATTCTTCCAATGATCCACATTCATCCAGACTTTCAACCATCTCCATAGAACCATATTTTTGAGCAAGATCGTTCATATAGGAATTATACAAATCCAATTTATAACGATACTTCCAATAATCAGATTCTTTCTTTCGATTAGTCTTGATTTCCTTCAGACGAGGATCATCTTCATTTGCTCTGAATGAATAATAATCCTCCATGTGACTATCGGATAATTCATTTAATCTGGGCTTTAAGACAAATTCCTTGAGTTTATCATTCGGAATATTTTTGAAATTTCCAAGGAGCTCTTTTAATTTTTCAGGTGCTTCCATAGTTATCACACCTCCTTTCTGTACACAAATATGATATACAATTTGAGATGTTGATAAATAAATTGAATTTAAATGGCGGAACCGCAATCCAATCTCATACTTTCACCAGTAAGGAGCATATCAAATTAACTTTATATCTACATAAAAAATAAAGTCTAGTAAATTATCTTACTAGACTCGGGCGAATTGCGAATTCTTTCCATTCATATTACATTCGAACTAGGGCAATTAATGTTAGCAATATATGAATAGAGGATTTTCCTTTATTCATGATAATATCACAGATTAATGCTATAACTAATCCAAGTGATGTTAAGCCTTTAAGTAAATTGATTGGATAATCGATCATATCACTTAAATTACTAGTAAACTTACCGATGTCAACGGCAAGTTTAATAAGTAGCTTTATGAATGGAAACACTATTTCATCTCCTTTCATTAGGAGATATTAATAGAGATGATATAGCCATAACTATATCATCTCTATTAATTCAATAATATTATATACAATTATTCATCAATGTATGCGGAACCGTTCACATATATTCCATAAGATGATTCGAAATTTAAATCAAATACAAATGCACCAAATTGAATATCCAGACTTATTAGCACCTCCACCAGCAAAGAGCATATCAAATTGATAATTAGAAAGTCTAATCCATTTAAGGATTAGACTTTATATTATTTATTCTTCATCATCGGTATGATTAAAACGTTCCATTTCATAATCGTCATATACATACTTCTGATAAAATTCTGGATACTTCTTAGTATCCAAAGAAACATTCTTAGCTAGATCAAGACCGATTTCCTGGCACATAGAAAAAATTGTATCGTTGGATTTGAGATTATCCTCCGATACAGCGTACAAAATATATTTACAAGCAGTGCCCTTTATATCCGTTTCATCATTGGTAACGAGAAAAATGATTCCTTTATAAGGATTGAGCAGTTCCGATTTACAAAGAATTCCAATAACGAGTCGACCATCTCTGATATTAGCTCTTTCTCTGGTAGAAGGAGGATATGCTCTATTCAAATTACGAAATACATCAGCAACGCCAAGCTGAGTAGTATCCAAATCAATCTGAACGGTAATAATATCGGTTACTTTATCCGGCAAGAATTTACGAATAATGTCAGTTTTATTTGGCATACTATGTAAATTCACCACCCATGTATAAAATTTACATTTAGTGTTATAGTATGATTATTAAATACAATATACTTGGATATTATTAAATGGCGGAACCGCCGGCCCAAGATGCTATAGATGAAGAATAATTTATAGAAAATGGAAATACTCCACCGAGAGAAAAATTATCTACTGCATTTCCACCAGCAATGAGCATATCAAATATAAAAAATAAGCCCTCTACTAACAGTCTAGTAGAGGGAGAAATTACTAAATCAAGTTTACAAGACTGACTTAGCTAATTCATTGAGCTTTTGATGCTGTTCGAAGAAATCCTTATGGATAACCGGTTTAGCTACCAGTAAAGTTTTCTTCTCACAATCGTTTCCATAATGCGCTTCTGACACAGGATGGAAATTCCCAATGAATCGATCAATCATAAAACTATCTCTATTAGAAAAAGTTTTGACTGAAGTAACTCCATTATTTGTGGAAGTATATTCAAACATCGATTCTCACCTCCCTCTTAAAGAAGAACGTGGGTATGGGATGGATCTGTCATCCTATATCCACGTTTTATTTCTTCTTTTATTTCTATCAATATAATATACAATTGAAATGAGAGGAGATATAGCGGAACCGATATTCCAATATGGATTGAATGGACGAGTACCAATAGTAAATATAATATCCCTTATATCTTAAATGATATAAGGGATAATAATTTTAAATAGTATCTCCAATACGGAAAGTAGTAGGAATATCTTCATCAGGAGTATCCAACGGATCACCATCACCAAGAAGCTTTTTCTTTTCTCCCCATTCCTCAGGAACTTGAGGGAAGTCAAAACCATCTACATTCACGTAGGTAAATTCAGGATCCAAGCAATTAGATTGAATATCATCACATTTTTGTGTCATTTCAATTTTATATTGAATCGTATCCTGGATATTGGGATTGATCCAAGGCTCATATTCTTCGCAAAAAGATACAAACCCAGGATACTGAAAGATCTTAGTCAGGGGGATAAAAATCTGACCATCATGTACTAATTCATGCTGAGTAATACTAAGTGGAATTAATCCAACTTTCCCTTCATAATGAAGAGACATTACTTCAGTAGCGATTTCAAAAGGATCGATAAATTTTCCAAGATCTTCATATTTTGCAAGCACAATATCTACGATAGAGAAAAGAGTAAGAGGTTCATGATGGATCTCAATAGAATACTTCTTTTCTTTAGTAGATACAAGATTTCTCAAAACAGCACAGCGACTCATATCCATATTCTCTCTAAGGAATTTAATATAATCTCTGTACTCCATAGAACCTCTACACAGAGCTTCTACTTGTTTAATGAATTTAACTCTCTCGCGATCAGTTTTAAAATGATGCGTTGGTCTGCGAGGAGTCTCATCTAGCGTAATATTGATCGTTTTAGACGCCCTTTTACGCATAGATTCAGAAGATTTACAAATAATCATAGTCTTATAATTCGACTCCTCTTTTATTAAGTTAATTTCATACGAGTATAAAATACAGTTTCATTCTTTACCCATCCGATATTATGGAACGTCCTATATTCTTCGGGAGAAGAATAAGCACATACTCGGTAATTCATAAATTGCTTAGCAAGCTTTCCATCAAATCTGGATTTTTCATGAAGATCCTGATAAGACAAACCTCCATTCGGAACACAAGAAAACGGAAGCAAAAATTCAGTATTTAAGCTTCTATCAATTTCTGGTAATTCATCAAAAGAAGGAATCTTAGCAGGAATATAAGCCACATGATCACCTAAATTGATTTTCATGTCAAAACTGCAATGATGCAAAGGATATTTACCCTGAGCAAGAAGTTGTCGTGTTTCTTTACCATTGACAATATATTCCATAGAAATCATGGTCTGATAAGGAGAAGTATAATTAAAACCAACCTTTTGACCCATATTAGGAAGACGAATCAATCCATCATATGGGTTAGGATAATGGAAATATACTTTCTTATCAGGTCTGACTTTAGAAATATCTGCCATAATACGATAAATATCCGAATAGAAACGAATATCCATATTCGTCACAAAGAGATGAATCTCTTCAAATTGCACTAACGTTGCAATCGACATAATTGTATCATATGAACCAGGTTCTGTAATGAAGAAATCAAGTTCATGACAATCTTGATCAGACGCTGCAAAAACTGCAGTCTGATAAGATTTAGGATGCGGATGCTGCATAAAACCAAGCATTCCATAAAAAGGATAGTGCGATGGTCTAGCCATAGATTATAACACCACCTTTGATAGCTAGTATTTCTTAAGGGTGTGTTTTTGAAAGGGCTTATTTAGAAAGTAATTTGATATGCTCCTTGCCGATGGAAGTACAGATAAATCATCCAACTATAAAATCCCTATACTAAAATCCATAGTATAGGGATTATTTTAAGAAGCAGATCCTTCTCCACCATATCCAAGAATCGTTATAGCAACAGATGAGCACATAATACCACCACATGCTGCTAGTTTAGCACTCATTTTACTTACTCGATAAGATCCATTATATTTAGACAATGAAGTATTATCGATAGTAACAACGATTTCTTTATTTGGATAAAAGAAATTAAAATTAGTATCAGAAAGATTTAAGATTCCTTGCATAGATGCCTGCTTAAGAGTAGCTGCTGTAGCAACCGAAGCATCTTCACCACTTTCAACGGTATATACTTGAGAACTACCACCATTTTCACCGGTGGTCGCAGTAGAATCCAGTTGATTCACTTCACCAGTTCTAGAATCTACAGTTACTACATTAGAACCATATTTTTGATCATTTACTACAGACGGGGTAGAAAACTGATAAGTACCAGCAGTAAGATTTACTACTCCGCAGTTATCAATAAATGCACTACCAGATTTAGCAAATACGGATTGATCATTTCTGGCTACTGAAGTAATGTATGTTGTCGTAGATTCATTGGTTTCATATGCAGTGCATTCAGAGTCTTTATTTAAAATATACCCTCTACTAAAATCAAAGAATACCAAAGTACCGCATTCATGCATAGCATAATTATTTGCTAAATAGTCCAGATTTTCTGCTGCACTATTAGGAGGAAGAAGTAATTCATCATAAGTTTGCTCATTGGTAGCAGGGCTACAGAGAATGTGATCAACTCCTACTTTATTCAGAATATACGCCATACCCTCTGTAGTAGTAACTCCATTCAAGACAGTATTGACTGTCTCTTTAAGCTTAAATAGATAATCTTCATTATAAAGAGATACTGTAAGAACCGAGTTATTGGTAATGCCCATTTCTCCACCAGTATCATCATTTTCTTCAGCTTCTTTATCAATTGACTCAGACAAATCAACAGTGCTTTCATCTGTAAAGCAATACATATTGGCATTGACGATTTCATCTGTCCAATGAATATAATCTTCTTCATTATATTCATTATCGGGCGAATAATCTTCTTCGATATTAGCAATATCACTAAAGCCACCAACGATATGAATATATGCTCGAATATCAATATTCTCTTTATTAGCAGCGCGATATACCTTATTTGGTACAGTCATAGATACTTCAAAATAGGGATAGATATAATTATCATAATCTTTATCAATGATAATTCTAGTTACATACTTAGGATCTACTTCATAATCTCCATAACCTGGAATTTTCAAAGTCATTTTTTCGACTTTATATTTATAGGGACGGAATTTTATTGATGTAAAATCCATTATTCAAATCCCTCCATTATATTGAAATCATTAAACCTGTGTTAAAACGGTTATGAATTGAGGGCGGAACCGATGTCCCAATAAATAAAATCAATTAAGCAATTTATATGAAATGATAGTAGACCATTGATAGTCGGATTGCTAAGCGCACTTCCACCAGCAACAAGCATATCAAATTAATCCAATATCTACATAAAAAATAAAGGTATGCTGGCTACCATACCTTTATCCCGTGCTTTACCTTATTACTATGGCTACTGAAAAGTTTTGTTGAGCTTAAATAAATTCAGAAATTAAAAGAATGATATCAGATATAGAAATCTTAATATCAATTTTAAATATTATCTTAAGTAAAATTCCTATTATAAATACAATAAGATATTTATGCTTTTTGATAAATAATTTAATCTTTTTAATTTTCTTTTTATTCATAGTTATATTACTAAAGCACGTACATATACATCAATGAGATACCATAATACTCATTGATGTATTCTATTTATATAATATACAAATAAAAATATAGGTCTATTCATTATGAATAGACCTATATAATTTCTTTAAACTGCCGTTACCTCGGCATCATCAAATTCTCCATGAAGCTGATAATTATCGATCATATCTTCAACGGTATGAATGATGTTTTTGATTTTACCAACATCCGTACCCATAGCCATAGAAAGCTCAATCATATTATCATCCAACTTTTCTGCATTGATAGAAATTGTATTTCTTCCTGCACCTAATGTACAGGAGAATTGATAAATCTTAGAAGATACGTATCCTTCTTTCTTCAAATCAACGTTTTTAAGGATAACGAACTCCATATATCTAGAATTTACTTCTGCGCTAAAATCGGGTTTATGAATGGTTTCATTAAACTTAATAAGAGCAGTATAATAGTCAGTGACATGACGATTATCACTACGATCAAGATTTACTCTGATATCGATTGTCATTTTATTTTCACCTTCATCATTTTGCGATTCCAAATTGATTTCGATTTGCTTTTTCTGCAGGATTATCCAATAAGAAACCAAGATTAAACGGATGATCTTTGAAATACATTCTGCTATAATATTTCAAATTTTCTTGATCATCAATATCAATGAATTTGCTCATCAATTTAATATCATCAATTTCAGATAATTTCTTCATCTGATAATAGACAGAAGTTACCATAAGATTTTGATGATATCTTTCTGCAGTTTCTTTTCCTCCAAGAAGAGGAACCATAAGTTCTTGCACTTGTGCAGTTCCTAATCCATAAGCTTGCTCTTGAAGTTTCTGAAGTAATCCATACATAGTTCTCCATCCAACTCGCTTAATTTTAGGAATATTTCGATACTTATCTCCAATCACAGATTGGGCAGCTACAAAATATTCGATAGGAAAATTATGCACAGGTGGAATAGGATCCATCTTTTCTAAATAAGCAATAGAAGTCCAAAGACTTTCTTGATTTATTAGAAGAGATTTATCGCCTTTTGGGTATAGAATACTCCATTTACCAAGACTCACATATTGGAAATCGTAAGGATCTTTTGTAATGATAATATTCCAATCAGCTTTATGGACTTTCTCTGTGACATAATAAGGCAATACAGAAGGTTCCACTTCTTGCGTATCAATAATATAGACACCTTTCATATATTGACTCATGATAGTCATAAGAGAAGATGCATCGTGAATACATCGATTAATATTGAAATAATCAGTATTTCTACAGTTACTGATATCAATGAAATGTCTTCTATAATGCTTGATATAGAGCTCATTACGAAAATTACCATTTATATTATTGGAATAGTATGCATAAACTCGAGTATCCCATCCATGTCGAACACAGTTTTGTCGATAATGACCACAAAGATTAATTACATTTGCAATCAATTGTTTATCTGCATCTGCACCGCATGCTGCAAATTCTTCATCAACTAATGGTCTATGCAATTTATGAAATAGATCATCTAAATTAATAAAGACATTTACAGATTTGATTGGCATGGATCTTAATACAGGAGCCATCAGATTATCCATAGTAAGATATCGAATTTTTCTTGCATTAAAATGAACGTCCAAAGACTATTCACCTCCCAGTAGAGCCAAATCCACCTTCTCCACGAGAAGTTTCACTTAAGGTTTCTACTTCATCAAATTCTAACTCATTGTATTTGATAAAGACCATTTGACAAATTCTTTCGCCGTCCATAATGAAACGAATTGCATCCGATCCATTGTGAAGTTTCAGAGTAATCTCTCCACGATAATCGGAATCAATAAGACCCACATTATCACAAAGAGTAAGGCGATAATTATTTGCCAGGGAAGATCGATTCATCAAAAGACCACAATATCCTTTAGGAATCTCCATCTTAATGCCAGTATGAATCTTCACTGTAGCATTAGGCATCAGAATAATACCACCCATGCATTTGATATAACCATCTTTTTGTAAAAGAGCAGATCCATCCATAATCTTAATACTGTTAAGATCCTTATTAACATAAGGAGATTTCTGCAACTCGGGATCTACCTCCATGCATACAGCCATATCATAACCTGCAGATCCAACTGTGGATCTAACTGGAGTATGCACAAAAGGTGTCATTCGAATATATTTTACCTTACTACTTCCATGAAAGTCGGGAATAAATCCAAATAAATTCATATTTATTCAATTCCTCCAATTCCAAACTAAAAAATATATCCTCACATGGTTTGTTATTACCATGTGAGGATACTATTAACTCTTACAGTCTCTTTGCAAAGACAGGCTGCATATCACGACCGCCACGACCATTGTTCGAGACAGACTTCGTGACAACGATGGTTTCTACACGCTTACCATCTTTTGCCCAACGGCCAACATCCAGAGTGATCGTAGTGCGCATTGCACCCTTGTCACCGATGTTTTTACGATATGCATCGCCATTCTCATCAAAGAAATTAATGAGAATTTCAGCCAGATCCAGTTTCACACACTTGAAGCCATCCGTGGTCGTATTCATGACAGCACGAGCTTCCTCTTCATGAGAGAAACGATGAATCAGCTCTTTCATATTTTTATTCAGTCGAGCAATTGGCTGTGTGATGATCGTGCTTTCGTCATTCATCATAGAAGAATCACTGATCGCATCAGAATTCTTCGGCAAGAAGAGGAAGACGCTCGGACGAATCTTCTTCTCTTCAGAACCAACGATACTGCACTCAGTAAAATCGGGAACCAGCACCTTTGCCATTGCCAGAATATTCGCACAGAGCACATCACTCTGAATCACATAACGAGCTGCTTCCGGCATAACACCAATGCGGTTATATGCCACTACAGGGAACGGCATTTTACCACTGGACGGAGTAGACGGTGCGGGATTATTTTGATTTTGTGCCATTTGAAATTCCTCCATTTCATTAAGTAGGCATTTAAATATTTAAAGCCATCGTTCGATTGCTTCTTAAATATTATATATGATTAAAATCCTTATTTGATTTAACCGGCATAAGAAACGAATCGATCAATATAGCTTTGTACTGTGCTTGCCCAATTCGGATTCACTGGGCAATAAATAGATCCAATATCATAAATAGTATTACAGCCTTTATTATGATATTTAGACAGGAGATTACCAGTAGCCATAATGGATTCATATGGAGAACTATAGTAAACCAATTTACCATTCTTACAGATACTAGTAGCATTATTGGTAGCCCATGCATTATCAGAAGTATTTAATCCAGATTCCGCTTGTGCCATGCCAAGAATTACCAATCCATTAACACCATACGTAGTTTCGGTGTCAACCAATGCTTGCCCATATTCAGCATAAATGAATCCAGAAGTGGAACGACCATAACTTTCACAAACAGAAGCAATGATAGAATTGAATTGATCTGCTGTTAAATTTGTAGGAGAATAAGGATCGGAAGATACATATGTAGAAATAGTCTCTTCAACTTCTTCTTGAGTAGGCTCTGTTTCTTCTAATACTTCTTCAATGGGAGTCTCTTCTTGAGATTCCATCTCATATTTCAGGGACATATACGCAGTTTCCATTGCAGTTTCATTTGTCTTTGCAGAATTCAATTCATCTTGCATGTCGGAAACTTTTTGCTCGAGTTCTTCTGAATAGGATTTATACTTTCTCATGATGCAAATAGATCCATAAGCACAAATAGCAAAGCAAATTGCTGCAATAAACATCATGATCATTGCCAGTTTGGTTCTCTTGATTTGATCTCGCATTTTCTTCATTTGATATTCACGATAGTTAATGTCGTTCGACATTGTCATTCCTCTTTTCATTATGTAACATTTAACCCACTGAAGATAATCTTCAGTGGGTTATGAATTTTAAATTTTCTTCCATTCACAAGTTTCTGTGATAGGATTAAGAATATTATATCTACGAATCGCATCACCTTTTGGATCATTCGAATTTTCTTTACAGAAAATTTCACATTGATACTCTTTTCTACCAATGCATTTTCCTTCAAAGGCATATTTTACTTCGTAGATATTTTTCTCTTCAAATAATCCCATTCTTACATCTTGGTGAGTATTGCACCACCAAATCAATGTTTTTCGAAGAGGATCATTTTCATCCATCGTTTCGATTGCATGAATTGCATCTCGATACAACTTTTTATCCGATGGAGTAATCATATATGCCTCCTTATTCTTTTGAATCTTAATTATTGGGATCAAAGTAATCATCAACAGTATCGAATGGAGTATATCCATCATTATTAAGTTCGTCGATGATATCCTTATCAATATTAAGATTCATATCTTCAGCAATTTCATCCATGCCGGAAGAAATGTCGAGATCCTTATCATCAAAGACATCTTCCGGATCCATGTACGAGATCTTCTTTCTGTATTTGAATTGCTGATTTTCGTTTCCGTTACGAAAATGACTAGCACCAGTCTTATGACGATTAAAATGCCAGTCTTCACATTCATTCAGACTGAAGATCCTATCGGAATCTTTTTCCTTCTTTTTCTTATGCTTCCGATCTTCATCTTTTTCCCAAGGACGCTCTTTTTCAACTTTATCCGGAATTTCAACATGTCGTTCTACGATTTCCGAATTATTAAAACCACTCTTCGGACGATTTTCTTTTTCTCGAGTTGGAAGAGGACGTTCTTTTTTCTCTTCCTGAGGAATGAAGATCAAAACATCATCATCTTGGACTTCTTTACGAGGTGCCGAGTTTTTATGTTTTTCTTCTCTCGGTTTATCCTCTTTATTAGTCCGTGTATCCATAGGGGGATTATTTCTTTGAGGACTTTCTTTACGATCCTCATATCCAGCAATCCCCATACCGGAATTCTCTACATAACCAAATTGATTCTGATTGTTATTCATTGCCATTCGCGCTTTCCTTTCTACTAATCAATTCATCATTTCGATTGCATGCAGCAATAATTGCTTCACGAGATTTTGCTGTAGCCATAAATCCACTTGGATGAATAAAGACCATATCCTTATATAGGGATTTGGACGGATCAAATGGATACAGCAACGTTCCATTTTCTGCAATAGTTTGGGCGCACCAGCAACCAGGATCTCGTGCACTAGGATAAATTACATAGCGAAGACTTGGACATCTTTCATGAATTCCATTAAATGGAATAAAATGAGAAAGAGCAAGAATCGTTTCATCTTCATCCAAAGTGCTAATAACTTGATCTAATTCATGAGAGGAAATCATATCCAAGACAATAGAATTTGACCAAGCTACAAATGCAGTTTGCGCCCAGAAAACAGCGTTATTGAAATTAGATCCAGGACCATTACCCTGTTGATTCATACAAGATATCGTATCGGAAATGTTGCTCCGGATTCCCTGCACTGCATTATCACGACCATCAATAGTAGAGACATAGCGAGAATCAAAAATCTTGAAGTATTTCCTAACCAATTCATCATTGGCTACTCCAGCTCTAGCTCGATATAATTCTGCTAAATAAGATTCTCCATAATCTCTCCAAAGAAGTCCAAATGCTGCATAAGGAATACCATCAATATTCATTTCTTTGGTCATAGGATCCATAACTTTCCGACATTGCAAGTTGTTTTTGTCATGATGATCATAAAGACCATTGCCAACATCATACACCAAACAAGACGGATCATTGATATACTTCTTTGCAACCGATGAATTTACTCGTTCAACGTTGAAAGTATGACCAATGATACCTCCAGCGCACATAAGGAAAGCTGTAGCAATTACATCATCTCCATGCATAACTCCATTATGTGTCACAAGTGTTTTAACTTCTCGTAAGGATTTAATATCCTTACCCATAGGCTGTTACCTCCTTTTTAGATACTTTACGGTATCTATTAATTGTCATTTCCTTCGGAACTCCGAAATCTTTTTCACCTTTGAATCCATTTCTGTGAAAATAGATTTCATCAATCCAAGGAAGTATTTGTGGATGCCTTTTGAATACCGTACAAATATCTCGATCGGTTTTATCATTGTCGCAATATACATGCACTTTCATGCAATAACCGAGACCATTATAAACCAGATTTTGAATAATACCTGTAGGTCCAAAAGAGCAACTTGCATAGAATCCATGATTCCCAGGTAATCTCATATAGTCTTCTTTTGTATTCAGATATACACCTAAGATATCAAAGATACCTTCAGAGATATGAATATTCAAAGGATCTTCTGACAACAAAGGAACGGATACAGGAATACTATAATAGGAATTTGGATTCTTATTATGGGGATCTAATTCGATTTTGAGATATCGAAACATTTTTCGTTTAGCTATCTCATCTTTTGAAAGAATACATCTCATCGTAATAACATTATTATTGGCTGCTAAGAATCCAACGTAATAGACATTTAGAAAATGCTTATATCTTGGACTCAAATGAGATGCATCGATATGATTAAATTGAAGGAATTTTTCAAAATCCAAAATAATTTTGAATCTGATGGCATCCTCCAATTTAAATTGATATCCTATTCTTTCTTGAAGATATTGAAGTTTTAATAAATTTAATTCAGAAGCTTCTGGCATCGGAATGATATAATTTGGAATATAATCATTCTGGAATCGATTAAATCGTCCAGCTTTCTTATTTGCCACTTTAATGCCATTTAGCATATCTGGAGTTACATTAATTCCAATATCCTGTAAAAATTGCTGAGATACTTGCCCAGATGCTTCGCATTTAAAGCATCTATAAAGCATAGGCTCATGATCATCATCTACATCAATCTTTACAGAAAGATGTCCATGGCTTTCATTTGCACTATCTCCACAATAAGGACATCGAATATACCATTGAGTATAATCCCCAGATGGTTTGCAGACTGTCAATGTATGCTTCATTTCAGAAAGAATAGCTCGTTTTGTATCACGAATATCCATAGAATTTATTCACCTCCTTTCTATAGATACCACTAATATGATATACAATTATAAGTTGAGACTTGAATTCTTACTTATTATCCGACCTAATGGATAAATATTATTAAAGAAAGAAGGATTTTTAATGAGTAATACTTTAATGAACGCCCTAATGTCTACGGAAAAAGCTCAAAATATCATCAGAGGGCACGGAGGTTTTGTTGTATGCATTGAAGGCGGAGATGGATGCGGCAAAAAGACACAAGCGCAAAAAGTTGTGGAAGAATTAAATACATCAAAATTTAATCCAAAATATACTCAATTAGAATTTTTTCATGAATATAAATCTGCAGACGATGGCGAAAAAGTTAAAACTACTTATCTTACTCGTCCAAATGCAATGTATGTAGAATTTCCTAGATACGATAAAGAATCTAGCTATTTTATTCGTAAATATCTTAAGGGTGATTATAATAAATCGGCTCTTTCTTTTGAGAAAGTATGTGATTTTTATGCAATAGATCGTTATGATGCTTGGATTGGAGATAATCTACGAGAAGAATATATGAATGGTGCTCCTCTTGTATTTGATCGTTATTGCTATTCCAATATCGTATATCAAAGCGCCAAAAAACTTCTTGAAAATTATCCGGATATCTATGAGAATTTCAGACATGATAATCTTACTATTGCGATGAAGAAAGATATCTATTCTATTGCAGATTATGTAGTCGACACGGAAATCAATAGTAATGCATGTTTCCCTGTGCCTAATATTGTCATTTATTTAGTATTTAATGATGATAGTAATCGAGAGAAGCTTATTAATGAAAGAGCAAAGAATAATCCTAGTCGTAAACTCGATATCAATGAAGAAAACGATACGTTGATGTGGTTAGTTAATGATTTTGGAGCAAAGATTCTTAAAATCGCAGCTGCGTATATTCGTAGTAAAGAAGGAAATCGCTTCCCTGATATCATAGAGATTCCTTGCGATATTCATGTTGGAGGAAAAGATGAAGGAATTTCCGTAGAATTGTATCAGACTCGTAGTATTGAAAATATTCATAATCATATTATGAAAGCGGTATCTTGTGCTTATGGAAAATGGGATGCTGAGCTTACCTCTAAACTTATTAAAGAATCATGGCATACTACAGCAGATAAATTCAATAATTCTATGACTGATTGGACAGAGGTAACCATAATCGAGTAAATATTGGAAAGGATCACACAAAATTATGTATTCTGAAAATTATATTCATCGCCCTGATGTTATGCTTTTGACCTATACTCAAGAGCCTGTAAAAACAGTAGCGGCTGCTGCAAAACTTTGCTATTCTAATGCAGATCCTATGACTATTTTTGATGGTCTGGATGATACAGCTGCAGAAAAGTTTGTAGATATGCTAAGTGGATTTGGTCACGCTTCTCCGTTTGAGCATGCAAACTTTACTTTTGTAATTAATAATTTTTCTAGAGTAACTCTTGCTCAGATTACTCGTCATCGTATTGCTTCTTATTCTATCAGATCCCAGAGATATGTAGATAATAAAGCCAACTTCAAACCTATCGTTCCTGATGCTATCTTTAATAGTCCCACTGCTTTTGATATTTATGACAAGGCATTGGATACCATTCTTGACGCATATAAAGATATGGAAACTCAGCTTGGTATTCAGTATTTTGCTATTGCCATTAAAGAATATCAATCTAAATCCACTGAGAATATGGAAAAGATTCTCAAGATTGCAAAGGATTTTGACATTGATACTATCAGTCATGCTCCTGTGCTTACACAAGAAATTGCATTAGCGATTTGGAATAATTCTGGTATTGCTAACGAAGAAGAAAATAAAGAAATGCTGAAACTTTTGAAAGATATGAAAGTGAAAGCTCGTCGTCATGCCGGTGAGGATTGCCGTTATATTTTCCCGAACGGTGCAAATACTGCTGGTATTATCACTATGAATGCACGTGAGCTCAATAATTTCTTTAATCTTCGTTGCTGCAATCGTGCTCAATGGGAAATTCGAGATATTGCATGGAAGATGCGTGACGAAGTCATGAATGTTGCTCCTGCTCTATTTAAGAATTCTGGTCCCGCATGTTTGCATGGTAAATGCTCAGAAGGTGCAATGACTTGTGGTAATCCTTATAAGGAGGATAAATAATGTTTATTAAAGATCCTGCCGAATTAGGCATGTTTCCTGAATACATTCAGAAGTATCTGAATGGAGATTATAAATCTGAAGATTATCCTAACAATGTAATTGTATTTGAGCCAATGTATCGTTTAAATAAGGATAAAACTGCTCAAGAATGGTTTAGTGAACGTATTGTACTTCACAACGTACCAAAAGGGTTATTGGATATTCTATTTGATAAGCCTTTTGATAATGAATCGGGCAGGCTTGACCCAGATTTTACTACTTGGAAATATTACGGTCTGGATAAAATTGGAAATATTTATTATGATGAAATCAAAGGTCCTTTGATGAGGAAATGGTCTGATCAGTTTAGTCCTAAACCTTATATTCCCATTACGGATATGAAATATCCTGTAGATGAGAAAGTCAACATTCAGTCTGGTCCGTCTGACATGTTTAAGTATATTGAGAATAATACTTTCGATATGATCACGACTGCTCGTAAGTCTTTTGCATCTGCATTTGCATCTTATTGCTTATCTGAAGATGCATTGGATGACGAAGATATCGCTGGTATCAAAACTACGATTGAAATGATTCTTAAGGCCTATAAGTCAGACTATAAGGATGAAGATTTCAATTGGAAGAGCCCTTATCTTTTTCCGATGGTCGAATGTATTTACAATAAGCTTCCTGATGACAAGAAAAAAGAATGTGAACCTGCTTTTACTAAGCTGAGTAATATTCATCAGGACTATTATAAAGCCGGTTATGATGAAATTCTGTCCAAGACTCGTATGGAAGCTGAGAAAATCTATGATATTACTGTCGAGATGCCTCTTGATAGATACCAGGATTTTATTAATCGAATCAATGAGCTAAATAACGATCCGAATCTTCAGGAATTTCGTAATACTTCTGAAACTCTGCTTTTCATCAAGTGGGTTCTGGATAAATACGAAGAAAGTAAAAAATAAAGTAAAAAATAACCTCTCTACCAACATTCTGGTAGAGAGGTTTGTAGTTTCATTGCTTATGCAAGATGTAACATCTTACGAGCAATGCTATTCACATAATCAGCGGGTCGTGTTGCATTAACTACAGATGCAGTCAATACTTTACGATCGCCTTTAGCTCCAACCTGTTTTACAACCGTTGGCTGGAATCCACGAATATAGTTATCGATATAGTGACTATCGACACTATTGAATGAATATATGGTTTTAGAACCATCTTCATTATGGATCGTATATTCCATTGATTAGCACCTCCTCTCACTCAATATTTATGGACTAGATAGGCATTCCTATCTAGTCCATAAATATAATATACAATTAAAATGAGAGAAGATACAAGCGGAACCGTAATCCCAATCCGTCATCGACTGTTATCGCACTTCCACCAGCATTGAGCATATCAAATATAAAATCCCTATACTCTAAAATGAGTATAGGGATTATTAATTACTTAATCAGAATTCTAGCACCAGTGCCATCATTCTTATTCATATAGATATCAGGGATCTTACCGTCATTCAACTTAGATTCCATGATGCAATCACGAAGATCTTTCGTCATATCACCACTAATGTTTTCCATAGTAATAAAGCTATGAACGTTATTACCATTACCACGCTTAATAGTGACGTCAAAACTATTAGGATCATTGGACTGCTCGAAGACAATCTCAGACGCCTGAGGACCAACACGATTCGTCATAGAAGCAATACGATTACATTCAGCAATGCCAGCATTCTTCTTACGACGCATCTCAAACGTCTCAGCCTTCGGAGTATAAGTATAAGATTCCAAAGCAGCTTTCTTCTGATTCAATGCATCAATACGAGCATCAATAACTTTCAGTGCAGAAGTATCCACAGACTCTACACAAGTATGAAGCATATGAGAAACAGTCTCAAGCTCATTCAGTTTATTGACACAAGTAGGCAGATTATAGTTTGTGAAAGATTCAGCAGTAATCTGCTTATTCAGATTGCGAAGGAATTTATTCGCGGACTTCTTATCATTCTCAATACGCATAGGCATATAAGAGAAGCTCTCGATAGCAATACGAACATCATTCGGTTTAATCTGAATCAGATTCATAGTATTCAGAGACTCGAGCATCGTATAGACAGTCGTAGCCTCAATCATAGCTGCTTCCATAGCAGTATTCACATGCTTATTAGACTTAGACTGTACATCGGCAGACTTAATAGATGCCAGTTCAGCCAAGGCTTCCATAGCAGACTTCTCTTTATGCATACAAGGCAAAGAATACTGAGTAGTCAGATTCATCAGACGATCACAATTGATCATATCAGGATCCAAAGACTCACAATCTTCCTTGTGCAGAAGGGACTCCAGAGCAGCAGTCTGAAGAGTGCTAAAGAAAGACTGGTGACGAAGATCTTCTGGCTTCATATTCAGGAGACCCAGATAGCCCTCAGAAGCTTTCTTAACAGAAGCATCAGAAAACGGATCCTCTTCATCATCGTCAGGAGCAATGTCAATATCAGATTCGGCAGTATCTTCCGGGCGATTACCAGTACCAAGATCATTAGTACCATCGTCGGATTCAACAGAATCATCCACGCCATCCTGATCAGAATCATTCGTATTCAGACTATCATCCTCATCAGGAGCAGGCTGCTGTTTCTGAATAGCTTCATCATGATCGGAATTCGTTTTATTAACGATTTCTGCCAGATCAATATTCATCTGATCAACACGCTCATGATTAGCCTGTTCTTCTTTCAGAATCTCAACAACCTTATTTTTGATAATCTCACCGATACGGTCAAGATCCAGATTGTCTGCATCCTTAGAGAATTTATTATATTCTTTCTTAGTAAAACCAGCGTCGGCAACCAGCTCTTCCAGAGAAGAGTTATTGGTAAAGTCTTTGGACTCCTGCACAACACGTGCTGCAACAGTAGATGCGGATTCATTACAAATACGCAGCATATCGCACAAAAGCGTACGCTTCGGACCCTGTGCAGTGACAGCGATAGCAGATTCCAGAGCTTTAGCACCACCCATGGACTCACAAACAGCCTTAGAATACTCACAAAGAGCAGCTTCAGATGCATCACTGAGTTCAGTATGGTCAAACGGAAGACCATTCATGAAGGCTTCCGTAATAATCGACGCGAAAGCAAGATCACGGATCTTATTGAAAACACCTGCTCTTACGAGCTCACGATTCGGTTTCAACATCGTCCATCTCCTTTTCTACGTTATTAGTTATGAAACTTAATAACGTGTTATTTTGGGTCATTCATCGAGGAAAGTAATATTTACAGCAGGTTCAATCTCAAAATCATGATTGATACCATTTGCATTGATAAACTCAGGTACGTATTCATTGTATCTGAGATCTGACATAGCTGCATCAAAATTACTAACCACTTTCTGTACGGTATGGTCATAGCTATTCATACCATAATATTCGAGGTAAGAAATTTCAGCAAAATTATTTTTGATAGAAGCAACCAGATCCATGATATACAGAGGCTTACCTTCAGCTTCAATATCATTGAGCGATTCGATATACGAACGCACGAATTCTTTGAAGCGAGTAGTAAATGTCTCAACAGGAGTAGTCTGATCAATCTTCACACCAAAGTTAAAGCTACAATTTGTGCGATCCAGAATCTGCATATTATCTTTAATATTGCCAAGACCAGCAATATAGAATCTAGATCTACCATAGGTATTATAAAACTTCATATCAATGGAGAAGTTATTCTCCAAATAGGTATATGCCTGATCAACGAATTGATAGTTGGATTCAACCGATTTCGTTACCATAGAAGCATTACTAGGAGATTTGATCCATTCAGCTTTTACCATGGGAACGGATTTGATTGTAAAAGTGGTTGTGCCACCAGTGGACATATCAATCGTTTCTTTCAGATACTGAATAATACCATTCAGAGTATATGTTTCATCTTTATATCGATACGACTGATCTTCATTCAAATCATAGACAAGCTGATTATAAAGAGCATCTTCTTTTTTATCTCTTTCTTCTTCAGTCAGGTCTTGATTCATAATCTTTTCTCGCTGTACATTGAAAGTACGAACGAACTTGGATTTGATTCTCTGGAAAGACTCATATTGAGCCTCTACATCTGGATCAACTCCAGTACCATCTGCTTCATAATCAACCGTAAGAACGGAACGAATATATTCCACAGAATGCATGAATTTAAAGGAATATTTCTTCTCTTGGTCCTCTGTAATATTAGAAAGGCCAGTATCAAAATTTACTTTATATTCATTGGTAAAGGTATGACTATTATTCTTGACCTTTTCGGCATCAGAAATATTTCCTTCGCCGTATAGATCCAAGAAATGCTTAGAAGAAGTAATAGGGTAATCAGGATCAAAGTTTTTACCATTGATAAAGGTATTACTTGCCCAATAATCCGGATTATTCGTATCATCATATTTCAGGAATACAGCAATACGCATATCCAAAGTATTGGAAGTATCAATGTAAGAAGATTTGCTAGGTACATCGGTATCATAGTAGAAAATCTTACCATCTTGATCCTTACCGCTCTTAACTTGCTTCATGCCATGAGTGATATGGAAAGTCTCATTTACAGTAATTTCATCATCTGTAGCCATATAAGCACAGAAGGTATACCATTCAGTATCCGGATCATAATCCTCCATAACGAAAGGTACGTAAATAGTTGAGTAACCATTTCCATCAGGATTAATCATAAGGATCATCTTGATACGGGAAAGGTCACGATCTTTACGAGTTGCAATAATTGCATCTCTCTTAAAGAATTTAGAAGGCTCAAATTTAATATCATAACCGAAGTAATAGATATTTTCACCAAAACCTTCTTCAGAAGTAGTAGCAGTTGAAGAAACACGAATTTTGAAAGGTTGATAATACGTGCCCATATTCATCATAACAGTGGCAAATACACCAGGAGCTTCATCGGTTTCTTCTACCCATTTTGCGGTCATAACTCGACGACCACGTTTTGCTTCTTCATATCGGAAAGAAGCTACATAACCTTCATAAGGAGCGCGAATAATATTATTCTCGTCCTCTTCGTCTCTTTCTTCTACAACCATATCCGCAAAACCATCCATGGGAGTAGAAGGAGAGATCGTCATACTAAGCTTATAGAAATTCTCTCCAAGAATAGCATTACGAGAGATATGAAGATTATTTGCAATAAATTGGACACTGGATTCAGTACCAGCTGCGATTCTATCGTAATCCAAAGGATATGTTGCATCTACAGAGTTCTGATAATACGCAACTGCATTTGGCTTACGCATGATAGAAATCATATAGGGATTAGTAAAGAGGAAATAAGAAAGTCTTACACGAGTAAGTGCACTAAGCTCACCTACAAGCACAAGGTTATAGTCCTCATCCAATTGATACGTGAATCCATTTTCCTTAACGGTAATATACTCACCAGTATAAGCAGAAGTATCCGAAGCAATGAATACTAATGCATCACTATAAGTATCAAATTCTCTCGGACCAGAGAAGGATGCATAATAATCCAAAGTCTTGCCAGAAGGAAGTTGATAACCATAGTAATCATACAGGAATTGAGTAATATCATCCTGAACTTGTGTAATTGATTTATTTTTGATGATAAACGAATACGTGGATTCCTGAATAACAGGTTTCGTAGTATCATTATCATACATCTTAGTGATTGCTTTCTGAATATAATCACAAACTTCTTCATAGTTTGAATTATCTCTATCCAGACTAATATCTTTATCTCTTCGAACCAGATAAGATCCAGAAGATTCATCATCGATGTATCTAAACATGGCACCAGGACGAATGATAAAACGATCACTAGATTCGTAATATGCATCAAAATCTGTATCAGAAGATACAGAACCATCTGTATTGATCGTACCCTGATTCATAAGAATCGTCAAAGTATTGGTAGGGATGACATTTTTATCATCATCTCTAAGAAGCATATATGCTCCATAAAGACGCTGGAATACATCATCTCTCTGCTTGAAGAAGAGGACTTTATTATTCGTATCGTCATTAATCTTATCCCAATACAACTGTAGGTCATTATCCGTACAGATCGTTTTATTGGTAGCATAAGCATATTTTACATTCTTTCTAAACTGCTCCAGTTCATCACGATCAATGCCACCATAAGCAGAACCCATAGTAGTACCATCGATAATAATAGAGCGTCTAGTACGAAAAGTTGCACTCTCAGGAACTGAGCAAGACAAATTTCCAGTAAAAGAAGTAAAGTTACCATCAGATCCAAGAGTCGTATAAAGTACAACTCGAATCTGGGAGTTAAATGCAGGAGTAAAATAGTTATTTTCAGGAAAATGCAGACGAAGTGTATTCTCATCAACCAGCTGATATTCTACAAATTTCTCCGTAGGAGTATCTGAGTCTATAAGAATTTTCTTCAACTGATATTCGACATCGGAACCTGCTTCTTTATAAAAGACTTCAAAGTTTGCAATCTTACCGTCAATACTCACGTCCTGAGTAACGGTTTCAATGAATGCATTCTTATTAATTTGATACGTGGTTGAAGTAACCTGTACCTGACGAAGCAAGCACTGGATTAGAATATAACGAACGCCTTTTTCAGATACGACTTTATTTTTCAAATAAATTCGATGATCTGTATTCAAGCTATTATTATATACAGAACGATCATATCTGATAGTGTATGCCATGGAGTCTCTTTCGAGAGCTTTCAGATGGCTCTTCATAGAACCAGGCTTACTACCAGTAATAATGATCGGATAATCCAGCATAAAAGGAATATCATCTGCAGCAAAAACGGTTTTATCACTAATCGTATAGGAAGACGCATCGGATTCCAGATAAGGAAGAATTTGCTCTTCTTTAATAACCAGAACCGCATTTACTACAGCAGGAACCGACATAGGAGCATCCAATTCCTGTAAAGCACCCATACGATAAATAGAGTTTACGTACTGAGCCTGAGTAGGATAAAATTCACGACGTGCAATTGTAACTGCATTGAAAGTATCTTCAACGGTATTACCCATAACTTCATTAATATATCCAAAAAGACCAGTACGAAGATTATTCGTTTGATCGAAATCGAAATATTTCGGAGCAATATTTTCTAGCCAATCTTGTGTAATCGAGGATTGGCTAGTATAATTAGCTAATTCAATTGATCCAGCCATTATACTAAAATTCTCCTTTCGTAAGATTTGGAGATAAGGGATCAATAAATAGATTCATTATTTCTACTACCGCCACCGCCAGAATAGTTTCCACTAGAGCTAGATCCGGATCCACCATAGCCATTATTATTGACAGTGGTTGCATCCTTTCCGGAACCAACTACTCTACCAGCAGGCATATTGCCAGACCACATAAGATAATATTTCGTAGGTCTATTACCACTCGTAGGATTCTTCGTACTACCTCTTACAACGAACGGTCTATTCGCAGTCCAAACAGGAGTGCGAGAAAGTTCATGATAAGAAAGAATAGCATTTTGCTTAGCCCAAGGACTAATATCAACACCATTATTCAGAACGCCAGTTCCTTGTAGCATATTATAGAGACCGGCATTCTGGTTGAATTCTGCAAGAATTGCAGCATTCAATACTTCAGGTGCAGCTCCAGCAAAAGATACAGAAAGTGTATTATTGACACTATTCGTAGTGCCCTGAAATCCCCAGTTACTAATAGGAATATTGGTAGGATAAGCTCCTACCAATTTACCATAAAATTTAATCTCAGATCCATCTGGACCGCAGACAAAGAAATAGATAGAAGTCATATAATCGGCAATTTTAGTACCAACGTAACGATTGTATGGTACAAAATGACCCTTTAAGATTCCATCAATATAATATGCCCAGACATAGAAGAATTTAGATACTGATAGATTTTTATCATCTCTAAATTCAATATCCATAGTTACACCAGACAAAGATGCATTTGCATTACCAGGATAAATGAATTTATATCCAGTGAATAACTGTGCATCTTCATAAGAAGCCAGCGTATAATCACTCAGCTGATAACTATTCGTACGACCAACCAAGAATGGAATAAAATCGTGCGCACCACTACCAGTTGAATAGCTCTTATTATATGAACTAGCTGAAAGCATTTTCAAAAGACCCGGATTTTCTGCATTGATTGTAGCAATCGTAGGATCTTTACGAACATTTTCAGACAAGCACATTTCAGAGTAAAGATTATTTGATTCGCTTCTATTTGGATTCATGATATTCAAATCAGGCTTTACCATGAATACATAATATGTGAGCATATCCAGTTCATCATCTGGATAAATCTGTCTATAACGATTGAATTGACCATAATTGCCAGGATCCAATCCATCTTCAATATCTTGAGATAATCCGGTCATGCCGATATTATATCTTTCAATGCCAGATGTATTACGGACAGATTTATCTGTAACGATGCTAGATGGGTCATTAGCTCGTGAAGTAGGTTGTAAAAATAGATTATCTCTATTTAAATCCTTTAATCCAACATTATCTTCATTCATTTCCCAATAAGCCAATGTATGTTCACCACGCTTTCGTAGTTGAAGATAAATTAGAAATCTTATTGGGCTGTTTTCCGATACAATATTTGCTGGAATTATAAAGACTCCAATTTCAATTGTATATCATATTGATGTATAAGCTAATAGCAAAAATAGTTCCTTGACAATTGAATTATGAGATTCTCTGGATTTTGCATATCGATGATGAAAGCGATATGAAAGGAGAATAAAAACCATGTCTTTTTCTGTAGCAAGTTTGAGTGTTATCGGTGGTAAGATCGGTAGTGCTCTTCTCTCTGTTGGTAAAGCAGCTCTTGGCGCGCTGAGTGTTTTGAGTGTTCCTGAGCTGATTACCCTTGGTGTCATTGGTGGTGCTGCTATAGTTACTGGTTCGGTTATGATGAAACGTTTCCGTGCTGGCAAGAAGTATGCAAAGAAACATGTTCATGACAATATCGTTGCTGACACTTTCGACGGCGTTGAGTCTAAGCATGAAGATGACATCGATGATGGTATGACTCAGAATGCTGAAGAAGATGCTCAGATCAATACTGAAGCAGCTTCTCGTGATTATGAGTCTAAGAAGTCTGACAAAAAGGTCAAGAAAGTTAACAAGAACATGAATAAGGTTAAGAAAGCTCGTGAGCAGGCTGGTATGGGTACTCCCGCTGAGTCTTTGGATAATAGCGTAGTAACTCGTATCAAGAATGACACGAATAATCGTACCGTCATGTCTTGGAGTAATGGGCGTGCAATGAATGATCCGGAGTTCTTCCATAATATGACTCTGGCTTATGCAGCACAGGCTCAGCATTAAATAAAAAAGAAAGAAAGGTGTTTGCTGGATAGCACCTTTCTTTTTTATCTCCTCTCATTTCAATTGTATATTATATTGATAGAAATAAAAGAAGAAATAAAACGTGGATATAGGATGACAGATCCATCCCATACCCACGTTCTTCTTTAGAGAGGAGGTATTAATATGCTGACTTACACTTACATTGATAATGAAGTTACCAATGTTTATAATGGGTATGCAGCTAGTGCCATTCGTGGCACTATGAAGAAGTTTAAACCTTCTTCTCAAAAGATCATATCCAAGAAATGTAAAAATTATACGGCATCCGTTAATGTTGATATGCATTCGAATCCTTATCACATTAATAATGATGTGTATAAAGCTGCATTTCAGCTTACTAGATAAATTTATCTAGAATACCAAGCCCTCTACTAGACTGTTAGTAAAGGGCTTATTTTTTATATTTGATATGCTCAATTCTAGTGAAGATGGGGTCATTCGGTTCCGTCCTTTCTAATAACTATTGAAAATAATTGTATATTATATGAATAGAAATAAGGAGGTGAATAACTTATGAAAAGAATGTTTGATGTAATCATCAATGATGCTCCTATTGCAAATGAATCTTGCATTGTTCATTTGGATATGACTGGAGTTACGATTGGTGATGGGACATATTATGGTATGCTTTTCAAAGAAGTATCTAAGATTGATCCTAAATTAATGGAAGATGATAATGCTCAGATGATTATCTATATTGATAATATCATGAAGGCATCTGACCGTACTCTTCTTAATCCTGGCTTAATTGGTATCTTGGTAAGAGATGCTATTGAGTGCTCGACAGATAAGCATCGTGTTATTATGACAAATGCTATTGAATCTGCTGAGTAATAAAATCCAATCATTTTATACGTAGAAAGGAAAATGCAGTATGTTCAAGTTCTTTAATCGTCCCGAAGCAACCGTTAGTACTTTTGATGAGCTGGTAGCTCTGAAGCAGTTCTTTAATGGAAAGAAGCATAACCTTGTATTTGAAAATACCGAAATTTTCTATGCTTTCTATAAGGAACTTTTCGAAAAGTGTAAAGTAAATAATTTCTTTGAAAACATAGTCTTTGACAATGATCGGAAGATTAATGTCAAGAATGTTCCTGTTTGTGATGTGAGCGATGAAAACCGTGAAGAACTGATCAAAGAGCACAATGTTCCGGTCGATGAGGAATATCCAACGATCAACTTTGATATGACTTCCAATGTAGCAGAAGATGGCAAATGGAATGTCACGATCAAGGTTGATAAGGAGCTTCAGAATTATTGGGATCCGAAGGAAGAGCTTCCTGAGCCTAATGAAAATGATATTCCTATGGAAGCTGATCCGTTCGATGGTGACGATGATATCGATGAGAAAGACAACGCAGAAGTCTAATCGTTAATCAACTTAAGAGGGTAATGGAATTATATCCATTACCCTCTTTAATTTTTATAAAAGGAGAAGTGTAGAAAAAATGAACAATATGGACGTTTTCAATGTGATTCGGGATCTTATCTTAGTTAGCGAAATAAGTAGGAATACCAATCCTAAATATCCTCAATATGTCAAATATTTCGTGGAATCGGGCGATAAAAAATCTATAGATTATCTGAATTATTCTATTACGGTTATTGAGAATCATTTGGATAATCTCAAAGAATATGCAAATGTTACAAACTATTTATCGAACGAAAATAGATTTATCTTTAATTCTTATTCCGTAAAAGATGCTTTCATAGAAATTCGTGATTTCTGCAAAGTCAGAATGAATTCTTGCCCTGATAATTATAAATCTCAGTGGAGCTATCTTCATGATAGAATTCATAAGATCGTTATTACTCTTTCTACTGATATGTCATATAGATCTACATTTACTACCCATATTGATGGAAAAGAATATCATGTTGATCTTATGGTTGATGGAACTATCATTACGGATAATGACGATATTATGGGACTTCTTCAAATCGCGTGTGATAAGTATTCGAATGATCATGGTATAAAAATAAGAATAAATTGGAAGGAAGTGGAAGAAGATGGTGACATTCGAGCATGAAATGAATAAGCAGCATGTCTTAATTATTAACATGGATGCTACCGATAGTACAGAATACATTGTAAACTGTATGAATAGTATGCGCATTCATATCAATAATAACGACAGTGAAGCGTTTGTAGGTCTAATTCGCCGAATAAGTAATGCTTATGCTAAATTTGGCGGAGGCACAGTTACTCTTGGTAAAAAATCTGCCGAAATTTGGATTCCTAAGGAAGCTGCACGAGAAGCGTATATTGAAAGGACGACACGTACTATGATTGACAAAGCAAAAAACGAGGCTGGCATTGCATCCTATACTGTTAAATCGATAGAAGATGTTGATAAGATTAACGATGCATGTGAAATTCGCATCATGGTTGATCAAAACGATCCAATGATGCGAAAAGTTATCGTGGATAAGATTCGTGATAAGTGGCCAAATAATTTAAAAATTAATGAGATTCCTATGCCTAGCGGACTTTATATCATGATCCCTGAGTCTTTAGCTAAAGAAACTGCAAATAAGCAGAAAGAATCTATTGCAGTGGATAAAGATGATTATGCTGCATGGCATGCAGAATTGTCTAAACATGCAAAAGTTATCACGTCTTCCATCTTTACATCAATTGGTTGGAATTCCGAAGAACTCATTAAATCTCTCAATTTCATTATTGATTCCGCGAACGAAAAAGCAATGAAACCTGAGGATTGCCTTCAGACTTTCGAGCTTCATCATATCCAGAGTATCAATCTCATTTATTGGGGACTTCGGTTGTCTGCTGATATGAATGAGCAGAATGATAATACGCGGAATAAACTTCATGATGCAATTTTTCATGCTTGTGATATTCTTTGTACTTGGGCTGAGGAAGGAATAGAGGGCCCGGGTATAACTCTATTTGAGTTGATTCATTTCCTTTCGGACGATAAGAAAGATGAGAATGGAGATTTCATTGATCTTGATTACGAATACTTTGGAATCTTTGGCATGAATCTCATACATTATATCAAAAGATCAATACATAAAGATTTTGGTCATGATGAATATGATGCAGCTATTAATAAGTATAATATCATTGCAGAAAGTGAGTATTCTGCTGATGCTTGGGATATCATTTATAAGAATTATATTGATATCTATAAAGCCCGGCATGATGAACAAGAGCCTGATAATAGTCCTCTATTTACTTTCGCAAACGATTTCCGAGAGTGGGTCATCTTTAGTGAGATTTATAAATCTCTTAACATTAATGAGGATGAAACGGAAAATCGCTACAAATACTATCAACTATGCACAAACAAAGAGCTGTATAATGCGATCTATCTCAATATCAATGCGATGCAAATTTCTGATTTCCTCACAAAGTATGAATATCAAGTGTATTGCGCAGCAAAATCCGATGCTAATTCCATGCAGATTGAGCCTATGCTTTTCCTACTCCTGCGATTCCATAGTAATATTCGCTGTTGGAAGAATTTTATGGCTGCTAGAACTGCATATTTACCCGAAATCAAGAACTTTGACGATACCCTCGATTTCCTGATCAAGAATTGTAAGAGTCCGTATCTGGGTTATCTCGCTAAACGCTATCTGTAATTTAAATAGGTCTATGGTTTTATCCATAGACCTATATTTTTTAGCGGAACCGTGATCATATGCAGTGCCTTCTCATCCAGCACCAAATAGAAATACACCACAAACCGAGACATTTGCTCCAACACTTCCACCGGAAAATGAGAATATTAACGAGTATATACAGTAAATGAAAATGCGCGATTTGTCAAATAATCATACATTACATCGCCATAGTAATTATCAGTCCAATTATCTTTAAGACCTAATTTCTTTGCCATTGATCTTGAGAACATCCAATGCGGAGTAAAATAAAATTTACCATGATCGTGGACTTCCCATGAATTGGGATTCTGAATAATGATATCTTTTGGTTTCAATTCAATATTACGCTCTTTGCAGATCTTTTTAATATTGGAATTTTTCAATGCCATAGAATAAGCATAATCATGGCATACTTGCAAATATTTTGCTCTATTACCAGGTTGATTAATCCATTCCTCAGCAGCTTGTGCTTTTCTTTCACCTACAGGATCTTGAAGAAATTTGTATCCAAGTTTCATACTATATCCTCCTTATAAATTAAATGGAACCGTAATTTCATTCTTTATTAGATGGTCCGCTTTTAACTCCTATTTCAAAAGCATTTACATCATAAACTAGAAAAATTTGCAGCTCCACCTACAAAGAGCATATCAAATTTTTTATATAAGACACAATAAAATATATAAGGCGTGTTTCTTTTAGGTTTGGTCTTTACCTTTATTATCACACCTTCCTTTCTATGTTTATCCCAGGTGAGCAGGTTGGACTCACCTGGGAGTTTTATTTTAATCTTTGCGTAAATAGGTAAAGAAAAACAACCATATTAAAAAGAATCTCTGTTGAAAGGAGGAGACGATATTGGCTAAAATTATTTCAGCTGAAAAATCTCCATTTATGAATAAAGCAGCGGAGATCTATTCTAAGCAGAAAACTAGCCAATTCAGTAAATACCTGCAAAAGAATCCAGTTTTTGTTACGTACTACGCAATTAATCAACAATTGAGTCGTGCAGATACAGGAACTGGTTCTGTTAAAGAGCAGATAGGCACTTCTTCTCCAATTAGGTACAATGAAATCAAAGAGTTCCCTGTCTACAATCTCTCTGATATGAAACCAGATATTCAAAATGATGAGACTGAAGGCTTGGATATCAATATGGACTTAAGTGGAATCGTTATTCTTCCGAATACAATTACCCCTTGTCCAGATGATTTTTTGTATGTGAAAATGCCTGGTATGTCTTATGGCGTTTTGCTTCGAGTAACTGAATTTGAATTTAACTCAATTCAATCGAATGACTATTATACAATTAATTGTGAGCTTCGTGCTACTGATACTAAATCAGGTTATAGTCAAACATATATTCAGTTACAAAAGCAAGTCGTTGAAAAATACTCTTGTATTTTTGAGAATATCGGCACAGAGGATAAATGCTTAATCCAGGATACTGAATTAGCAAAAGCGAATTCTACTCTGGAATTGATGAATCTGCTTAAAGATTCTTTTTATGATACTTATTACGATAGAGATATTGGTACGTTTGTTTATAGAGACTTTAGTAGTGGAGTAAATCCAATCTATTACTATGATCTTTATCTAATTAAATTCATCATTGATTCTAAAATCTATGATGATGTAAGCGGAGAAAGATGTGTAGCATTGAGTCTTGACGATGTGCCTCCAATTAATTTTGGTAATCTGTATCGTAGAAGTCTTTGGTATGCTATTTTACAGAAAGACGTAACGTATCTATCCCGATATAGTTACTATACAGAAGGCTCTATTTCTAAAGTAACTTCTCCATTCAAGATTAATGAATGTGATACGAAAACAATTCAATTGGCATATAAAGATACACCGATTGATTCTGGTAATAGCCTATTCATTACTGGATATATTTCAGAATATTTCCCGATTGAATTGACAAATAATTTGAAAGATAAAGAGTCTTATACTCCTACGTATCTAGACGAAATTATTTTCAATTATATTCTTTATGGGAATATGGAAATTGATAAAAATAGATTGGCAAATGAAGATCTGCATCCTAGTTTGAGAAACTATCGATATATTCCAATTCTGATTTATATTTTGGAGAAGAGCTATAGTTCTGTATTTGCCTCTTGAGTAACTATTTAATAAACTTGGTAGTCTATATTAGCCTATCTATCCTGTAATAAAGGAGTTGAATAATATGTCAATCATGGCTGGTATTAAAAAGGCCCTTGAATCTGCCGATTCTGGCTTGCAGGAACTGATTGATGAGGTTGTCACTCATGCTGATGAACTCGAAGAGGATGCTTCTGAGCGTATGTACGCTGGTATGTATGGCGAGGAAGATTCTAGTGATATTAGTTCCGCTGATATTGACGACGATGATGAAGATGAAGAAGAGGTTCCCGTCACGCAGAGTGATGCGGATCCCCTTACTGATGAGGAGGATGAACCTATGCTTCTGAAGCAGCGTAATGAAATTGATGCAGAGCAGTCTCTGGAGTCTCTGCTGGCTGATCTTGAGAGTGATTGCTCTTGCGATAACGCTCAGGAGTGCGATGAGTGTGATGATGAAGGTCACATTACTGATGACCTTGGTGAGGATACTCCTGATGCTGCTGGTACCGATGGCGATCCTGATCCCGACAACGATGAAGCTGATGAGTGCTGTGAGTCTTCTCTGGAGTCTCTGCTGAGCTCTGTTTGTGATCCTTGGATGAGTGTCGCTAACGAGGCTTGTGATTGCCCCGCTGATTCTGGTTGCCGTATTGCTGACGTCTCTGACGCAGAGGATATGGAGCCTGGTGATAAGGACGATGAAGAGCCCATTGAACCCATCGAGCCTGATGAGACTGTGACTCGTGATGAGCTGCATCCTGAGGAAGAGACCACTGAGTCTTCTCTGGAGTCTCTGCTGGCTTCTCTCGCTATGGAAGCCGAGTCCGATGATGAGGACGACGACAAAGATAGCGACGACGATGAGGATGATAAGGATTCTGATGATGATTCCGATAAGGATGACGATGATGAGAAGGACGACGACAAGGACTCCGATGAAGATGATGACGATTCCGACGATGAGAAGGAAGAGTCTGCTGAGGAATCCCTGCTTGCTCTGATCAATAATCTGTAATTTATACCAATTGAATATTTTTCCCACTAATCTAAATTAGATTAGTGGGATTTAATTTCATCATACGATAAATTAAAAATATTAGAGAAATGGAGGATAAAATATGGCTACTATCGTAAATAGTCCTAAGTCATATGCAAGTAAATTCTATTCTGATATTCCAGAATTAAGATCTTCCAGTATGAGCGAAACAGAATATCGAGACGACGTTGATGCTGCTAATATGGGTTCCGTTCCCGATATTACTTCGGATCAAGGTATGATGGGACCGGAACTAGAAGGTGCAGTAAGACATGTCGTTGATGGAAAAATGAGTCCTATTAAAAATGCAACGACTCGTACTTATGATTGGACTACGAAAAATAAATCATTTATTTCTCTTTTTAAAGATTTGAAAGCTTTGGGGATTAAGAATAATAAATTCTTTTTAACTATTTTTGATAGAGAATTAATTGGTATTGATCCATATGATCCAATTCTCCCATTGGATATGAAGCTTAAAATCATTTTGGAATGTAAAAGAAATCCATGGTATTGGTTACGAGAAGTATGCAGAATCCCTATGGATGGTAAGCCTATTGCCATCGGTGGTGGATCTATGTTTCTAATTGATCGTAATTCTTGCGCTTCTTGGTATTTATTTTTGAACTGCATTGATCATTATGCAAGTAAACCTCGTCAGTGTGGTAAAACACAAAATGCTATTGCTGAAATTGATTGGGCATTTCATTTTGGATCAATGTCTTCTAACTTTACCTTTGCAAATAAAGATGGTGCAAATAATAAAATGAATTTGTACCGTTTGAAATGCCAAAGAGATATGCTTCCTGCTTATATGCAGATGAGGCTTGCTGTTGATAATGAAGGTAACTTTGTTAAAGAGCTAAATAACGTCACAAGTATGCGGAATCCTATTACGATGAATAAAATTGATTTGCTTCCTAGAGCAAACTCAGCTGAAATGGCAAATGCAAACGGACGTGGTATGACGTCTAGCTTACAATATTTTGACGAGTTTGACTTTGAAGCTTATAACACTACTACATTGAATTCGTCTGCTTTTGCTTATTCAACTGCATCTACGAATGCTAAAGCGAATGGTAACGTAGCAGCTCGGCTCTTTACATCAACTCCTGGTGACTTGGATTCTAGAGATGGTGCTACAGCAGCTGAATTTATTGATCATATGCTTCGATGGGATGATAAAATGTTTGATTGGCCTATCGAAAAACTCAGGAAAATGGCAGATGATCCTGATGCAAAGCGGAATGGCATTATTTATGTAGAGCATACTTGGAAGCAGTTAAAGAAAACTGAGGAATGGTACGAAAAGCAATGTAAACTGGTTTCTTACAATAAAGAAACAATTATGCGTGAGATTGACTTGATGAGACTACATGGTAGTAGTCTTTCTCCGTTTGATCGTGATGATATTCTTTATTTGGAGGCTCATAAGAAGCATCCCATTGGAGAAGTAGATTATTCTAAAAATGCCATTCCTATTTATTTCTTTGAGAATATTAATAGAAATACTCCCTATATTTTAAGTATTGACCCGGCTCTTGGTTTGGCTGGAGATAATACAGCTATGCAATTAATTAATCCTTATACATTAGCTACTGCTGCTGAGTTCGAATCTCCTTATATTCCTCAGGATCAAATGTCTGTATTGGTAGAGAAGTTTATGGATGAATATTGCCCGAGATCTATGATCGTAGTTGAGAATAACCGTGGTCATGAATTAATTAATAATCTTCGTAAATCCAAATATCAATATCAAGTTTGGTATGATAGTAAGAAACTGAATGAAGTTACAGAGAAGATGAATAAATATGGTGCTTCTCAAGAAGCAGCTAGTGCTTACGCTAGAAAAGCATATGGCATTACTACTTCTAGTAACCGTGGTGAAATGTATTCTCTTCTGGAAAGCTTTGTTAAAGAATATAAGCAAAGATTAGTAGGCCCTGCATTGGTACGGTCCATTTCTAGTTTGATTCGTAAACCACCTTCTATGAGAATCGAAGCTGCTCCTGGTCAACATGATGACTCTGTCATGGCATATATTCTTGGAGTTTATGTATTTCTTCATGCTGATAATTTGGAAGAATTTGGTCTTTATAGAGGTATGGCTGATCCTGATACACAGGAATTACTTAAAAATAAAACTAAAGTAAATCCTATGCAGCAATTGAGAAATATCTTTGGCAGTCTTCCTGCTGAATTACAAAACCTATTGAGAGATTCAGTTTATGAGAAAGATGCTAGATCTGATGAAATTGCTTATGCTAAAGCAATTCAACAGGCTAAAATGAATAATCCTTATGCTGCATTAACGCAATCAGAAGAAATGTTAAATGACGAAAGTGAAAATCCGTTTGCTCCAAGAAGACTTCCAGGAAGTCAATTACCAGATCAAATGACAGAAGATCAATATAATTCTTATATGAATAATAATATGGAACTAAATGATGATCTTGGCCAATCTATTTTTAATATAGATGATTATATTTAAAGACTTAAATAGAGATACTACTCATTGAGTAGTATCTCTATATTATTTATTTTGAGTCGATATAATATAAGACAAAGTTAACAACGAATGTACATGTATGATATCCGCCATTTGCGTTCGTTCCATCAAATTGAGAAACATATGTGGCAGTTCCAGTAGATGCATCATATGAGGCATGAAAGCTAAAATATGTTTGCTCACCTTTTGCATCAATTTTTACACTTTCAATTACTAAATTATCTTTGGTAAACGATTTCCATCCATTATAACTAGTTAAATCGAAAGTTTTTTTAACTGTACCACTATACCATCCAGAACTATGCGTGTACAGCGTTACTTTCTTTAATACCCCCCCCCATTAGATCCAAAAGAAGGGTTCATAAATTGATTTGACATATTTATACCTCATTATTTTATATAAAAGCCCATGCAGAAAATTTAATAGCACCAGGAAAATAAGATGCATTTCCGTAAGAAGTACCATATAATTTTCCATTTTCTGCATCATATCTAAGATTTATTCCATAATAAGCATAAGTATATTTTTTAGTTTCATGAGTAGTCATGCCAGCACAAAAATCTGTACTTTGTAATTTAGAATAACCAGAAATTGAAGTACAATCCCAAACTAATTTATCAGTTTTATGCATATCATATGCACCTGGTTGATAATCTCCAAGATAAACTTTCTTTTTATTTAAATTACAATAAAGTGATAGATATAATGGAGCATCATTATATCCGGTATTGTTGCATACAGGAGTATATGTAACAATACCAGTACTTGAATCATATGATAAAGATCCTAATCCAGTCATGTGTAAAGCATAGTCTGAATTAGGGCAGGCAAAAGGCATATAAGCCGCAGCAAAATTATCTGCTGTAAGTTTTGCATAATTTGGAATAAGAGATGAAATATCAAATGTATGAGCATTTGGCCATTTATATCTATCAATTGCATCAGTTCGTAATCTGAAAGTTGCAGACGAATTAGATGAGCTTCCACTATTACTAGGTACCATAAATTGACTACTCATTGCCTATTCACCTCCAATACCATAAAGGTGAATAGACTTTTATTTAGATCTGCAGAATGTCTACAGACCCCCCCCCATTAATTCCAATAGAGGAGTTCATGAATTGGCTTGACATAATAATTTATCTCCTTAATAAAAGATAATTTGATTTAGACCAAGAAATTCTTCAGCTCTATAAATATACATACGCCAGAAACGATGAGTCCCAAATCCACTAGCTTCCCGTTTAATCCAATCGGAAACACTGGTATTATCTCCCTTAGTAGCAACCCAGTTTCTTTCCAATTTAGAAGTATCCGAAATTTGTGTCCATGATGAACCATTATCCGAATATGAGAAAGAACCCATTCCTCCAGCTCTTACTCCATTCATTTTATAATCTGGTCCAATTTGCATTACTCCATGAACGGTAATAGCTTTTGGACATTCAACAGTAATTGTCGGATTTTTATTAGAAGGAAACACTACAAGAGTACCTCCATAGTTTTCCGTCCAATTTTGAATAATACAATTACCATCAAATAATTGATACAAACTTCCAGAATATAAAGACATATTACATGTTAATTTATAACCTTGATCTTCATTGGATGTAAGAACGGGAATAAGGGATTTGTAAACTACATTAACCCCCCCCCATTAGATCCAATGGAAGGGTTCATGAATTGATTTGACATATTTATACCTCATTTTACACGAAAGCCATTAATGATACGGCTAATGAGCAATTTTGATATGATGCTCCATTAAGAAAATAGACTCTAGTTGATGCATTTGAAGCAACTCCAACCTCAAAGCCATATACCATAAAGCTTTCTGAGCTTTTCATATAAAATCTCGAAAGTGTCGGTACGAAATCTGAAGAATTCATATATAAAGAATTTGGAAGAGATTTTCCATTCCAACCTAAAGATGAGGCTAAGCCAGAACTGGTAAGTTCTTTTTGACCTAAAGAAACTCGTTTTTTATCATATGAATAATATAGAGATGCCCATAAAGGAGCATTACAGTATGATCCGCCACCTTCATTGCCTGGAGTGTATGTAAGTGTAAGAGAAGAACTATCATAAGAATATGATCCTTCTCCGCTTAATCCTCCAGTACCATCCGTAGAATTTCCAAAAATTTCGTATGCAACGATGAAATTATCAGCAGTCAATGTATTCGCGCCTTTAATTAACCCAAGATTGAATGTAATTGGTTCTTTCCATTTATATGGATCAATCTTAAGCGTAACATGCTTAATTTTAGTAGCGTGAGCATATGTATTTGAATTTCTATTGCTATTACTAGGCATCATAAATTGACTACTCATAAAGCATATACCTCCATTTCATTAGAAGTATATGCTTGATTCTTAAGATCTCTAGTATTTAAATTACTAGAGACCCCCCCCATTAAAGTGATTCAACGGAGAGGAGGTAATATTAATAATAGACATAA
>ERZ1034897.55-NODE-55-length-63488-cov-36.254079_pt1 | contig 63488 bp, 49 predicted proteins | sample MGYA00520629_ERZ1034897 | MGnify/ENA primary metagenome ERZ1034897 (study PRJEB33766, sample SAMN09781789) | gut metagenome | biome: gut microbiome | host: Homo sapiens | place: Madagascar | study: EMG produced TPA metagenomics assembly of the PRJNA485056 data set...
TCTATTTTTTCTAAAAGTTTTTTGTTGGGTTCGCCGCCGTCAGGGTTTAGCGACTGCCAATAGAAATTATGATTCCAAACTTGCGCGGCGTTGTGATAAATGTCTAAATGCTCGGTTTTTTTGTGCGCGTTTATGATGATTTCTTCCAGCGTCATGGTTGCAAATTCTGTACCGCTAATCAGTTTGTTTAATTTTTCAACATAACCCTTATGGTGCTTCAAATAGTGAAAGCCAACGGTTTGTCGGCTGATATACGGTTCTAATGCGTCAATATTATAGGGAAGTTCCATCAATTTTATCATTTTATTACTCCTTTGTTTTACCTCTTACAAAAGATAAGCACTTTTGCTAGACTTCCAAGAGGTCAAAAAAAATTATAAGGCTGTTAATAATTATTAACAAGCTCTTTTCATTTTTATAAAATCCTCTTAAACTCAAAACATTAGGTGAGAATTTATTTGCGAAAGGCAGGCAAAAATGAGAGTTCTTTTAGTTGAAGATGATTACGCGGTTTCTCAAAGCATTGAATCAATGCTGAAAAAAGAAGGTATGGTGGTTGATGCCACTGATTTGGGCGAAGATGGTTTGGATATTGCCAAACTTTATGATTATGACATCATCATTTTGGATTTGATGCTGCCGGATATGAATGGCTATGAGGTTTTGAAAAACCTGCGCAGCGCTAAAATCAATACGCCTGTGCTGATTCTTTCCGGATTGTCTGAGCCGGATAAAAAAGTTAAAGGTTTGGGATATGGCGCTGATGACTATTTGACAAAACCTTTTGATAAGTCAGAATTATTGGCTCGTATTCAAGCTGTGGTTAGACGCTCTAAGGGACATTCAAATTCTATTATACGCACCGGCGATGTGCAAATTGATTTGGATACGCAAACCGTAACCGTAAACGGCAAAACATTGCATTTGACCGGCAAAGAATATGGAATTATGGAACTTCTTTCTTTGCGTAAAGGTGCTACTTTGAATAAAGACCAATTTTTGAACCATTTATATGGCGGTATTGATGAGCCTGAACTCAAAATTATCGATGTGTTTATTTGTAAATTGCGTAAAAAATTGGAGCGCGCTTCTGGCGGTAAAAACTATATTGAAACGGTTTGGGGACGCGGTTATGTTCTGCGTGATCCGGACGAAGCAAAATAAATTCAGTGAAAGAAAAGCCGAAGTTTTGAACCTCGGCTTTAATCTTTTTTAGCTTAGAATTTTTCGTCCGGCAATTTTGGCGCCTCATAAGCACTACGGGCTTCGTCGCTCAAAATGCGCACGTTTTTGTTATTGCGGATTTGCTGCTGCGTTTCTTCACTTGTGCCAAGCTGATAGCCGACAAAGCATAAACAAGTTACAACAGTTACAAACAAAATGTAAAAATATCGGCCAAAAATACCTTTGATTGTGGCTTTCCAGTTTACGCCGTTGGCGCCGGAATGATAAATGCGCTTGAATATCAAAGTGTAAATGGCCGCAATCGCCAGCACACCGGCGTGAACACGCCAATTTTGAGCCAATTCATGAATTTGCGACATATTAAAGTTAAACATCATGTATAATCCGGCGCCTATACCAGCCCAAGCCATGGGATTAAATATGATGCCGGTTGTGAATAAAGCAATAATACCTTTTATCATTTTTTGTTCTCCTTGAAGCTTTTTTTTAGAGTGTAATCATCGAGTCTTAAAAGAGTCTTTATTTTTAAGATAATTTTTTGATACAAGCCAAAATTTTTTCTGAAATTTCGGTTACAAGCTCTTGATTTTCATCTTCTATTTTTAGGCGCAGCACCGGTTCGGTTCCGGATTTGCGAACAATAATAGAACCATGATTTTCTAAAGCTTCTTTAGCTTTGGCTAAACATTGTTGAAAGTCTGCTTTTTCTAATAGCGCCGAAACCTCATCTTTGCTGTTGAAACGCAGATTGTGCGCAGCGGTTGGATATGGAACAAAAACAGGGAAAATCTCGCTCATTTTTTTGCCGCTTTCTTTAACGCCAAGGCAGATGACAATTGAGGCTAAAAGCGCGTCGCCGGTCAATGAATAGTCGGCTAAAACCATGTGTCCGGATTCTTCTCCGCCGATGTTGGAGCCGGTTTCGCGCATTTTTTCAATAACATAACGTTCGCCGACAGCCGAAGTTTGGTAGTCGACGCCAATAGATTTTAGATATTTGCCTAAACCTAAGTTTGAATATATGGTGGCTACGGCTGTGTTGCCTTTTAAGAGATTGTGCTGTTTAAAATATGTGGCAAGATAAGCAATGATTTGGTCGCCGTTCAAACGGGTGCCTTTTTCATCGCAAACAATAATACGGTCGCCATCGCCGTCCACGGCAATGCCAAGCTGACTATGACTTTCGACCACGATTTGACACAGTTTTTCGGTGTGCTGAGAGCCGCAATCTTGATTGATATTGCAGCCGTTTGGCGAATCGGCTAATGAAATTATATCGGCTCCGAGATGACGGTATACTTGCGGCATAATGTTCGAAAAAGCACCGTTTGCCGAATCGATAACAATTTTCATGCCTTTAAGCGCATTTGGCTGCGTCATTTGGGATATGGTGTGCAAATAATTTTCTAAACCGGCGCTATGCTTGATGATTTTACCGATTTTATCTGTAGAATACGCAGGCGCCGAATCTTTAGCCAGCAATTCTTCAACCTGACGTGATTGTTCATCTGAAAATTTATCACCGCTGGCAGTTATGAGTTTTAGTCCGTTGTCTTGATAAGGATTGTGCGATGCCGTAATCATTATGCTCATGTCTACGTTCAGTGTTGGTGTCAGTGTGGTGCAAAGCGGAGTCGGGATTATACCTAAATCAATAACATCTATGCCTTGAGAGGTAAAACCGGAACTAAGTGCACTAAAAAGCATATCACCGGAAATTCGGGTGTCGCGGGCAATGGCGACACGTTTGTTGCCGGTGCAAATTGCTTGGCTAAGGGCAATAGCTAAGCGGCTGCAAAAATCTATGGTAAGAGGATAGGCATTGGCTATGCCGCGGATGCCGTCGGTGCCGAAAAGTTTGTTAGACATGAGGATACTCCTTAGTAGAAAAAAAGCCGCTAACAAGCTAGCGGCTTTATGGTGTTTAGTACTTTGTTAGAATACGTAACGCAAACCGGTATAAATTTCATGAGCTGTGATATCTGCATGTTTGATTGAGCCCATGTCATAGTAGCGGTAACCGGCGTCAACATTGAAACGGTTGGTTACTTTTACGCTCAAACCGCCGCCAACAGACCAAGTGAAACGAGTTGGTTTGTAGTTGCCGTTTTCTACGTGGGTGCCGCCTGTAGAATAAGAATCTTTATATTTCATAGAAGTGAAACCGATACCGGCGCCAACGTAAGGTGTAAACCATCTGTATGGAGCAAAGTCAAAATATCCGTTCAACATATATGAATAGGTTCTGAAATTGTGTGTGGCTTTCAAACCTGGACGGTCTTCGCTAGTTTTTTTGCTTTTTTGACGCCATACATATTCTAATTCTGTACGAAAATAATTGTAACGGTAACCCAAAGCGCCGCTCAGCATCAATTTGTTTTTATCCAAACCGTCTGTGTCAAAAGCGTTGTCGCCTTTTTTTGAATAGTCGTGCTTTACAACACCGCCACGGCCGCCTAAATAAAAACCATTGCAGTCAGCCATTGCGTTGGAGCATAAAAATGTGCCTGCCAACAAAGCTAAAATAAATTTATTCATAGTTTTCTCCTTTGAAAATAACTGCTGTCAGATTAGAAGAAAATCTTTAAAATTTAATTAAAGTTGGGAAAATCCTTAAAAAACATTGATTTTATTTATAAGCGGGGGTATTTTCTAGTTTGGAAAGGTGGTCGGATAGCTGCGTCAGGGAAAGTAAAATCCATTGATGAGGAAAGTCCGGGCTTCACGGAAACAAGGTACCAGATAACGTCTGGCTGGAGAAATCCAAGGGAAAGTGCCGCAGAAAATTACCGCCGGCTAAATGTCGGTAAGGTTGAAAAGGCGAGGTAAGAGCTCACCGCACAGGCAGCAATGTTTGTGGCAAGGTAAACCCTATCTGATGTAAGACCAAATTAGGAGGCTTTAGTCTTTTGGGGCTAAAGAAACGGAGTGTTTCCGCTCCGCTCCAGAGGTGGGTCGCACCAGTCAAGCGGTGACGTTTGACGTAGATGAATAGCTATCGCACAAATCTTTGCCGGATACGGTAAAGCAAATCGTGTACAGAACTCGGCTTATAGACCACCTTCCATTTTTTTAGGAGAATTTTATGCAAAAAACTTTTAGCGAAATTTTTGAAATTCAGGGTATCGGTCTGCATAGCGGTTTGCCAAGCAAAATGACTTTTTATCCGGCAGATGCAAACAGCGGAATTGTGTTTGTGCGGGCGGATTTGCCTAATAAACCGGAATTTAAGGCGTTATATGGTCAGGTGGTGGATACTCGTAATTGCACCTGCTTGGGCAATGAAAAAAAAGAAATTGTCAGCACAATCGAGCATATTATGGCCGCTTTATATGTTTTGGGCGTGGATAACGCGCGAATCGAAGTGACAAATCCGGAAACGCCGATTATGGACGGCAGCGCGAAAGTTTTTTATGATGAATTGAAAAAAGTTCCGCTAAAAGAATTATCGGCAAAACGCAAATATCTGAAGGTTTTGCAAAAAGTGGAATTTGATGACGGCAAAGGTGCTAAAGTCGTTTTAGAACCGAGCGATAAACTGCATATTCATTTTACCATTGATTTTCCTTCTAAAATTGTGGGACATCAAGAATTTGACGGCGATATTGAACCATCTGTTTTTGCTGTAAAAATTGCACCGGCGCGTACATTTTGTGAAAAATATCAGGTTGACTATTTACGCTCTATTGGTTTGATTAAGGGCGGAAGCCTTGAAAATGCTGTGGTTTTAGACGGTGAAAAAATTTTGAATGAGGGTGGTTTCAGGGTTGAAAATGAAGCTGTTAACCATAAAGTTTTGGATTGTATCGGCGATATGTATACATCAGGGTATAGACTTCTGGCAAATATTACAGCTGAAAAAAGCGGACATTTTCACAATAATGAAGTGTTGAAAAAATTATTTGCAGATACACATAATTATCAAATAGTTGAGGAATAAAAAATATGAAAAAATTTTATGGCGTGCTGGCGGTGTTATTGATTTCGGGCTGTGCTGCCGAAAAAGTGCAAACGGATTTACCGGTTGAAAATTTATATAACAACGCATTTGATGATTTGCAAAAAACAAAGTATAAAAAAGCCGCAGAAGAATTTGAACAGGTGGAAATTGAGCATCCGTATTCCCAGTGGGCAGTAAAAGCCAAATTAATGGGGGCGTATGCTTATTACAAAAATGAAGACTATGATGACGCCGTGCTGGCGCTTGACCGTTTTATAAAGTATCACCCCGGAAATAAAGATGCTGCGTATGCTTATTATTTGAAAGGTATGTGCTATTATGACCAGATTTCATCGGCTGATAAAGATCAAGCGGATACAGAAAAAGCCGAGGAAGCTTTTAATCGTCTGATTATGCTTTATCCAGATAGTGAATATGCTGCAGATGCTCGTAAAAAAGTTAATTTGACTGCCGATTACAAAGCTGGTCAAGAAATGATTATCGGTCGTTATTATTTGAATAATGGAAATTATTTGTCGGCTCTGAATCGTTTTAATGTGGTGCTGGAAAATTATCAAACTACTGTGCAAATTGAAGAGGCTTTGTATCGGCAAGTGGAAATTTATGGCATTTTGGGGTTGAATAAATACGCTGCCGGATACTATAAGATTTTGCAAAATAATTATCCAGATGGTATTTGGACGGCAAAGGCTGCTAAAGTTATGGAAAAAATCAGCAAAGCTCCAGCGAAAAAAGCGGAAACACCGAAAAAAGAAGCCGAAGAAGTAAAAGCAGAAACTTCAAGCAGTTGGTTTGGCTGGTTCAAGTCTGACGAACAGCCGGAAGTTAAAGTAGAAACACCGAAAAAAGAAGTTGAAGAAGTAAAAGCAGAAACTTCAAGCAGTTGGTTTAGCTGGTTCAAGTCTGACGAACAGCCGGAAGTTAAAGCGGAAACACCAAAAAAAGAAGCCGAAGAAGTAAAAGAAGAAACTTCAAGCAGCTGGTTTAGCTGGTTCAAATCTGACGAACAGCCGGAAGTTAAAGTAGAAACACCGAAAAAAGAAGTTGAAGAAGTAAAAGCAGAAACTTCAAGCAGCTGGTTTAGCTGGTTCAAATCTGACGAACAGCCGGAAGTAAAAGCAGAAACTCCGAAAAAAGAAGCCGAAGAAGTAAAAGCAGAAACTTCAAGCAGCTGGTTTAGCTGGTTCAAATCTGACGAACAGCCTCAAAGAGAGGAAGAGGATACTTCAAGCAGCTGGTTTAGCTGGTTTAAATCCGACGAACAGCCCGATGAGGCAATAGAGGAAATTGCTGTTGAGGTTGAAGAAGAACAACCTCAAACTGAAACGGTAAAAACCGAAAGCAACAAACCAGTAAACAGTGTTAAAGTTTCGCACAAAGCCCAAGTCGGCGATATTATCAGCAGCAATCGGAAAGGCAAAAAATAATGCTGAAATCATTATCAATTAGAAATGTGGTTTTGATTGATAAATTGGATTTGGATTTCCAAAACGGTTTTAGCGTTTTGAGTGGAGAAACCGGTGCCGGTAAGTCTATTTTGTTAGATTCGGTTGGGTTGCTGTTGGGCAAACGCGCCGAAGTCGGTATGATTCGCAGCGGCTGTGACAAACTTTCTGTCTGCGGGAGTTTTGAAATTGCCGATAAAAATGGTGAATTGGCGGCGCTGTGCGCAGAATATGATTTGGATTTTGAACATGAAATCATTATTAAACGCACGTTGAATCAAGACGGTAAGGGTAAAATATTTTTTAACGACCAGCCGATTACGCAAAAGCTCTTAAAAGAAATCGGCAGTTATTTGGTGGAAATTCACGGACAGTTTGATAATCAGGGCTTGCTTAATCCGGCGACGCATTTAAGCGTGCTAGATGGCTATGGCGCATATCCCGAAAAAATAACAGTGTTGAAAACAGCGTTTGCAGCATATAAAAAAGCCAAAGATAACCGAGTGAATGCCGAAGCTAAAATTGCTCAGTCAAAGGCTGATGAAGACAATTTACGGCATTGGGTAGATGAGTTTCAAAAAATGCAGCCGCGCGAAAACGAACAAGAAGAACTTGAAGAAAAACGTCGGCAAATGATGAATGCCGAAAAAATCTTGGAAAATTTAGATGCTGCATACAAGGCGTTGAACCAAGGAGGCGTGCAAAGTGCCTTGCGTCAGGCTCAGGCGGCGATATCCCGCGTAAATGTTTTGCTGAATGGTAAGTTTGACAATATTTATAGTTTGCTGGATACGGCTTTGGTGAATGCTGATGAGGCGGGTGAAGAAATTGAAGCGGCGTCAAATGAAGTAAGTTTGAATCAAAATGAGCTGGACGCGGTGGAGGAACGTTTGTTTGCTCTCAAGGCTTTAGCCCGTAAGCATAATACAACAATTGAAGAATTGCCTCTGGTTTGGCAGCAAATGGAAGAAAACTTGCGCAATTTGGAACTTGGCGAAGATGATATTGAAAATTTGCGTAAACTTGAAGAAGCTGCCTATAAGGACTATGTTAAAAAGGCCACTGAAGTCAGTCAAGCCCGTTTGGCGGCGGCATTGCGTCTAGATGGAAAAATTCAAGCTGAATTACCGGACTTGAAAATGGAAAAGGCTCGCTTTATGACACAAATTTCCACCAAGCCGGAAAATCAATGGAACGAGAATGGCCGTGATGATGTGTGCTTTATGGTTTCTACCAACCCGAATACGCCGTATGGTTCAATCAGTAAAATTGCGTCCGGCGGCGAGTTGGCACGTTTTATGCTGGCTTTGAAAGTTAATTTAGCGCAAACTTCACAAGTAGAAACGATGATTTTTGACGAGGTTGATACCGGTATCGGCGGTGCGACGGCTCAGGCGGTTGGCGAAAAATTGGCTAAGCTCGGCGAACAAGTACAGGTTTTGGTTGTTACCCACTCTCCGCAAGTTGCGGCGCAAAGCAAATATCATTATAAAGTGGAAAAAACAACAGTTGATAATGTGACGACAACTTCTTTGCGCGAATTATCAGCCGCGGAAAAGACCGAAGAAGTGGCGCGCATGCTGTCGGGCGAACATATTACCGACGAGGCGAGAGCGGCGGCAAAAGTTTTGATAGGAGCTTAAATGCCTGATATTAAGCATGGTATAGAAGTTATAAAAAACAATGTAAAAATCGCTCCGGTTAATCCCGGAGTTTATCGTATGCTGGATAAAAACGGTAAAGTTTTGTATGTAGGTAAAGCTAAAAGCATTAAAAAAAGAATCGTCGCTTACACGCATTTTGACAAGTTGCCCGACCACATAAAGCGTATGGTTTCCGAGGTAGACCGTATGGAATTTATTATTGTGGAAAATGAGGCGAAAGCTCTGCTGATGGAAAATGATTTAATCAAAAAGCTGGAGCCTAAATATAATATCTTACTTAAAGATGATAAAACTTTTCCGCATCTGATGATAAATCTGCAAGATGAGTTTCCGGCTTTGCGCAAAAGCCGCGGCGCTCGTCGGGACAAATGTAAATATTTTGGTCCATTTGCCAGCGCATCGGCGGTTAATAATGTGATGGATTTGGTGCAGAAAGCGTTTCGTTTACGCTCCTGCCGAGATAATGTGTTTCATAACCGCGAGCGTCCGTGTATGCTGTATCAAATCAAACGTTGCAGCGCGCCTTGTGTGGGTAAAATCAGCAAAGAAGAATATAGGCAGTTGGTTAATGAAGTGGTGGCGTTTTTAGAAGGCAAAGACACTGCTTTGAAAGATGAACTTTCGGCGCAAATGCAAAAAGCCAGCGATGAAATGAATTATGAATTGGCGATTGTTTTACGTGATAGAATCAGGGCGTTGAGCAGTATTCAGGGCGGCTCAAATGTAGAATACGCCAATCTTCAATCGGTTGATGCGGTGGCCGTGGTTAAATATAAAAATATGGTTTGTATTCAGGTGTTTTTTGTGCGTTCGGGGCAAAATTGCGGTAATATTCCATATTTTCCAAAACAAGCGGCGGATATGTCGGAAGCCGAGATTTTGGAGGGCTTTTTAAGCACGTTTTATGCCGAGCACGCAGCTCCAAAAGAAATATTGATTTCCGAGCCTTTGGAAAATGCTGAATTTTTAGAAAATGCTCTTGGCTGTGCCATAAGTTATTATCAAAAGGGCAATAAAGCAAAGTTGATAGAACGGGCAAGAGAAAACGCTAAAGCGGCGATAGAACGCAAGCTGGCAGAAACAGCTACTGTGGAATCCAATCTTTATGAAATGCAGCGCTATTTTGATTTGCCGCGTTTGCCGCAGCGTATAGAAATTTATGATAATTCACATAATCAGGGCAGTTTTGCTGTTGGTGCCATGGTTGTGGCTACACCAGAAGGTTTTGATAAAAAGTCATACCGTACTTTTAATATAAAATATACCGAAAACACGCATGATGATTTTGCTATGATGAAAGAAGTTTTAATCCGCCGTTTTGACCATATGGCGCCAGAAAATAAGCCAGACGTGATTTTGTTGGATGGTGGTTTGGGACAGTTGCACGCTGTGCATGAGGCGCTGGCGGATTATGATTTGAGCGGTATTACGATTATTGCTATTTCTAAAGGTCCGGAACGCAATGCCGGTAAAGAGTTTTATCATATTTTGGGACGCGAAAGTTTTGCTTTGCCATATCAGTCTCCGATTGCCTTTTATTTGCAAAATCTGCGTGATGAGGCGCACCGTTTTGCCATTGGCACTCATAGAAAGAAAAGAGCTAAATCCCTCTATAAGTCGCGAATCGATGAAATTGAGGGCGTTGGAGCAAAGCGCAAGCGAGATTTGCTGAATTTTTTTGGTTCAGTGGAACAAATTAAGGAGGCTAGCTTGCAAGATATAATGAAAGTTGAGGGAATTAGCAAAAAAACGGCGGAAAAGATATATAACTACTTTCATAATTAAAAAAAATAGTCTATATTTACTTAGATTTAACGTTATTTCTATGGGGGATACCTTGTATAATTTACCTAATATTTTGACGATTTCCAGAATCGTGGTTATACCGCTTATTTTTATGTCCATTTATTTTACGTCGTATGCATGGGCTATGTTGACGGGAATTTTATTTGTCGTTGCATCTATCACGGATTATCTTGACGGCTATTTGGCCAGAGCTTGGAATGAAACCTCGGCTTTTGGACGTTTGTTGGACCCTATTGCCGATAAATTGCTGGTGGCGACTGCATTGGTGGTGATTTTAGCAAAGAAGAATATGTATACTTTGGATATTACCATCATTCCGGCGTTTGTTATCTTATGCCGTGAAATTCTTGTTTCGGGCTTGCGTGAATTTTTACGTGAAGTTAATGTCGGACTTCCGGTGACAAAATTAGCTAAGTGGAAAACAGCTTTCCAAATGACAGCGTTGGCGATGATGCTGTTCAAAGATTTGTGGATTGGCTGGAGTTATACCGGTGAATTTTTGCTGTGGGTTGCAGCAACTTTGACCTTTATTACTGGCTACCAATATTATCAGCGCAGTCTTGAGTATGTTAAAGCCGAAGAGGCTAAAAAGATTAAAGAAGTTAAAGGTGTTGTGATTGACGAACCTGTGGTAAAAACTTCGGCGGCTAAACCTGCTAAAACAAAAAAGTCTGCAGTGAAAAAAACTTCTGCAGCTAAAACAAATACAAAGAAAACTGCCTCTAAAAAAACAGCATCTAGAAAAGTTAAGGCTTAAAAAATAAAGGTTAGTGATGGTAAAAGACTATCCGCACATTTTGGTTATTGATGACGATACGCGGCTGCGGAGTTTGCTGCAGCGCTATTTGCAAGAAAACGGTTTTGCCGTTTCGGCCGCCAAAGATGCTGAAAATGCGAGGATGTTTTTGCGTCAATATCAATTTAATTTGTTGATTGTTGATGTGATGATGCCAGGGGAAAGCGGTATTGAATTTTTGCAAAAGCTGCGTTGTGATAATGATGTTCCGGCGATTGTGTTAACCGCAATGGGGGATACTGCAGATAGAATTATGGGGTTGGAAGCCGGAGCTGATGACTATTTGCCCAAGCCTTTTGAACCAAAAGAACTGGTTTTGCGGATTAATAATATTTTGCGCCGTATTCCTCAGTCAAGCGAACAAAGTAAGCCTGTTTTGAAAATGGGGGCTTTTGTTTATGATTTAGAGAAAAAAGAACTTAGCCTGACAAACGGCGAGATTGTTCACATTACTCCGGTTGAACAATCAATTTTAAATACATTAGGTGCTAAATGCGGGCAAATTTTTACTCGTGAGAAATTGGCAGAATTATTAGGCGCCGGACAAAATTCTCGCTCTATTGACGTGCAGATTACAAGACTGCGTAAAAAAATAGAAGAAGATTCAAAAAATCCACGCTATTTGCAAACGGTGCGTGGTAAAGGTTATATGTTATTAACAGAATAGGAGATAGTTATGCATATTAAATATCCAAAAAAAGTAGAAAGTTTATTAGTAGCTCTGCGCCGCAGATTGCTGCCGAGAAGTTTGTTTTTCCGCACGATGCTGCTGATTTTTATACCGTTGATTGTGGTGCAGGTTGTGTCTATTTATGCTTTTTTGGATGGCAACTGGACCAAGGTTGGCAAAAAGTTTTCAGATAATCTGACGGCAAATATGGCTTTTGTGATGCAAATGCATGGTGCAGATACTGATTTTTCACGAGTTCAGCAAATGGCTTCTTCTATTTACGGCTTGGACGTCAGCTATTATGACAATGAAAATAAGCACACAGTTTGGCGTAAAAATAAAAAAGAAAATCCACTGGTAACTGGCTTTTTGAGCGAATCTTTGCATCAGCAATTTCCGCAAGCTAATACCGAGATTTTTTTGGGCAAACATCGTTCCAGTCTAAATATTTTGGTTGATACTGACCAGGGCTTGTATGTGTTTAACACTTCGGTTAAAAATATTTTCAGCAGTTCTATCTTTGGCTTTGTTTTATGGATGATCGGCACATCTTTATTGTTATTTGTAGTGGCAGTGCTGTTTTTGCGAGTTCAAGTTCGTTCAATTTCTCAGCTTGCCGCAGCTGCCGAAGATTTTGGTAAAGGTATCAATACCAAGTTTAAGCCTTATGGTTCAATAGAAGTTCGCCGTGCCGGTTTGGCTTTTACTAAGATGAAAGAGCGCATTATGCGTCAGATTTCAGAAAAAACACAGATGCTGGCAGGTGTTTCTCACGATTTACGTACTCCGCTTACACGGATGAAACTGCAAATGGCAATGTTGCCGGATTCTAAAGAAAATCAAGAATTTATACAAGATATAAATGAAATGGAAAAAATGTTGGATGGCTATCTCTCATATGTTAGCGGAGAAGGCGGTGAAAAATCTTCTTTTGTTGATGTAAATGAAATGGTTTCAAGTATTATCAATAAATATCGTAAAAATTCAAATGCGATGATTCGTTATTCTACCAACTATGATGTTAGTGCTATTCAAGGACGTGAACAGGCTTTGCGCCGCGCATTTACAAATGTGATTGAAAATGCTTTTCATTATGGGAAAACAATTGCGGTTAAATTGGAAAGCGACGACAAACATTTGGAATTGTCGGTTGATGATGATGGTCCAGGTATTCCGGCGGAAAAACGCGATGATGTGTTCAAGGCGTTTTATCGTGTTGAAGATTCTCGCAACAAAGAAACCGGAGGTGTCGGTCTAGGTTTGGCAATTGCCAAAGATGTGGTTGTTTCTCATGGCGGTACAATCACTCTTGCTGATAGCGATTTGGGAGGTTTGAGAGTACTCATCAGTATTCCCTTGTAACAAAGGATTGAGAATTATCCGCCGTTATCGTGGGTACGGCGGATAGATGAATGCGGGTTTAATTGGTATTCATCTATAATGTTTGGCTTATGCAGATTATAACAAGTTTTTGTGTTTTATATATGCTATAAATTTAAGCTGCAGAGGCATTGATAATAAAAAAAGAGAAAGTTATCAAAACTTTCTCTTTTTTTATTTATTATTTATCTTCAGCATACGGATTATCAGATTTGCGGACAGTTATGCGAATTGGAACGCCGCCTAAATTAAAAGTATCGCGCAGACTGTTTGTCAAATAACGCAAGTACGAATCCGGAAGCCCTTCGGGATTGCTGGAAAAAATAAAAAATGAAGGTGGACGCGATTTTGCCTGTGTGATAAACTTTAGCTTAATACGGCGTTTGTTTTTACCTAAAGGTGCAGGATTTTGCTCTTGTACATCGGCAAACCATTTATTGAGCGGTGCTGTTGGTACACGTGTGTTCCAACGGTCATAAACTTTTAGCACAGCGCTCATTAATTTATCTAAACCTTCTTTTTTTAGAGCTGAAATCGTTACTGTTGGTACACCGGCAACTTGTGTCAGTGAAGTCATAAGTTTATAGTTCAGTTTATCTAAAGCTTCTTTGCGATTAGCGATATCCCATTTGTTAACAGCAATAACCAAAGCGCGCCCTTCGTCGATAACTCGGCGGGCAATGGTTAAATCTTGTTTTTCTAAAACTGCATCAGCGTCCAAAACCAAAACTACTACTTGAGCCATATCCGCGGCATATTTTGTACTTTCGACAGACATTTTTTCGAGTGAATTTGTAACTTTTGACTGGCGGCGCAAACCGGCAGTGTCTACCAAATTAAATTTACGGCCTTTCCATTGCCAGCTTGTGGTAATGGCATCTCTGGTCATACCTGCTTCCGGACCGGTGAGCATTCTTTCGTCGTTTAGCAAAGCGTTTACTAAAGTGGATTTACCCACGTTAGGACGTCCGACAAAAGCCAGCTGAATAGGACGTTTATTGGCTTCTTCAACTGAAAAATCTTCGGGAATTTGTCCTAGAGTTTTGGCTTGTTGTTTTTCGGCTTCTTTTTTATTTTTTTCTTCTTCTGTTTCTGTCAAACAGGTGTATAAATCTTCAAAGCCTAAACCATGTTCGGCCGAAAAAGGAATTGGCTCGCCCAAACCTAATTTATAGGCCTCATAAATACCATCTTCATGTTTTTTGCCTTCACATTTGTTCGCCAGTAAAATAACCGGTTTGTGAGTTTGTCGTACTAAATCGGCAAATAGTTCATCATATGGCTGTACGCCGGCGCGGGCGTCAAATAAAAATAAGCAGACGTCAGCTTCGGCAATTGCCATTTGGGTTTGTTTCCACATCCGACTTTCCATATTGTCGGTTGTGGAATATTCATAACCGGCAGTGTCAATTAACTGCAGTTCCAAATCCCGAAATTTAGCCGGAGCCATTTTGCGGTCACGTGTGACACCAGGCATATCATGAACAATAGCCAGTTTTTTACCGACTAAACGATTAAACAGGGTTGATTTACCAACGTTAGGACGTCCGATTATGGCAACAGAAAGCACTTTATTCTCCTTATTTATAAGCGATTAAATCGGCATCAGCCGTAACAAAAAAGATATAGCCGTTGGCAACAATAGGAGCCGAATTTAAGCGTTCGCCCAAATCCACACTGTTTATAAGTTTGCCGGTTTGCGGCATATACAAATGAACTGTGCCGTTTGAAAGCGCGACAACTAAGCGTCCGTCTAACATTAATGGCGTAAACGCAGTCACGTCGGCAGCTTTTTTACCAAGATTAATCGGCGTTGCCCACAGAATATCACCATTTTCTTTATTTACAGCTACCAAATCATTGGTGTTGGACACAATATAAATGGTATTGCCAACCAAAAGCGGAGTATTGACACTGCCAATTTCTTTTTCCCATTTCCGCATACCGCTACGCAAATCTATTGCCGCTAAAACATTGGAATTGCCAATAGCATAAACGGTGTCGCCGTCTATTATCGGCGCCGATTTTATGGTGTCTAAAAAGGTTGAAGAATAGGCTTGACGATTAGAAATCAAAATATCAGACCACAGCGGCGAACCTAAAGAGGCGTTAAATGCTTGAATTTCACCGTTTGAAAAGCCTGTTATAACCATGTCTAAATCAGGCGCATAAGCGGCAGGAGCGCCACCAACAAGAGTGGTGTTTTCTAATGAAATATCATATTTCCACTGTTCTTCGCCGTTTTTAGCGTTGAGAACATAAAATTTGTTGTCAACACTCTGTACAAAAACATTGCCGTTGGCAACCATTGGGGCTATACGCAGCGGAGTTTGCAATGATTTGCTCCAGAGTATTTCGCCTTTTTGCGCATTTACGGCATAAACCGAGCCATAACCGGTTGTGGCATAAACTACGCCGTTATTAAAGGCAATACCAGCACCTTTTAGTGCTGTATCGTCAACATTATCATTTTTTGATGCAAGTTTAACGTCCCAAATAACTTCGCCGTCTTTCATGTCGAAAGCGCTTAGCAAGCCAGCAGCGTCAAGAGTATATACTTTGTTTCCGTTTGCCAACGGTTTAGAAATCAAAAACTCACGTTTGGAACCGCCTTTACCAAAGCTGCTGCTCCATTGTTTTTGAAAGTTTGAGCCGACTTTGAAATTTTGCTGAATATGCTGAGCATTGTAGCTTTCTTGCTGCCATGCAGAATTCGCGTACGATGACGGAATAGTTACTTTACCGGTTGTGTTAACCACATCAGGCTTGATGGCAGCCACCGGATCCAAAACGGCGATGCGTTCGCCTTTGGGCAAAACTTTATCACTGGAACAAGCGCCGACAAGCGCTGCCAAAGCAGCGCAGCCAGCCAAAGCTATTGTTTTTTTACTCAACATATAATCACCTAAATAAAATTTCTATTCCTCGGTATTTAAGGACGACATCATTTCTTGAATTTTTGATTTGAAACTATCCGGCAAATCTTTTACGGTTAAAAGTTTGGTATAAATTTCACGGGCAGTTTGCAAATCGCCTTCGCGGATGGCAGCCATTGCCAGCAAATCGTTGGCCAGCGGGGTCCAAGAGTTATTAGCGTCTAAAACCGGCTGCAATAAATCGGTTAATTCTTGTTTAGACATAACATCAACTTTATAAGTTGCATATTTTACTAAGGCAATTTGACGAACCTCGGTGTTAACTTGAGGGTCTTTGGTCAATGCTTCAAGCATAGCCATTGCTTCTTCATCTTTTTGCTGCTCAAACAAGACATTGGCAATTTGCAAACGGGCAAAATCGCCATAAATTCCGTGGTCAGATTGATTGATTTTTTGCAAAGCAGCAATCATTGCTTCGGGATTATCCTGTTTGTGAGCGGCGTCCATATAAGTTTCGGTTGTCATTTGATTGTGTTGCAAACGCCAGCTTTTTATTCTTTCAAAAGAAACTGCACCGCACACGGCAACGGCAACAATGGCGATAATCAACAAACCGTAACGATTCCAAAGTTCTTTGAAGTTATCATTTTTAACTTCTTCGCTGACTTCATTTATAAATGCGTCAGTATAATCCGGATTTACATCAGCTTTGGTTTTGATTTCAGCTGGTTGGATGGTTTTATTTTCTTTTTTTACCGCAGCAGTTTTTTTTGCGGCAGGTTTTCTGGTCTTTTTTTCAGTATTTTTCATAATTTTATCCCTATAAAATTAAAAGTTGTTTTATCCATAGCAAATAAAGAGCCATAAAGCAAATATTTTCTTAGTTTCGGCGTACAATTTCTCGTATTATGTAGCCTCTAACCCAGCGCAAGTCCTCAACAGGCATATTTTTGCCAAACACCATGCTTCTGTCATGCGATACTACTGATAGGTAATATCTGTCGGTAATCGGGTTGTGGCCAACATCTACGGCTTCTATTTTGTCTTTAGGCAAAAATTCGGCATCAACGCGTAAAAACATTATGTTATGTCCTAAAATAATGTCGCTCGGTGTAACTATCAACACGTCTTTGCTGAATAAGCTCAATATTGTGAATATCATTACGGCAAAGCATATAAATAATATGCCACTGAACCACCATATACCGATATATGACAAAACAAGCGCATGAAAATATACACCTAAGCCCATAATTGAGCCAAGTCCCAAAATACCAAGACAGGCTAGCAGGCTGTAGGCGTCAAAAAACAAATATTTTTCTTTTACTATAACTTTGTTTTTTTTGACGCGGCATTTGACCGAATCCGGAATTGTATCTTCGGTTTCATAAAGAGCCTTGAGCTGCCATTTTTTTGCCATTTCTTTCAGCGTTTTATTGAGTTCGGCGTGGTGGCGCGATACTAAGCCGTGGTCAGTCATAAACAGAGCCGGCATTTTTAATTTGGCAGCGTAATATTCCCAAATTTTACGGATATTGCGGCCGCTGGTGCTGATATAAAGCGGAATTCTTTTGTTTTTATCTGCGTGGTATAACTCAATGATATAGCGGTTGCGGTTAATCAGACCAAATTGATAATATTCAACCTTAAATAATACGCCGAGATAGTTATAGAGGTTTTCTACTTCAACCTGCTTGTCGCCAAATAATGGTTTGTGAACGATTTTTATTTTGTCGCCGTCAAAAAAGATTTTTTTGTAGCGCAGCATAGCCATGGTGGATAGACAAGTAATCAAAATACCGAAAATAAGCACAAAAGAATCAAAAACATAGCGTAGAGTTCCAATGTTAGCGGTGTTTGATTGATCCGGCAGATTAAAATTATAGTTGGTGTCAGCAGGTTCAAAAAAATAAGCAATGGCGTCAAAAAGTCCCAAAGCAATAAAAAACAGACCAAATAATATTCCCCAAATGGCTAAACGGCATGGAATACGATCTTTTTGCGAAGCCGGAAGTTTTTCTATATCAAACTTGAATTTGTAGCTATAATGGTCTGGAGCCGTATATGTCATTTTGTTCTCCTTTGTGGACTTATTTAATCTTAATGTAGCCTAATAAAAAATTTTTTTCATCATTTTTTTTAAATAATGTTTGTTTTTCTCAGATTTGAGGATAGTATAAAGCATATTTTATTTAAAAATGGTGTAATAAATGTTAAGTACCAGCATATTTTATTCAGGTTACAACATCTTGTTTGGTGTTTTGTCGCTGTTTATTGGTTTGGCGTCGGTTTTTATGGTTAAAACGGCAAAGGAATTCAAAGGGCTGTTTTTGTTTCAGTTTGGCGGTTTGTGTGTTGTGCTGATAACCTATTTAAGTTCTAATGAGCATGTGTTGTATAAAATCGGCTTAAATTTTAATTTAGTTGCGTTTGTGCAGATGATTTTGGCTTTGCTGACATCGGTGATTTGGATAAATGCAGCGTCGGAATTGCAAAATAATCAGCCGGCCAACCGCGAAGTTTTGACTTTTTATCTTTCTTTGTGCTTGATTGGCGGACTCTATTATTCTTTTTATAACTATAATCAAAGCGAAGCCAATATGTTTAATGCGGCTTTAACGTTGCTGGGGCTGTTTTTATTTTTGATAACGGCGGTTTATAGAGCGGTCAAAAACTTTAATCTGGGCAATTTTTTGCTGTTTTGCTCGATATTTATGCTTTTTGGAAAATTGGTTGTTTCGGCTTACTTTTTTAAGTACAATTGGCTGAATCTCAATATTTTCAATTGGTTTTGGATTTATGTTTTTACAGCGGCGGTTATTTTTATCAAAATAGAATTGCAGCAGCAGGAATTGCAAAAAAGCTGGAACGCAATAGACAAGCTTAATTTACAGATGGCGGCAATGATTGACTCGTCGCCGTTCCCGATTGTGATATCCAAAATCACGGGCGACAAACTTTTATTGATAAATAACAAAGCCGGGGAATTGTTTGGAATCACCAAAAAAGAGTGCGGATATTTTAAGCTGAAAGACTTTTTTGTTGATGAAGAGAATCGCAATAATTTTTTTGAACAGCTCGAAAAAAATCATGAAGTGCAGGATTTTGATTTGATGGTGTGCAATTTGATTAATTCTTCGCCGTTTTGGCTTTCGGTTTCGGCAAAGGCCATAGAATATAACAACGAAATGGCGCTTTATATGGCTTTTCAAAACATAACTTTACGCAAAGCGCGCGAAACGTCTTTACAATTTCAAGCAGAAAGAGATCCTTTGACTTTGGCTTGGAACCGCCGTCATTTTGAAAAAATTGTGCCGGAGCGCATAAAAGAAACAATCAAAAGGTCGCAGAATTTCAGTTTGTTGATGCTCGATGCCGACAAGTTTAAAAATGTAAATGACACTTACGGACACAAAACAGGTGATAAAGTTTTGATAGAATTGGTTGCTTGCTGTCAGAATGATTTGCGCGAAGATGATATTGTCTGCAGGTTTGGCGGAGAGGAGTTTATGGTCTATTTGGACAATACCAACACTCATTCGGCGCTGGTGGTGGCAGAGCGTTTGCGCCAGAATATCGCCAACTTGGAAGTGGAAGGTGAAAACGGTGAAAAAGTTCATTTTACGGTTAGTATCGGCGTGGTGTCGTCTGAGCAAACAGTCAGTCTAGATGTTTTGCTGCGGCAGGTTGATGATGCTATGTATTTGGCTAAAAACAACGGCCGCAATCGGGTAGAAATTTATGATGAACAAAAAGTAAAGCAGATTATGAAAAAGAAAACTTCCAGCAAAAGCCGAAATATTCACCCTGTTTTTCAAAATGAAGAAACAGAAGAAATTTCTTTGTTGGATAATTATGAAAATAAAATTTTGTGAGGAAAAAAATGAGTTGTCAATACCAGCAAATTTGCGGCGGCTGCCCTTATCGCAATTTGGATTTTGCAGATTATAAAAAACTGAAAATAGAACAATTTGAAAGAGTTTTGAAACAGATAAATCAAGACAAGATAGCGGCCGGCGAGGCGGTTTTTGTGGCTGATGGAACAAGACGTCGCGCTGAATTGGCTTTTAAGCACAACCGCGGCAATTTGGTGCTGGGTTTTAATGAAAGCAAAAGCCATGAGCTGATAAATGTGGAGGAATGTCCGCTGCTGACCGCAAAAATAAACAGCCTTATTCCGCAGCTGCGCTCGTTTTTGACTGAATTTTGCAATATTAAAGTTTCGGAAAAACTCAAAAATAAAAAGTTTCGCACTTATAACATTGGCAGCGGTGATATTTGGCTGACCGAGGCGGTGAATGGCGTTGATATGCTGCTGGAGATAAATGAATCCTTGAGTTTGGAACATCGCATGGCTTTGTGCGATTTTGCCAATGGCACGGCGGATATAGTCAGAATTTCGGTGCAAATCGGTGCAGGCAAGCCGGAAACGGTGATTGAAAAAAGCCGTCCGTATTTGAATATTGGCGGCTATCAAGTGTTTATACCGGCAGGGACGTTTTTGCAAGCTTCAAACGCCGGTGAGCAGGCATTGATAAACTTGGTGCTGAAATATATTGGCGATACGCAGGGCAATATAGCCGATTTGTTTTGCGGAGTGGGAACATTTTCTTATCCGTTGGCGGTGAATCCTAAAAATAAGATTACGGCGATTGATTCTTCAGAAGAACTTTTGGCTGGTTTTCAAAAATCGGTTAATCACAACACTATTCCAAATATTAAAATTTGCCGTAAAAATTTGTTTAAATATCCGCTGGATAGTAATGAGTTAAAAGGTTTTGAGATTGTGGTGTTTGACCCTCCGCGCGCCGGAGCTGCCGCCCAAACTGCGCAGATAGCCGCGATGCCTGATGAAAATAAGCCGCAAAAAGTCATTGCCGTGTCATGTAATCCGCACACGTTTGTAAACGATGCAAACACATTGATTTCCGGCGGATATCGTATTATAGAGGTAACACTCGTTGACCAATTTGTGTATTCAACTCACAGTGAATTGGTTGCTTTATTTGAAAAACTATAGGAGAAAAAAATGAATACAGAACAGCATAAATTACAGCAAATGGCAAACGCTATTCGCTTTTTGAGCGCTGAAGCCATAGAAAAAGCAAAATCCGGACACCCCGGAATGCCGCTTGGCATGGCCGATGTTGCCGCCGTTTTATTTGGCAGATATATAAAAATTAATCCGGCTGCTCCGCGTTGGTTTGACCGCGACCGTTTTGTTTTGTCGGCGGGACATGGCTCTATGCTTTTGTATTCATTGTTTTATTTGTTGGGCTATAGCGACATTACTTTAGACGATATCAAAAACTTCCGTCAATTGGGTTCTAAAACCGCCGGACATCCGGAATACGGACATTTGGCCGGTATTGATATGACAACCGGACCTTTGGGACAAGGTATTTCTTCTGCTGTCGGCATGGCTTTGGCCGAGCGCCGTATCAACGCCGAATTTGGCGATGATTTGTGTAATCACTACACCTATGTTATGTGCGGTGACGGTTGCTTGATGGAAGGTATTTCCGAAGAGGCTATTTCACTCGCCGGCTTATGGAAATTGAACAAGCTGATTGTATTTTGGGATAACAACAACATCACGATTGATGGCACTGTCGATATGGCCAACGGCACAGACCAAATCGCGCGTTTCAAAGCGGTGGGTTGGAACACCATTAGCGTGGACGGCCGCAACTATGAAGAAATTGCCGCCGCTATTGAACAGGCGCAAAAATCCGACAAGCCGACTTTGATTGCCTGCAAAACAACCATTGGTTTTGGCGCTCCGCACAAACAAGGAACTTCAAAAGTTCACGGTTCGCCGCTAGGTGCCGAAGAATTGGAAGCTATGCGGCAAAATTTGGGCTGGACGGCGGCTCCGTTTGAAGTCCCTACCGAAATTATGGCGGCTTGGCGCGCTGCTGGTCAGCGTTCGGCGGCTCAGTATGCCGAATGGCAGAAAAACGCTGAAAACAATCAAAAATTTGCGGACTATTTCAATGACAGACTGCCGGAAAATTGGAATAAAGATTTAAATGAGCTGAAAAAGAAAACCATTAAAGAACAAACGGCAGTTGCCACCCGTAAGGCTTCGCAGCTTTGCTTGGAAAACATTATGGGGCGTATTCCGCAAGTTATCGGCGGTTCTGCCGATTTGGCGGCATCTAATTTGACCTTTGTCAATGGTATGAAGACAATCACCGCCGCCGACTATGACGGCAACAATGTTATGTATGGTATTCGCGAGCACGCCATGGGGGCGATTATGAATGGTATGGCTCTGCATGGCGGTGTTATTCCATACGGCGGAACATTCTTTGTATTTTCGGACTATTTGCGTCCGTCTATGCGTCTGGCGGCGCTGATGGGGCTGCGTGTGGTCTATGTTTTGACGCATGATTCTATTGGCGTGGGCGAAGATGGCCCGACACACCAGCCGATTGAACATCTGGCTTCGTATCGCGCGATGCCGAATATTTACACTTTCCGCCCGTGCGATGTGGTGGAAACCGCCGAAGCGTGGGAAATTGCCTTGGAAAGTGAAAAAACGCCGAGTATTTTGGCGCTTTCACGCCAGAGCGTGCCTACTTTGCGCACAGATTCCGCCGAAAATTTGAGCAAACGCGGCGGCTATGTTATTTCTAAGGCGCAGCGTGAACCGCAAGCGACGATTATTGCCACCGGCACCGAGGTTTCTTTGGCGGTGGAAGCACAAAAACAGCTGCAAGAAAGCGGAATAGAAGTAAACGTGGTTTCTATGCCTTGCTGCGAATTGTTTGACCAGCAGCCGGAAGACTATAAACGTTCGGTATTGGGTAAAGCTCCGAGAGTTGCTGTTGAGGCGGCCGCCGTTTATGGTTGGGAGCGTTATACCAGCGCCAGCGAAAATGTGATTGGCTTGAATAGCTTTGGAGCTTCGGGAAAAGGTGAAGAAGTTTATAAACACTTTGACATTACGGTTGAAAATGTGGTAAACAAAGTTAAAGACCTAATTTAAGTCTTTATTACTTGATGTTGAAAAGCACCTTGTTCTTTTTATGAGAGCAGGGTGTTTTTTTGTTATGGGGTTGAAAGAATGGTTTTAGTTATTTAGGGGCGATGTTTTTAGTTGCAGGTTTAAAAAGAAAAACACAGGTTTTTAAGCCTGTGTTTTTTCGGTTGCCAGCAGTGTCTTTCCGCTTACCAAACTTCATCATATTTCATGTTCGGGTCATTAAGACGTTTTTGGTAATCTGTTGAGCCAGATTTTTTTTCGTAGCTTGTTGGAATATCTTCGCTATCGTTTCCGCCCATGCTTTGCATATAGGTGTATTCATCAATATATCCCTTTTGCTTACCATTAAATCCAGAGCCACTAACTACTTTATCTAAAATATTAGTACGGTCAAAATAGCAATAAACAGTGGCGTATCCCTGTAGAGATTGTCTTTTTACAGGAAATATATTCCAATAATTTTTTGTAGCTATTATTTCATTACCAACTTCTTTTCTGACCGGTTGTTTTTTTAATGCAGCTGTTAAAAATTCTTGATATAAGCTTTCAGGGTAAATAAAGCCCATAATAGTGGCCCAGCCTTGAGTATAACCATCTGTTGTTGCTAATGGAATGGTTAAAGATTTCAAGTGAGTGCTTTGTTGGAAGGTTACAGGTGCCAATGGCTGTATTTCATTATGGTCATCGTCTTCTTTGACAACATGAGATAAGACATATTTACTGGTTGAAATATTGTCCATGCTTTTAACAGTATAGCTTCCGCCAAGAGTAGGGTTAGCGTCATTTTCTAACGAAACTTGAGCGCCAGATGATGTGCTAGGCGAAACTGTTGTTCTCTCATATTGAGCCGGAGTTAAAGCTGCTTCTATCTGACCTTTACTTGCTTTTGAATTCAATACATAATATGTATTCGTTCCATCAGCATCATCAGTCCTTTTACCTTTATAAAGGTTACCTACTTGTCCCATTTCAAATACACTTGGAGTTAAGGTAATTACACGTCCATACCCAGGAGGACACTGTGGTGCAGGAACAGATCCTAAGTATGGCGACGCCCAAGCACTAGCACTGCCAAGTGTAAGGTCAGCTGTGCTAGAGGTGTAGCCTTTGTTTGCTTGAGACCAGCTTTTTCCGTAAAAGTATAAATCATCATCAGTTTTTTCTAAATATGTATTATTAACAACATAGATACCTTTATTGATAAAGTCTGGCAGAATATCGCTCAAACGAGCGCCGCCGCGGGTAGTCAGCTTGATATCATGCATAACAGAGGTATAGGCTGGATTGACCATATAAGTATCGTAACGATTTTCTACTTTTTCACCATAATTTTTCATGACATCTTTACTAAACATTTGCGGAACTTCATGACCGTAAGGAACTGTAGTATTTGTTTTATCTGCCGACGGGTTGTTGGCAACCAAACGGGAGGCGACAAGCACACCTTTTCCATGATAGGCATCATTATAGCTGTAACCAGATGTATTAGCAGTGTCTTCACCATGAACTTCTACATAACCTTTGCGGATATAGACTGTTCCAGGGTCAACAATATCTTTTTTGTTGTTATTATTATAATCAACGTTCTCATCAAATCCTTGATCAATTATAACTACATTGTGCTGATTAGCATTGTATCCCGAAGACGCTGTTTCGCTAAGTATCCCACCATAATAATCATATCTCTTATCTAAGATGTTTACACCAGCATTTTTGTTAAGTGTACCAATAGATACATTTGCATGATAATTAGTTGCACTATATCCTGTACTGTTGTTTGGTATAAGAGGACTAATGACAATATTGCCATGTAGAGCTACATCATAATTATTAGCAATATTATTTTTTACATACGAGAGATCCGGTATATTTCTTGTAAATACATCGTTGTTGTTAGAACTAAATTTTTCTTCCTCATTATCATTGCCTCGTACACTAAATACACTTCTATTTAGGTTATTAACAATTCTAAAATTTGAATCTTTCAAATCTACGTGCATCTTTTGAAAAGATGTTCTTGTATAAGCAGAATCTCTATTGTTTCGCGGAGAAAATACTGTTTCTGAGATATTTATAGGGTTGTCATTACTGTTCTTATCTTTAACAGAGCCAGCTTTTGAAGACATTTTCATTTGCATGCCGTCGTTGCGGAGGAGCAAGGTGTTTGAATCTACAGTATCTTTAAAATCTTGAGTTTCATCTTCCCAGCTACGGTCGTAGTCATCTTTCCAGTCACGTATTTCAGATTTAGCCTGAATAATAGTACCTTGACCGGAAATTCGAGCAATTTCTTTACCTCTGATATCTGTATTATTGGCAAATAATTCGGCTACGTTAGATAGAGTTTTTCCACCAGCGAATTCTTTATTGGTTCTTAAGTTGAATTGTATAGCATGTTCAGAAGTGTTCTGTCCACCTACTTTATAGTTTGCACCACCACCTTTATCATCATCACTTACAGGATGACCACTATAGTCAGCTCTCAATAAAATTCCTGCTTGGTTAAAGGATGCATATGTTCCTTGGGGATCATAATCGCCATTATTTTCGTGGTGTATATCCGCCATGGTTACCCCATATTGGTTGACATTTAGCCATTTTTCATTATCATCGATATTATGAGAGCCTACAGATAAAGAGGCAGCGCGGATTTTTTGGGTATCAATTTGTCCAGCGGCAAGAAGGCTGTCAACTTTTGTGTTAGATCCCATGCGAATAGGAAATGTAGGAGGATTATTGTAATTTATTTCAGGAAAATCCCCACCCTCTGCAGGTGATGTATCGAATCCATCAGCAAGAACAACTGCATCATTTCCATATCTATCTACACCAATATTATGAAATTCCGCTACATCACCTAAGAGGTATAAGTTACCTTGTTCACTACCAGTATTGTTATCATGACTTGCTTTTATTACATAGTCAGGATCATTACTGTCATCTAACGCACCGATTTTGATACTATCCCAGCCATTAGTGAATTTTTGTGCTAAATTAAGGTTTTTCAGGTTGGTGATTGTACCTTCAGTATCTACGTTAAAGCCAAACAGTGAATTGCCAGCATCGTCTTTGCCAGCGTCTTTGCCATATTTCAAGTTTCCATTATCGGCGACAAGCTGGCCGTAGCCGGCTTCCACACTGCCTTTGATATAAGCATTAGGGTTGGTGTCTCCAGTTACATATAAACCATAACCGCCGGCTTCAACTAGTTCTCCATCATCATTTGTGACTTGCGGTCCATAATTGGCTCCCACAATCAAACTTTTAATATTGCGGATGCTCCATGGTCCGGTGGCTTCATGGTACACATCTTCTGAAGAGCCTTCCGGTCCGCCCATATAAAGGTCGGTGCGCATAGTGTTTTTCCATTGTCCTCCGGTATCATCGGGGTCTTTACCGCGTTGCAGGTATTTGCTGTAGTCCATTTCATTGCCCGCCGAAGCGCTGATGGTGTCAGCCGAAGCGGTCACAATGGAATATTTGTTGGCAGAGTTAAAGTTTTTGGTATAGCTATCTCCAGATAGTTCCCAAATACCACCAATACCGCGGGCTTTGTTGGTGTCGGTCACATAACCGCCGCTAGAACCAATCAAAGCGGCAATACGAGACGTACGCTCTTGACCAATGCCGTTTTCTTCATCCAATTTGGCAGGAAACAGCATTAAAGTGGTCAGGTTGTTACTACCGTCAGGTCGAGATACCGAAAGTTGAATATGTTCACCGTCATAGTTATAGAGAGCTTTTTTAACGTCAAAACCATACGGTAAATAAGCTTTTAAATCTTCAATGTTTAATTTACGGTTGGTTTCATTGTTTTTTACCATATCGCCCAAAATGGTGGAATAGTTTGCCGACACATAGTCATTGGCCGCCGCGTTGATAGTGCGGATTGTGGCCGCGGTGTTGATGTCTTCAACTTCCATGGTGCGTTCCGCCGACTTTTTATACATGGTCGGAGTCACAACGGCGATAAGTCCCAGCATGGCAAGGGCTTCAATCATCAAGCCGCCTTGCTGCAGGATAGATTTATTAAAATTACGGCGTTTCATTCGTTTTCTCCTATAAAAAGTCTTAATTTGTACCGGTATTATTATTGTTATTGGCGTTGTTCATCAAACCGCGGCAGTGCCCGCCTATATCCGTCGTTTTAAATTTTTCTGCTGAAAACATACACGGCATCCCATTAGTAGAGCAGGTATTCATAAAATCTGAACCCAAAGAATCTGCCGCCGGTAGATGCAATGTTATATATTTGTGACGATTGGTGTCTTTGACGGAGTTTGCACCGCCTTCATTTTTGATACCATAAGTTCCATCTTCTTTTTGTTCGTATTTATTTTTAGCGGCATTTTTGTCATATAGTGTTTGGATAGAAGAACGCCCGACAAGATAGCATTTATTATCGGCGCAATACATCCAACCCGTATTTTTTATGCCATGTAATTCTTTAGCTAAATAATTTGAAAAAGCCGGAACCGGAGCAGAAATTTCTACCACTTTTCCAGAGGATGATGCTGTTACGGTATCCGGTAAGGTGATTGAATATTTAGCTTTAGAAGTCCAGCGTTCACTAATTCCGGAAAAAGAAAATAAATAACGTTGCGCTGCTGTGTTACAATTTGTCAGCGCCGCCCTTTCTTCACGCAAATCTTTGTCAAAACAATAAATTCCATGATAAATCACTTGGCCGTTATCCTTTTCATTATAGCCAATTGGCAAATTGCTAGCTAAAGAGGTATAGCCAAGATTTTCAACGTCGCTTTTTTGAATCGGAATTATGGAGTTTTCATATCTGTTGGAATTATAAAGAATGTCGCATTCAAGTGTGCGGAAATAACCAGTATGTTCCGCCCGAAAGCGGTTGATGAAGGTAGAGGCTTTAATTTCAGTAAAAACGCTGGCCTTATCCTCACGCGGAGACGTGTTGAAAAAGCTCAACGCTACCATAATTGTTGCCAATAAAATCCAAATATACATAGTATTCCCTCAGTATACACATTGTTCCTATTATCAAGTTAACACAAAAAACAACGTAAAACCAGCACATTTTAACAATATTGCCGATTCTTCACATTTTTGTAACAATATATAGCATAGGGCTGTAAATATTTGGTTAAAAGGCTGAGAAGAAACTAAAGCGGAAAATCCGCTTCGGCCAAGCCGTCCAGCGCTTTGACGATTGGCAAATCCGCCGGCGCAAAGTCATAGTTTGGCAAGTCTTTGAGCTTTACCCACTTATATTGCTCGTGTTCCAGCACAGCTGGCACATCCTGACTTTTGCAAGTTGCCCAATAACAGTGCAAAATAACACGGCCAAAATCATAATCGCAAGCCGAGTCCATAAAATGCTGGCGCACATAAATTTTTAGCTTCATTTCTTCCATAAGTTCTCGCGCCAAACACTGCTCGTAGGTTTCGCCTTGCTCCAGCTTTCCGCCTGGAAATTCCCATTTATATTCCAAATCTTTGCCGTGTTTGCGTTGACCAATCAAAATCAAACCGTCGCACATAATCAGGCCGGCGGCAACATTAATTTCTTTCATCTTTACATATCCTTTCTTTGCCGCAAGGATAATATCGCGCCGCCAAATTGTCAATTAGATTAATATTTTTGTTTGCACAATGAGGCGGAGTTTTGGAGCTCCGCCCTTTGATGTATGTAAGGAATTTTAACGCAAGGATTATTTTGCGTTGCTGTTTGCAGGCGCGGCCGCCATTGGAGCGTTTGCCGGCATAAACTGCACTTCTTCAGCTTCTAATGATGTGACATTGCCTTCTTGGTCCACGGTGGCGGTAATCAAAACTTCGGCTTCAGGAGTGATGGTGTTGCCATGCACCAAATCTTCGTCAATTTCAATATTTACCGTGCCGCTGTCATCTTTGACCAGATAATTCTCATCACCCAAATTTTGCACAATCACACCTTGAATCACAACTTCGGTGTCATCGGGCATGGCTTTGACATCAGAAATTTTGCTGATCGGCTTGGTTGGGGCTTTTGCTGCGTCTGCCGCCATTGCATTGCTGCTCAGCAAAGTCAATCCACAAATTGCCAATAGGCTTAAAAATGTATGTTTCATATTTTTTATCTCCTCTCATAAAACTTTACGCATACGATATATGGGCAAAAAGCCAGCTTTCAAGGTGACCGACATATTTGGTAATAAAAAGTGAAGGAAATTGAGCTAAAATTTACTTCTTTTTTATGATTTATCTAATACAATGTAGGCGAATTAACAGGAGGACATTATGGATAAAATTTTGAATGTTGATGAACAAAAAGAACAAGAATACATCGGCGGCTTGATTAAAAAAGTCAGCGCTGCTCAAAAGAAATTTGCAACGTTTACACAAGAACAAGTTGATGAAATCTTTCGCTGCGTGGCTTTGAAAGCCAGCTCAATGCGTATTCCGCTTGCTAAAATGGCTGTGGAAGAAACCGGTATGGGCGTGGCCGAAGATAAGGTAATCAAAAATCACTTTGCGTCGGAATATATTTATAACAAATATAAAGACACTAAAACCTGCGGTATTATTGAAGAAGACAAAGAAAACGGCTTGATTAAATTTGCCGAACCAATCGGGGTGATTGCCGGCGTTATTCCGACCACAAACCCGACTTCTACAGTTATTTTCAAATCCTTGATAGCCCTCAAAACTCGTAATGGTATAATTTTTTCACCGCACCCGCGCGCTAAAAAATGCACGATTGAAACCGCAAAAATGATTTTGGAAGAAGCGGTAAAAGCCGGCGCGCCAAAAGACATTATTGCATGGATTGATGAACCAAGTTTGCCGCGCACTCAATATCTTATGCAGCAGGCAGATTTGATTTTGGCTACAGGCGGTCCGGGAATGGTTAAATCCGCATATTCTTCAGGAACTCCGGCTTTGGGCGTGGGACCGGGAAATACTCCGGCTGTTATTGACGAATCTGCCGATATCCAAATGGCAGTCAGCTCGGTTTTGATGTCTAAAACTTTTGATAACGGTATGATTTGCGCCTCTGAGCAATCTGTTGTGGTTTGCGAGGCCGTTTATAATGAGGTTAAAGAAGAATTTGTAAAACGCGGCGCCTATATTTTGAACGCCAAAGAGCGTGAAAAAGTGGCTGCCACAATTTTGAAAGACGGCAGAATCAATGCGGATATCGTTGGTCAGCCGGCGGCTAAAATTGCGGCAATGGCCGGCGTAAAAGTGCCGGAAAACACCAAGGTTATTATCGGCGAAGTTTCTAAAATCGGAACGGAAGAACCGTTTTCTTACGAAAAACTTTCTCCGGTTTTGGCTATGTATAAGGCCAAAGATTTTGAAGACGCCATGGCAAAAGCTAAATCTTTGGTTGAATTTGCCGGCTGCGGTCATACTTCGGTTTTGTACACAAACGTTCGCAATGACGACAGAATTAAACGATACGGCGATGTTATGCCAACCGGCCGCGTGATGATTAACTGTCCGTCGGCGCAAGGTGCTATCGGCGATATTTATAACTTTAGACTTGATCCGTCTTTGACTTTGGGCTGCGGCTCTTGGGGCGGCAATGCGGTTAGTGAAAACGTGGGAGTAAAACATCTGATGAATATTAAAAATGTGGCTAAACGTGAAGAAAATATGCTCTGGTTCAGAGTTCCTCCGAAAGTTTATTTCAAACCGGGATGCTTGTCTTTTGCGCTCAAAGAATTAAAAGGCCGTAAAAAAGCCTTTATCGTGACCGATAAGCCGTTGTTTGATTTGGGGTATACCAAGAAACTGACTGATATTTTAGAGCCGCTTGGCATTCAATATAAAATATTCAGCGATGTTAAGCCGGATCCGGATTTGTCTACCATTAACAAAGCCCGCGATATGGTAAACAGCTTTGAACCTGATGTGTTTATAGCGCTGGGCGGTGGTTCTCCGATTGATGCGACAAAAATTTTGTGGATTATGTACGAGCATCCGGAACTTAAATTTGAAGATTTGGCACGCCGCTTTATGGATATCCGCAAACGTATTTTTGAATTTCCGCCAATGGGGCAAAAAGCCGAAATGGTGGCTGTGCCGACAACTTCGGGTACAGGTTCGGAAGTTACGCCGTTCTCTATTATTACCGATGACGCTACCGGCGTAAAATATGCGATTGCCGACTATGCTTTGACTCCGACCATGGCGATTGTGGATACGGATTTGGTGTTGACAATGCCTAAAGGTTTGTGCGCCGCTTCCGGTATTGACGTTATGACACACGCGTTGGAATCTTATGTTTCCAGCATGGCGACAGACTACACTCGCGGCTTGTCAATCGAATCCGGTCGCTTGATTTATGAAAACTTGATTAAATCTTATGAAACCGGCGATGCGGAAGCTCGTGAAAAAGTGCATCACGCGGCAACTATTGCCGGTATGGCGTTTGCCAACGCCTTTTTGGGTGTTTGCCACTCAATGGCGCATAAACTGGGTGCGGCTTTCCATATTCCGCATGGTTTTGCCAACGCTTTGCTGATTTGTCAGGTGATTCGTTTCAATTCCAATGATTGTCCGACCAAACAGGCAACATTTCCGCAATATCGTTTCCCGAATACTAAAGCGGCGTATGCGGCGTTTGCCCGCGGTATTGGCCTAAAAGGCAAAACCGATGACGAGGCTGTTGAAAATTTGATTAAGGCCTTGGAAGAAATGAAACGCAAACTCAATATTCCGGCTTCTATCCGTGAATGGGGTATTAAAGAAGAAGATTGGGAAAAAGCCATGAAAACTCTGCCGGAATTGGCATTTGACGACCAATGCACGGTTTCTAATCCGCGTTATCCGCTGTTTAAGGAAATTGAGCAGATGTATCGTTATGCTTATGACGGTGTGATTGATTTCAAACTTTAATTTGCTGCTTATAATGCAAAACACGGGGCAGGGCAACTTGCTCCGTGTTTTTTTGGCGTTATCGGTAAAAATATTTAATGTAAAGACAATTTTTTAAAAGCTGTTAGCCAAAAATATTGACAAATATGAAATGCATTGCTAAAATTAAAACAGTTTTTTTATTATTAACTTTATAAATTATTTTGCTTATGGATGATGTTAATTATGGTGTTTTTGTGGGTAGATTTGAAGAAAACTTCAAACTTTTTTCTGAGTTTATGACAGAAGAAACACTGCAAAAATATCGCAGAATTTGCCGCAGTTTTGTTTTGTCTCATGCCAAAACCTGGGATAAAGATAATGGGTATCAATATGTTAAGGACTTGGAAGCTAAAACCAAATGTTTAGGATATGTTTTTTATAACAGTGAGGCTGATGATATTGTGCCGCGCTTGATTCTCAGTAAGTCAGATCCGAGCTTCGGGGAGGCAGAACTATGTCAGATTCAGCCGGAAAACGATGATTTTAATTTGTTGCTGCTGGCTAAAAATATGCCTTTGTACACTGTGAGTGTTCCGGTGTCGGAAAAAGTTCATAAACTTGCAGAAATAACGGTGTACAGCTATGGCCGGTATGACAATATCGAAAGGGTAACTAAGCCCTATCTTTCTAAAGAGATTATTTTGTCGCAGATACCGCAATCGCTGGCAGCTAAGGTTAGTGCTTATGCATTGCTGGATGATGAAGGATATTATTTTGGCAAGTTTGATTTTGTTCTTTCGCTGTTTTCCTTTAAGGTTATCCTCTATAGCGGAGAAATATCTGTGAAGTAGTATTTGCCGAAAGATCTGTAAATGTAAAAACGCTGGTTATTTAACCGGCGTTTTTACTCTTTAAAATAAAAAAAGAAGATGTATTTTACACTTTCTTTTTTCAAATACTCGGCCAAACGATTAACGTTTAGAGAATTGGTAAGAACGACGAGCCTTAGCTTTACCGTATTTTTTACGTTCAACAACACGGTCATCGCGTGTCAAGAAACCAGCTTGTTTCAAAACTGTTCTCAATTCCGGTTCGTATTCGTTCAAAGCTTTAGCAATACCGTGTTTGATAGCGCCTGCTTGACCAGACAAACCACCGCCTTTAACTGTGCAAACAACGTCAAATTCATTTTCGCGGTTTGTAACAACAAACGGCTGATTGATAACCATTTTCAAAAGCGGGCGGATGTTCAGAAACCGTATAAAGCTAAACGGCTCGGCTTATTTGGCCGAAACCTTATTGAGCCGACATCCGTCCAATGAACAGAAAATCGGCATATTTATGTTATCGGTAAAAATATTTAATGTAAAGATTATTTTTTTAAATATTTTTGCCAAAAAGGTTGACAAATAGAAAAAATACTGTTAAGTTACTACTTAGTTTTTGTATTATTAACTTAAATAATTGTGATTATGGATAGTGTAAATTTGCAGACCGCAGTAGAGAACTTTGAGAAGCGTTTGGCTTGTTTGTACAAGTTGGTTGATCCAGAACTGGAAAAAAAGTATATAGACATCTTTAAAAATGTCTACAAGGCTTACAACCTACCAGATGAGGACATCGCGCTTCGCTCTGCCAAGATTAGCTGCTTGGGTTTTGTCTTTGGACATAGCAGCTCTCGTCTTGTTGTCAACGCAACAGACCGTGTTTATAACAAGTCTCGTTTGTGCAAGCTGGTTCCTGAAAATGACGACTTTAACCTGTTGTCTATAATCAGGCGAATTCCAAAGGAAATGCCGGTGACAGACGTTGATCTGGACAGTGTTTACAAGTTGGCTGTCGTCTCTGTTTATAGCAGAGGCTTGTATGATGAGAAGTGGGGCATTAGCCGTCCGAGCTTGTCTTGCCGCGAGATTCTGTCTCAGATACCTGTGGATCTCATGTCTGAGGTTTCTGCCTTTGCAATACTCGACGATAGTCCAGATTGCTTTGAGAACTATAATGTGCTTTTGGGATTGTATTCCTTTAAGATTGTTCTCTATGGCGGCGCTGTTGTTGAAAAGTAAAGCTTGGTTGTTTTGATAGACACTACTCGAAAAGAAAACGCTGGTTTAAAGCCGGCGTTTTTGCTTTTAAACAATGTTTTTTTACAACTTTGGTAGGTATAACCTTTAGATTAAGACAAAGTTAATCTTTATTTTGCTATTTTAAAAAGATGAAAAGCCAGTTAAAGCGATTATCTTAAATCGTTGGATATAAAAGGATAAAAAATATGGCGAAAAAAAAGAATGTCGGGTTTGTGACGGCGGTTAACGGCAGTGTGATTGAGGCGGAGTTTCCTAAACAACTTCCGGCTATTTATAATGAACTGAAAATCGGCGGATTGACGGCAGAAGTGCAAGGTTATATTGATGAAAAAACTGTGCGCGCTTTGGCTATGGGTTCTACCAAGGGAGTTTCTCGCCAAACAGAAGTTGTGGACGAGGGACACCAAATAGAAGTTCCGGTCGGTGATAAAGTTTTGGGGCGTATGTTCAATATTTTCGGACAGCCGATAGATAACGGCGAACCGTTGTCGGCAGAAATTAAACAATCTATTCACGCCGAACCGATTCCGCTGGAAAATAGACAAACAAGCTCGGAGATTTTTATTTCCGGCATTAAAGCCATAGATTTGCTGGCGCCGATGGAACGCGGCGGCAAAGCAGGTTTGTTTGGCGGCGCCGGTGTTGGCAAAACCGTGCTGATTACCGAGCTGATTAACAATATGGTCGGGCGCTATGAGGGCGCGAGTATTTTTTGCGGTGTGGGAGAGCGTTCCCGCGAAGGCGAACAGCTGTACCGCGAAATGAAAGACGCCGGCGTGCTGCCAAAAACCGTGATGGTGTTCGGGCAGATGAACGAAGCTCCGGGGGTGCGTTTCCGAGTGCCTTTGACCGGTTTGACTATGGCGGAATATTTTCGCGATAAAGAAAAGAAAGATGTTTTGCTGCTGATTGATAATATTTTCCGTTTTGTGCAGGCAGGTTCGGAAGTTTCGGTTTTGCTTGGGCAAATTCCTTCCCGCGTGGGCTATCAGCCGTCGTTGGGGACTGATATTGCAGCATTGGAAGAACGTATATCTTCAACTAAAGACGCTGCAATCACTTCTATTCAGGCGGTTTATGTGCCGGCTGATGATTTTACCGACCCTTCAGCGGTGCATACATTTGCGCATTTATCATCAAGCATTGTGCTTTCCCGCAGCCGCGCGGCGCAAGGATTGTATCCGGCGGTTGATCCGCTGGCGTCTTCGTCGAATATGCTGACGCCGCTGATTGTGGGCGAGCGGCACTATAAAGTTGCAGTGGCCGTACGTAAATGCTTGGCTGAATATGAAGAACTAAAAGACATTATCGCCATGCTTGGATTTGACGAGCTGCCGGAACATGACCAACAGACTGTTCTGACCGCGCGTAAATTGGAGCGTTTTTTGACGCAGCCGTTTTACACTACCTATCAGTTTACCGGCATGGAAGGGCGTTCGGTAGATTTGCAAAAGACCATAGAAGGTTGTGAGCGCATACTTTCCGGTGAATTTAATTATCTCTCGGAAAATGACTTTTTTATGGTCGGCGATATTGATGAGGTTATTGCCAAGACCAGAGATAAAAAAGAAGCGTATGAAAAAGCAATGTCTGAGGAGAATGGCTGATGCAGCTGACGGTTTGTTCTCCCATGGGTACGGTTTTGCAGACAGAGGCCTTGAAAGTTACGTTTGAAACACTGAACGGCTTTTATACCCTAATGCCGAAACACGTGGATTTTGTGGCGGCGATGAAACCGAACATAGTGCGATATACCGATGAAAACAATAATGAAAACTATGTGGCTTGTCACCGCGGTATTGTGGTAAAAAAAGGAAAAAGCGTGACTATGAGTGTGCAAAACGCCGTGGTAAGTAAATCGCTGGAGAGTCTTTCGACCGTTATTAAAAATGACTTCAAAGAAAATGAAGAGCGCCGCAAAGAACTCAATTTGGCAATGGCCCGTTTGGAACTTGGTTTGGTGCGCGGGTTCAGTAAGCTCAAAGGAGATGAAAATGGCTGATGATTTTGATGATACCGCTGAAAAAGAAATCCGCAACACTCTGCTTCATAAGGCTCAGCAGCTAAAAGTCCGCAGGCAGCAGCGTTGGAGTGCCGATTTTGGTATGATTGCCTCTCTGGGCGGCGTGATTATTGTGCCGATTTTATTGGGAGTGTTTGGCGGCGGTTGGCTGGATACGCATTTTCCGGTAGATTTTTCTTGGCGTTTGATCCTGCTGTTTTTAGGCTTTGTCTGGGGATTGATAAATGCTTATTATTGGCTGAAAATAGAAGATGAAAAAATCAGGCGTAATGAGAAAAAACAAAAGGATTTAACAAGGGAGAAAGAAAATGAGCGCTGATTCTTATTTGATGCAAATGTGGCAGCAAATGGCGCTTTGGCAACTGTGGGCGGCGCCGATTTGCGGCGTGATTGTTGGTGCGATTTATTTTCAGAGCTTGCGTTGGAGTTTGAATCATTTGGGCGATACAAAGCATAAAATTCGTTTGTTTGCCGGTGTGGCGCTGTTGCGTATTTTGTTGTTTTTTGGGGTGTTGGTATTGATAGCTCAGCACAATCCGGTGGTGGTTTTATTGTATGTTTTGGCCTTTTTCGTGACTAAAATGTTGATAGTGGTGCGTGAAAAAAGCCGGATAATTAAGTTTGACGAGGAGCAAAAAAACGATGGCGCTGTTTGAATTTGACTTTTCTCGTTGGTGGGATATACCTTTGGTCGGACGGCAAATAGGGCTGGACAGCTATGATAAAATCGTCTTGTTTAAAATCGGTGATATAAACATAAATGTGACAATATTTAACAGCTGGCTGGCGATTGCTTTAATTGTTTTATGCTGTCGTTTGGCTACACGCAACTTGTCATATGAGCGAAAAGCCTCACGGCTGCAAGTGGCGCTGGAAGCGCTGGTATTGTGGCTGCAAAAAGAGGCAAACGAAATAAGCGGTTCTAAAACAAATCAATATTTGGGATTGGCTATGGGATTGTTCTGCTTTATTTTGGTCTGCAATCTGCTGACGGTTATTCCGTGGTTCCGCGCACCGACAGCATCTCTTAGCACCACAATGGCGTTGGCGGCGGTCGTGTTTTTAGCCATACCGTATTTTTCGGTTAAAAACGCCGGCTTAAAAGGGTATTTGAAAAAGTTTATAGAACCAATGCCTTTAATGCTGCCAATGAATGTTTTTAGTGAATTTTTTTCAAGCTTTGCCATGGGACTGCGTTTGTTTGGCAATATGCTGAGCGGGGTGATGTTTGTCAGCATTCTAAGCGCTTTTATTCCACTGATTGCGCCGCTTAGTATGCAAAGTTTGGGGCTTTTAACCGGTTCAATTCAGGCGTATATTTTTGCTTTGCTGGCAGTGGTATATTCATCGAGCGTGCAGGGCGAGATTGTGCCGGAAAATAATTTATCAAATTTAGAAAAAGGAGAAAAATAATGGATGCAATTACTTTAATCGGAGCGTTTTCGGTTTTTGGAGCTTGTATATGCATGGGTATCGGCAGTATCGGCTCGGCTTTGGGCGAAGGACGCGTTGCTGCCTCAGCTTTAACAGCTATGGCGCAGCAGCCTGATGAATCCAGCCGTATCCGCAGTACAATGTTTGTGGCGATTGCTATGGTGGAAACCACAGCTTTGTATGCTTTGCTGATTGCGTTTTTGGTGCTGTATGCAAATCCGTTTTGGAATTATGCAATCGCACAGGCTCAATAGTTATATTTTAGGAAAAGTTTATGAGTATTGATTTATTCACATTTTTTGCTCAGATATTTAATTTGCTGTTGCTGCTGTATTTGCTGCGCCGGTTTTTATATTTACCGGTGTTGAAAGCGGTGGACGAGCGGCAGAAATTTATTGAACGTGAGCTGAAAAAAGCAGCTTCTTCACATAAAGAGGCGCTGCGTCTGGAGGCCGAATGCAAGCAAAAAATGGCGGAAATTGATGCGCAAAAACAAGAAATTTTGAGCCATGCCAAAGCAGAAGCAGCTGTTTTGGCCGAAAAATTGGCAAATGAGGCAAAAACACAATTTGAGGCGGATAAAAAGCAATGGAAAAAACGTTTGGCCGCCGAGCAAAAAACGTTTGAACTGGCAATGCAAAATTTGATTTTGGAACATTTCAGCAAATTGGCCGACGGCGCGCTAAAACAAATGGCCGATGTTTCGCTGAATGATTTGATGATTGATAAACTTAAAGAAAAAATCATCGCTTTGCCTGTGCGTAAAAAACAAGAGTTTGCCGCCGCTTATCAAAATAAAAAACTGTTTATTGTTCGTTCGGCGCAAAAAATTTCGGCGGAACAAAAGCAAAAAATCAAAGAGTTTTTGCAAAGTCAATTAGGGTTGCTTGAAGAAACAAAGTTCAAATTTGAAATTGATAAAAAGCTGGTTTGCGGTGTGGCTTTGCAGGCCGATGAACAGCTGATTGACTGGAATTTGACCGCCTATATGAACGAGTTTCAAAAAAATATGCAAAACGATGTGCAGCAACTGGTAAACAAAGGATAAAAGATGATAAAAACAGACAAGACATTTGCCGCCATAGAGCAGGGAATAGAGCAAACAAAAGCTGAACTGAAAACAGAAGAAGTCAGCGTTATTCATTCTATTTCGGCCGGTACGGCGATTGTTAAAGGTTTGGCTAAGGCGCAGATGGAAGAGCTGCTGGAATTTCCTAACGGTGTGTGGGGAATGGTTCAGACTTTGGCAAAAGATGCGGTCGGCGTGGTGTTTTTAGATAGTCCCGACAGTTTGAAAGCCGGTGACAGAGTGCGCCGCAGCGGTCGTGTTTTAGATGTGCCTGTCGGCGAGGGATTGTTGGGGCGAGTTATAAATCCGTTGGGCAAACCTTTAGACGGCAAAGGACCGATAGCCTACAGCGAGCGCCGCGCTTTGGAAATGGAAGCCTATCCGATTATGGATAGAGCGCCGGTGGAAGAACCTTTGCAAACAGGTATTAAAGCTGTTGACGCGTTTACGCCAATCGGGCGCGGACAGCGCGAGCTTATCTTGGGCGATAGGCAGACCGGTAAAACGGCGATTGCCGTTGATACGATTATCAATCAAAAGCAAACCGGAGTTATCTGTATTTATTGTGCTATCGGGCAGCGAAATTCTGCCGTGGCCTCGGTTATTGCTGATTTGGAAAAATACGGAGTGATGGAGCAAACAATCGTTGTTTCGGCTGCCGCCAATGACACTGCCGGTATGCAATATGCGGCGCCGTATGCGGCGACATCTATCGGCGAATATTTTATGGCGCAGGGCAAAGATGTGCTGGTGGTGTATGATGATTTGACAAACCATGCCAGAGCCTATCGCGAAATGTCGCTGCTGTTGCGCCGTCCGCCTGGACGAGAGGCTTTTCCGGGGGATATTTTCTATATTCACTCTCGTTTGCTGGAGCGGTCAACCCATTTGCGTGCGGAATTGGGCGGCGGTTCGCTGACTTCGCTGCCGATTGTTTCGACCGAAGCCGGAAATATATCGGCCTATATTCCGACCAATATTATTTCCATCACAGACGGGCAGATTTATTTGGCGGCAAATTTATATCAAAAAGGTATTATGCCGGCAATAGACACCGGACGTTCGGTTTCTCGTGTGGGAGGTGATGCGCAGCTGCCGGCGTACAAATCTTTGATTGGCCCGCTGAAACTGTTTTATTCTCAGTTTGAAGAACTGGAATCGTTTACCAAATTCGGCACACAGCTTGATAAGGAAACTAAAAAGCGTATCAATCGCGGGCGAGCAATCCGTGCCGTGTTGGAGCAAAGCCGCTTTGAACCGCTGATCGCGCCGGAGCAAATTGCCGTGTTTATGGCGACTAACGCCGGTTTGTTTGACGGACTAACGACCGAGGAGAATAAAGAGGCGCAAAAAATTGTGCGCGAGGTTTTGCAAACTCAATTTTCGGCTGAAGTGGCCGATATTTTGGCTCGAAAGAAGTTAGCCGCCGAAACGCAAGAAAAAATGCTTTTGGCCTTCGAAGCAGCCTTGCAGCGTGAGGGGATAAAGTCTGATGACGATTGAGGCATTGAAAAAGCGGATTAAGGTTACGGAAGATTTGCGGGAAATAGTCGGCACTATGAAAGCGCTGTCTTCGGTCAGTATTTTGCAATATGAACAAGCAAATACGGCGCTGGCGCAATATCGCCGCAACCTTAAAGACGCTTTTCATGCTCTGATTAAACAAGGCGGTCTGCCCAAAAATGAGGTAAAAACAGCTCAAAACCGGCAGTTGGTTATTTTAATCGGCACCGATAACGGTATGGTTGGCAAGTTTAATAAAGAAATTTTGGATAAAGCTAAAGCTGATTTAAAAAAACAGGGCGTTCCCTTAAAAAATACTTTGTTTTTGACCGTGGGTAAAAGAATTGGCGGATTAGCCATGCAAAGCAATTTAAAACTTTATGCAAAATATGCTGTTGCTAATTCGGTGAAGATGGTTAATACCATTGCCGAAACCGTGATTATGAAAATTGACGAGGCAACGCGTAAAGAACACATCACAAGTGTTTGCGTTTGGTATCATAAGCGCAATAAAAATGAGCCGGTGAGCGTGCAAAAACAACAGATTATTCCGTTTGATTTTGCCGCTTATCAAAAGCTGAAAGACAAGCCGTGGGGAACAAATAATATTCCGTTGATTCCGATTGAGCGCAAAAAAATGTTTGCTGCCTTGCTGAATGAATATTTGACTATCGCTTTGGCCAGTCAGCTTAATTATTCGCTGGCGGCGGAGCATTATACACGGATGACCAATATGCAAAACGCCGAAAAAAATATTGATGAAAGTTTGGAACAGATGAATTTGGAATATCAGCAAGAGCGGCAAGAAAATATTACTGATGAGCTGATAGATGTTATTTCCGGCGCCGAAGCGGTGAAATAAAAAATATCAAAGGGCGGAGAAAACTAACAGAAAATAAAAAAAGCGGGGTTGTTTTGTACAACCTCGCTTTTAATAAATTCGGATAAAATTTATTTGTCAAAGCCTCGCGGCGGACGGCGGTTTACATTGCCGTTGGGCGAATGTTTGGCCGCGGCAGCAGCTTTGGCTTGAGCTTTGGCGCGAGCTTTTTCTGCTCCTTTACAATGACATTCTTCGCCGTTAACTAACTCTTTGGTGCAATAGGCGCAATAAATTTTGCCGTTTGCCATAACCGTAAAATTTGTATCCATAATAAATAATTTTAAGTATTAATAATATAAAACATACCGCTTATGTAGCAGAGTTTGACAATTTTGTCAATATAAAGCTGTAGATTTATGTTAATTTATTAGCTGATAGGTGAAATCAAACCACCTGAAAAGGTGGTTTGATAATATGAATATCATTATAGAAACGATTTTATAACCTTTGTGCAAGTCTTAAAAAGCTTTCCGGCTATATTGCAGCTTGTCTATTGGTTTGAAAGCGGTGGAATATTGATTTGGGCAATATATCCTGGGCGAATCCGTTTGCTGCTGTAGTGCATATTGCCGGTTTCTATCAAATAGCGCTCACGATGTGTCCATTGCGCCGCTGTGGCAAAAAAGTCTTTGCCGGTTACCTCTTGGTTGCGCGGATTCATAATATAGAGCACACAGCCTTGATGAGGTTCTACCAAACCGCAGCGGCTGCGTCCAACCGGAACATCAGAGTTGATAACAACACCTTCCAGACCTTTTTTAGCTGTTTCTTGCGAAGAAAATAAGGTTGCTCCCATTATTGAGCCAAAGAGCAGGCATAAAATGAGCATGAGCAAAACACTTTTGTTTTTTAAAAGTTCGGCAATGGTTTCCGGTTCTTGCTGCGGTATAAAATCTTCGTCGGTGACAAAACGGATATTTTCGGCTGAACCGTTGTTTGAATAATAGTTTTCTTGCTCTTCTTCAGTGGTTGTTAAAGCGGCAGGTGAAATTTTTTCGGGAACGCCATAGGTGGCCGGCTGATTTTCCGGCAGACGCGGACGCTTAATCTTTCTGATTTTGCGAGGTGCATTATTAAATTGATTTTCTTCCATTGCTATCTCCCTTAAATTCTATTTTTTATATTTTCATTGGTTCTCAATGTTCTGACCAAACGCGGAACCATAAAGATGATTGTTTCTGATTTAGGACTTTGAATGCCAAACAATTCATTAGGCAAACCAATAATCATAAAGTTTTCGCCAAGCTTGTTGCGGATTTTGAATTGTGTTACTTGTCCATTGGTTTCTTCAAGTGTGATATCCGAAAAAATTTCATTTTTCTTTTCTACCGAGGCTTTGGCTAAAATAGACATGCCATAGGCGTTGGAATCAGGTTTGCTGCATTTACCAATATCAAAACGCGAAAGCCACAAATTTGGTACAATAAATTTACCCTCAGAAACAGTTTCTACGCGAGCTTGATTGCCCAAAAAATGCTGTAGTTTTTCTATCGAAATATCGTTGGTGGTGGTCAAAATTCGGCCAATAACACCAGTTTGCGCCGTGGTGATTGAACCAAAGTCAAAGGCGTTCAGCAAATCTTTCCATTCTATATCTTTTTGTGAGTTATAAGGATACAGGCGGAAAATACTGACATCATAGGCAATAAGCGTAGGGCTGTTTTCAAATGATTTTATCAGCTCTTGAATTTTGTTACGGGTTTCAATATCGGCATCAAAAGTGATGGAATAGTCGGCCCAGTTGGTGACAATGTTGGTGATTCCGGCACCGCGGATAACGTCTAGCAAACCTAAAATAATCGGGCGGGAAGGCGGCGTATACAGAGTCATATTGACACGGCGGCTGAGTGTTAGTATTTTGTCTTTGGCATTGTAAGTGGTGTAAATGTCAGCTGAATCCGCTATCATTTTTATCACTTCCGAAAATTCACCTTTCAAATCTTCGGCCGAAATGCTGGTATATGGACCATCGGCGGAAGAAACTCGGATATTTGCCTCTTTAGTCAATTTTACCAAAGCTTGTTCTGCCGGCATCATATCAAAAGTGTAACCGGTTACTTCAAAACGAGGCAGAGGATCATTGCGGCCATTGCGTTCAAGTTTGAATGCAGAATTAATATAAGGCAAGGTTAAAACCATTTGTTGGGTTTTCCAGTTGACATTACAGCGCAAAGGGGTTTCCAAATCCAGCTCGTTTGCGCCTTCCGGCGTGCGGATAATAGATGGGTCTTCTGGTTCTTTAAACACAACGTTTGGTTCGGCAAACTGCATTTTATTGATATCTGAAGTTGGCTGTTTTGTTTTAACCTTTTGAGGTTGTTCGCTCTCAATAGCCGGTGTTGTTTCAACAAACTCTGCGTCATCACGGTTAATGCAAGCCGAAAGGCAAAATGTTGCGGTTAATAAGCCTGAGATTAAAAGTAAGAAATTCGTGTTTTTTTTCATTTTTGACGTCCTATTGCTGCGGATTGTCATTAGAATTGTTGTCATCGGAATCTGGATTGATGTTGTTTTCAGCCATTAATTTATTCATCAATTCATCAATATTCATTCCGGCACCCGATGTTGGGTCAACAGATTTATCAAAGTTACTCATAACATCGTTCATCTTTTGAACTTCATTAGGATCGGAGCGCAGCATTTCTGGAGATTGGTTATTGGTGAGTTCTTCTTGATAAATGGCCAAATTCTTGCGTAAAGCTTCAACTCCGCCGGCAATTTTCTTTTCAATATAAGGATATAATTCTTTGTGCTCTAGAATATAATTGCCGGTTTCGCAAATTTCTTCCAAAACATCAAGAACATATGGATAAAACTTATATTCTTCTAACGCAATATTGCCGCTACGGATACAACGAGCAGCAATTCGGGAAATTGTGCGATCATAGTAGTCTATCAGAACAATGTAATTGTCAACATACCAGAGGGCTTCTTTGGTAAGTGGTACTGTATTTTCTTCTGCCATTTTGTATATCCTCTTAATTCAGTGTTATTTTACTAATGCTCTGTTGGTTTGTAAATACCTTTTTTAAGACTTTTTAGTGTTATCGATAGGATTTCCGTTTTCATCAACATATTCCCATTCGCTGTCGTTGCCGGACACCGGATTTCCGTTTTCATCAACATATTCCCATTCGCCGTCGTTGCCGGACACCGGATTTCCGTTTTCATCAACATATTCCCATTCGCCGTCGTCGCCGGATACCGGATTTCCGTTTTCATCAACATATTCCCATTCACCGTCGTCGCCGGACACCGGATTTCCGTTTTCATTAACGTATTCCCACTCACTGTCGTCGCCGGACACCGGATTTCCGTTTTCATCAACGTATTCCCATTCGCTATCGTTGTCATCAAAATCAGCGAGTTTTTGCGGCTGTTCAGAAAAAATATTCTGCGGCTGAGTGTTTTCAACTTCTGTTTTTGCCAAGAGGTCATCACCACTCAAAGAAACAGGCTGCACATCAAGATTATTTAGCGAAACGTTGTTATCTGAACTATCAGAATTAAGGGCATTTTTGATTTTTAGCAACGCATCTTCATATGAATGAAGCTGTGATTTTTTGTAAGCTGGCTCTTGCAAAGATGTATTTTGTTGCTTGTCAGCGCTTTCAGGTGTTTTAGGGGTATTCAGCTCTAAGTCAGCCAAATCTAAGACATCATCTGAATCTTTGCTAATATCAGTTTTATCTAAATCTGAAACATCAGTTTGCGGAGCAGAAAAAGAATTGTCGGCAAAAATATCCGGAACTTCATGATTGTTGTTTGTTTCATCGTTTTCAGTTGGAATACTTGCTAAAATATCATCAATACTTAAATTGTCGTTATTTTTATTTGAGGTTTCTGCTGCCGGAATAATATTAGTTAAAATCTGATCTTCGGTCAAAAGTTGTTGTTTTGGCTCGCTCTTTGGCTCAGGTTTTGGCTGGTTTTGCTGCTTTGGCTCGCTCTTTGGCTCAGGTTTTGGCTGATTTTGCGGTTTTGGCTCGCTCTTTTGTTCCGGCTTTGGCTGGTTTTGCGGCTTCGGCTCGATCTTTGGTTCCGGCTTTGGCTGATTTTGCGGTTTCGGCTCGATCTTTGGTTCCGGCTTTTGCTGATTTTGCGGTTTCGGTTCGCTCTTTGGCTCAGGTTTTGGCTGATTTTGCGGTTTCGGTTCGCTCTTTGGCTCAGGTTTTGGCTGATTTTGAGGTTTTGGCTCGCTCTTTGGTTCCGGCTTTGGCTGATTTTGCGGTTTCGGCTCGCTCTCTAGTTCCGGTTTTGGCTGTGACTTTTCTTTTATATCATTCTTTAGGTCGGAAAAGCTTTTTTCTGTTTGTTTTTTGATTTCATTAATTTTGTTCAAACTTTTGTTGATACGATTCAATAAAGTATCGGAACCAGATTGTTTGTTTGGATTATTTCCAGCAGTCTTAGTTTCAAAATTTTTAGCAATTTTATTAGTGGTTTCATTAATTTTATCGCTGAAACTTTTCATAAAATTTGAGTTATCTTTATTTAAATTATTCTTAGCCGGAGAGGTATTTTTAGTCTCTTTGTTAGTTTGCGGTAAACTTGACTTATTGACAACAGTCGAGCCTGTTTGGTCATCAACATCAACATCTTGCGATACCACAACTTTAACGGTGTGTCGCGGTGTTGATTGCGCTATGGTTTGCGCAAGTTCTTGTTGAGATTGTGTGATTGCCTGAACCAACATTTCTCCAAAAGCTTTTATTGCTTCCATTTGCTGAGAGTTGTTTTGGCGCAGCGCCTCGGTTACAGAGTTGGCAATGGCTGCAGCAGGAACATCGCTGGAAACACTGTTATTGATTGCTGTTGCAGCAAGTGGAGAAAATCCTGAAGCGACAATATTTTTATTTATGGCGCTGACAATTTGCATCATATCTTCATGGCGGCGCTCGTCGTTTTGCATAAGCGTGCGGTTAATGCTGTCAAAATATGATGAATCAATATTGATGTTGTTTACGGTTGTTGAATTGTTATTTTGCAAATTTTGCTGAGCGGCTACCGGCGCTGCGGCAGTGTTGCCGTTTGGAGTTACCGGTACGGAAGTTTGCATAGTGTTTTGCCGCATAATCGTGTTGGTCAGATTTTGCATACTAGAGGCATAGGCATTAAATGATTTGTTTAGCACCGCAGCTAATTCATTCATACTTCCATTTGCCGCGACATTGTTATTTTGCAGCGCTGTTGCCAAAGATTTTGCTAAACTGTCAGCAAAATCCGTGCTTAAAGTTAGAGTTCCTCCGCCGGAGTTTGTTGGATGCTGCTGGACATTGTCAATAGATTTTTTTTCTTCTTCAATATTTTGCGCAATGAGTTCGCTGGTGCTGCCGGAGTTTATACCTCTGGTTTCTTCAATCTCTTTAATATGTTCCAAAAGAACGCGACCGCCCGGAATAGCAGCCATAAGCTCTTTGATTTTTGTGGGCATGGCTAAAAGAGACTGATCAAATTCAGCCTTTCTGGTTGCGTTAAAAATATGAATTTGGTGAAAAATATTTAAATAACGCTGAGCGACCAGAATTGGATCTTCTTCGTCTTCTTTATTAGTATTCTCCGTATCATCAATCAGATAATTTTCAGCCACCTTTATATGCCTCATGTTCTAAAAACAGTTTACTTTTTTCAGTATAAACAGTAGAGAGTAAATTTCTTATTAAAATATAGGCTGTTTAATTAAAAAATTATAGGTTTATTGCAACCATGTTATGGATTTTTGCTAAGGAACAAATTGTTTACTGGCAAAATCATATAACTTTATGAAGTCGTCCGGCATAGCATTCATTTTATCAAAAAAATACTCTCGTTTTATATGAAACGAGAGTAAATTTCTTGTTAAGATATTTGGATTAAAATAAAAATTTATAAGTTTATTGCAACAATCTTATGAATTTTTGTTAAATCACTATTACTGAAATTAGTTCTTTCGTCAGGATTCCACCGTAAGCCGTAAAGCTGACCGTTTTCATCTTCACGCACACTGATTAATTTTGTTTCGGTTTCGCTCACATAATATAGAGCGATATCGCCGGCGCTGACTACTTCGGTTTTATCAACAAACAAAATAGCGCGGCTAGGTAACAGAGATCCTAATCTGCGGGTGCATAGCGTAACGGCATAAGCCTCAGCTTTGTTTTGCAGCTGAACAGGGCAGGCAACTTCTTTGACAGGATTTTCTTTGTCAATCACAATATTTCCTTCGGCATCGCTTGAACCATAAACTGGCAACATTGCAATTTCGTCATTTTCCTCAATTGGTGTCGCGGTGTTTGAGTAGCGTGAGCTGTTAAGAAGCTTATAGCGAGTTTCATTGTGTTCGATAATATCTTCCAAAACACCATCAGATTCCAATTTTTTAATTTCGGCTTTTAACTTTTCAACCGGCATAGATAAAGCTTTTGCAATATTATGATATTCTTTATCCGACACTTCGCGTTGTCCCATTTCTATGCGGTGATAAACAGACAAAGTCATGTCGGCGTTTTCAGCAACTTCAATCAGAGTCAGACCTTTGTCTGTACGAATGTGACGCAAACCGGCGCCCAAAGTTTTTAAACCGGCGTTTTGATTGATTTTGCAGCGTCTTTCTTGTTCGCGTTTCCACGCTTGAACCACATCTTGCTGAGAGTTTTGTTCGTTAACATACAAATCTTGCAGCGAACAGTCAATCAATTCGGCAACCTGAATCAGTTGTTCTTGGTTGAGGCGGCGATAACCTTTTTCTATTTTAGAAATAGCTGACAAGCTAACACCAAGGTGATCAGCCAATTCCTGCATGGACATACCGCGCAATCTTCTGTGCATTCTAATTTGATTAGGGAAAATAATTTCTTCCATATCATGTTTCTCCATAAATAATACTTAAGCAGTATAATAAGCGGCAGAATAAAAAATGCAAGACAAAAAATAAGTTGTGTACAGCATGGTTTTGGAAAAAAAATGCTGTACACAACTTTAAAATGGCGCAAAATCAATATGAAAGTCTAAAATAGTTAGTCTAAAATTTTGTAAATTTTTTTAGCTGTATTAGCCGAAACTATTTTTTTAGATCACTATTATTTTTTATTTTCATTCTTTTCGTTAACTGTTTTGCTGTTTGTTGGAGTAGCTAAACCGTTATACATTCCCTGCATATTATTGATATTAGTAACCAAATTGTTGTTTTCATCTTTTAGTTTAGTATATTCCGTAACCAATTTGTTATATCGGCTAAGGCTGTTTTGATATTCGGCTTCTGCGCGTTTGAAGGCTGCAATATCTTGAGGGTCGTTAGTCCTGTTGGCCACGGCTTTTGCGCTGTCCATTTTAGCTTTTGCGGCGTCTTTGGTGCTTTGAGCACTTTTAGCTTCAGCTTGAAGTTTTATAGCTTCAGCATGAACTTTTTGATATTCTTCATTCAGGCGGAATAATTCGTGTTTCATCTGCTCTTTTTGAAGATTTTCTTCTTGGGCTTTTGGACCTTTACCTTTTCCGCCGTCACCTTTGTCGCCATAAAATTCGTCGATAAGTTCTTTACCTTCGGCAGCTTTTCCTTCTGCAAGATTTTTCATTTCTTCAGCGGTATAAAGCTTTTTATACAAACCTTTTTGTCTGATTTGTTTTACGTGTTCATCAAATTCTTCTTTGTTGAAACCGGCCATGGCTTTGTTTGGATCCATACCGTATCCCCAAACGCCTTCTTTATCCAGCGGCGGAGATAGGCGGCTGCGGCCGTGCGCTTCATCGGTAAACGTATATCTGGTCGAAGCTTTATAGGAGCCGTCTTTTAGCAGCTCATAGTTGACTGTTTTGGTCAATACGCCGTTAGATTTGATTGAAGTGATATTACCGTTTTTATCTGTTGTTTTATTATCTATAACCATTTGACCGTCAATCATTTTGGCTTTTATTAGCTGGGTGCTGCCGTCATGATTGGTTTGGGTAATAGAAATACTACCGTCTTTATCCATTTCAACTTTACGGTTTTTAAATCTGTTGTCCAGATTTTGGCCGCGAGCAGCCATGTGCATGTCAACCATAGCGGCCATGGCATCGGCTTTGTTTTCGGCGCTAACGCCTTTCATGATTTGATTAAATGCGTGCATATTGGTGCTGCCGTCTTTATTAATCAAATACTTAGAACTTACGTTTTTGAAACTAACATCTGTGCCAATCACATTGCCATTAGCATCGGTCATAACTCGTTTTTTCATTAAGGAGTCATTTATGGTTCTGACGCTTCCGTTGTGTACTTCATTTTTCATTTCTTTATCAGAACTGCCTTTATATTGCAAAATATTACCGTCTTTGTCGGTGATTAATTTGCTTTGTCCATCTTGAGATGTGTAGATAATGTTTCCGGTTGCTGCGTCTACAGATTTTTCCATTTGTTCGTATTGGTTACGACCGGTTTTTACGCCAAAAACAGTATCGCCGTTTTCGTCTTTCATTGGTTTAAACATTTTATCTGCAGCGGTTTTTTGGTGTGTTTCTTTATTTTGCGTCCAAACGCCGTTGGCATCTTTGGTTACGGTTCTGGTATGGGTAAAGCCCGGAATTTTGAAACGAGCTTGATATCCGATAACATTGCCTTTTTCATCTCGCAGTTTGCGGCCGCCAAGGGCGAGCAAACCAAATCCTTTAGCTTGGTTAAGTTTACTTCTAGCCCAGTTGCCGGCCAAAGAGTTAACTCCTTCGCCAATGGCTCCCGCCGCTTTTTTACCCATTTTAGCGGCGCCTTTACCAACTTTTTTTGCGGCGTCGTTTATTGATGAACCAACTTGCGATCCAGCGGTTAGACCGGCGCCGGCGGCAAATACTTGAGCCATACGTCCGGCTTCACCAAAGAAACAATAGAACAAGAAACATGCAGCCGCTATTTTGAATGAAGCCAATCCCCACCAAGCTAATCCGCCATCTCCTGAATATACAAAATTTTCGGGATCAAAATTAGTTATAAAACTTTCGACATCTGTATTTTTATAGCCAATCCAATCCAAGAACATGGAGTTGATAATAAATGTTACAACTGCCAAAAACACAAGGTTAAACATGGCGTTCATGAAAAAGTCCCAAACTGTTTTGATGTATTTTGCTGTTGCTTTAAACGCGTAGGCGGCGATACTGCATGGAATCATGGCCGCGGCGATGCAAAGCTGTAGAATGGCATCTACCAAACACCATGGGAATGTTAATAGCAAAAACATTCCGGCTCCCCACAAAAACAGACCGGTGGTCAGGAAGCCAAGGTGCGGGATTACACCGCTCCATACAGCCCTGTCATAGAAAGCTGTGCAAATAGAATAGTTGCCGAGCGAAGCCAGCAAACCGACGGTGTCTTCCAAATTTTTTATGGTGCAGACAATGGACGTACCCATACTGTGCGCCAAGCCGCCTTCGTTGTTATCATTGAGGCCGGCTCCATAGCCGCGTATGCCCTCTAGATAGCTGCTTTGTTCCGGACAATTAGATTTTTCATTTAAGGAGCGGGCAAAAGTCAACCCTGTTTCAACCACAGGGTTGATGGTTAAATCCATTACTTGGAATAAATCTCCGCTTAAGATAAATACCACCACAGCGACACGCGTCCCTTGGAAAATGATTTCTTTGAGCATATCCGCAGGAGCCGCTTTTTGTACCGAGGCAATCTGTTTCATAATCAGATAAGCCAGCCAAATGGCAAAGCCGATAATCACCAAACCTTTGCTTGGTGCTGATAATTTTTTTATAGCAATATAAGCGATTTCGCTGGCGGCGTTGAATAGTGTTTTGAAAAGAGGGCAAAACATGCAAGATTCTTTGTCAAAATAACTTGAAGCGTTGCATTTAGGTTCGGCGGTGGCGCCCCCTACGTCATCAAGGCCGTCAATATTTGCAGTGTTGTTGTCTGTGGCAGAAGTTACGGCGCCGTTTTTTTTGCAGCTTCCTATATCATTGCTGCAGCCGCCGCAAAGGGCTTGAATATTGCCGCAGGCAGACATATAGGTGTTAGAAGATCCGGTAGACGCTGCACCATTTAAGCCATCAAAAACCTCAAGATGCAAGTGAATGGCGTAAAAATTACTGCAGTTTTTGGCTTGTGCGCTGTTGTCGCAAAGATTACTGACGAATTTTGAACCGCCGACAACTCCGATTGGGTCTCCTTTTTTTACCTTCTTTCCCACTCCTACCGCGACTTTAAATAAATGTCGGTAAAGGGTAGAATATGTGCTTTTACCCTTTCCACTGCTACTGCATTTTTTATCATGTTGGATAACAAGTGTTCGACCGCTGTAGCTGGAATTTTGCTTATAGAATGCAACCACACCATCTGCCGCAGCGTAGGCAATAACATTTGTTCTTCCTCCAGAGCCTAAGTCGCTGCCAAGGTGGTTACGTTTACCACCTTTACAATTCTTACCAGATGAACAGGCGCGATACCCCGGCATATTGTAACTGCCCACCCAGCTGACAGGTGCGGAGTCAAAGCAGCTTTCATCAGTTTTAGTGTTTTTCCACACACAAGCGCTGTCAATACGTGTAGATGCGTTTTGATAGAAAATGCCGTTGCCTTTAGTAGCAGGTTTACATTCTGCTGCTTCACTGCATTGTGGAGTGGTGCCGTTGCAGTTTGCCCAAACATCTGAGTTTGCCAACAGAGATAATGTCATTGTCAAAGTAGATATAGACAATGCTTTAAGCATATTTTTGATTATGTTATTAGTAATCTTCATCATTAGTCATACCCAATTCTTTTTCTTTTCTTCTGTCGCGCCCAGAGGTGTCATAATTAATGTCTGGTTGGTGTTTTCGGCTATCTTCACGCGCTTTTTGCCATTGAGCCGGTTTTTTTTGAAGATTGCGGCCAAAACCTGTCAGTACCTTACCCAGCACTTTTTGCGTAGTGGCGGCTCCTTCAATTATGTTGCCGCGGATGCTGCGGAGAGCAATTTGACCGGATTTTTTCAAAATCAACTTACTTTTCCCTTTTACGCCATCGGCATTTTTCCAGTCTTTTGAGCCTTGTTTAGCCAGCTGTTTTACCGTGCGGTAAGTTTGCTGCGGGTGACGCATGGCCTTGAACATATTACCGACAGTCAAACTATGTCCGGTAGGGCGTGTAAACTCATTTATTTTTTCTTTTGTGGTTGCCGGTTTTATATTAGCAGATTTCAAATCGTCAAAATTTTCTTGATTTTGAGAACCGGAGCCGGTACTTCCATTAGGAATGACATCTTGGTTTTTACCATCTTGTTTTGGATCACCACCTTGATTTGGAACGGTATCTTGGTTTTTACCGCCCTGCTTTGAACCACCATCTTGATTTGGAGTTGGACTTTGCGGTTTTGTGCCGCCTCCATTAGTTGCCCCAGCAGCAGAAGTTCCGCCTCCAAATTTGGAGTTAATAGGATTTTTGGTAACCTTGTTACCAATAGCTTCTATTCCTCGTCCGGCTTGATTTATCGCAATGTCGCGGACAAGTCTTCCGGCTTTGCCAACAGTGGCATTTGAGATAGTTCCCATAGCTTGGGTACCCATGTGGTGCATAGCGTTTTCTGCCGCACCAAGAGCACCTTCGCCAAAGAATCTGTTCAAATAAGTGGTAACGCTGGAGCTTACAATTTTGAAAGCGAAGAACAAGCAGAAAATAATGATTAGAACTTTGGTGGTGTCTATGGAGAAGGATTCGGTGAATTTCTGCATATTCTGGTTATACTCTTGACTTTCTCCAGCCATTTGCAGTCTGTCATCTACAATTAGCCAAAAATCTTTCCAACCTCCGGATAAAATGCCTTCACTTATCAAGATTATGGCATAGGATACACCAATAGATATACAAGCAAAAAGCATAGCGTTGCGAATGACAATGCTGATATTTTCGATAAACTTGTCTTTTGTTGGCGGAAATGGCCATAAACTCAAGCTAAGCGGTAAAAATACCACAGCAAAACCAAGTTTGAAAGAAATGTCAATGAAGTACATGCCGATAGCCATGCTCAAAAAGAAAGCCGTCAAACCAATAAACATTCCCGGAATATAAAAGTTCATACGCAAAATTCTCAGATTTACTGAATCTATTTCAAGCGGAGCAATATCCCAAGAATAACATCTCAAGCCTTGTCCAAGCATAGAAAGCGCACCCAAGGACTGATTTATTTTGACCATCATTGATTTCATATTCATAAGAATGTCATCAGCAAACATCGTTTTAGAATTTAGATTGTCATCTAGTAAAGTCGATGATGAATCCACTGCGGCTGCGCATTCGCTAGGCTCTACATATTCAGGTTCCTCTCTTACTTCTGTAGAAGCTGCAGATGTACCATTTATGGCGTCTGAAATTCCTAAATCATCACCTACGACGTCGGTGCCTCCTTGATAATTTTCTGGTAAGTTGTCAGTACCAGAGCCATAGGCGGCCTTATGCTTTGGAACTCTTAAACCTTTAGCCTTGAAAAAGTAGTGATCAACCTTACCATTTTTGTGTCCGCCTTTGTTACCGCAATTGGATGAACCTTTTTTATAAAGGCATTGTTCGTCTGCGACCAAAGTGGTTTCTCCGGGAAGTCTTTTTTTAGAACGGTTAAAACCTGTGGCGCCATGGCTTATGTCTTTTAGGGTGCCATTCATTGCTTTTTGGGCAAAATTCAGATACTTATTAAATTGTGTTCCTGCATCATGTTTTAGAAAGGCTAATAATTCAGAAGCAGACGCATTAGGACTTGGAGCTCCTTGAAATTGACTTTTTTGAAAAATTACGTCGCTGAATGTGATGTTTGGATCTTTTTTGCGAAATTCATTAACACGGTTAGTAATAACGTTTGCTACCAATTGAATTGACGAGTTATTGGCAACTCCGCCGATTTCCTTCCATAATGTATATGTAACACGCAATGTTTCCAAGTCATAGACCGCATAGGCGTTGCGAATGGCGGCACTCAGCAACACGCCTGTTGTCAGCAACAGGATAAATAAAGATTTTATTTTTCGTAAAATTGCCAACATTATATTCTCCGTCTATTGTTCTAGGCCGTCATCATTATCTAAAACAGAACTGGTTTGCAGTTTTCTTTGATTTTCGGCGAGGGTATAATCAAAGATTTTTTCAATGATTTTTGATTTATCAAGTTTTTCTATACCGGAATCTTGAACAGTATCCCATTTATTGGGCGCAATATCTGTGGTAACCAGTTGTTTTTCAATTGTTTTTAGGTTTTCTATTTGCGCATGCGGTATAAGATTCTCAATTTTGTAAGCGGATTCGGATATTTTGTTTTGTCCCAAAGTGTTGCGGCGGTCAATAATCTGTTTTTGATAGATATCGCTGTTTTCTGGATTTTGCGCCGATTGCTGAAACAAATAACTAAAAGGCAAAGAGGAATCTGCCGTTTGCGCGCAAACAGACTGAATATTAAAAGTTATACCAATTAAAATAAGTATATGTATTTTTTTTAAGCTGTTCATTTTCAAATTCCTTTTTGTTTTATGTCTCTTATTCTGCTCCATAGATTAAACCAGAAGCGCCTGCATTGATATCCATACCTTCCAGCATTTTATCCAAAATAGCAGAGCCAATATCGGTGCCGGTTATTAGAATAGGGTTTAAAATATAGTCTTTTATAAAAGGCAATCCGTCTTTAATGGCATAATAAGCAAAGGCGCATTTGAACCCCATAACCATTACTTCTTGCAGCATTTTTCCAGGAGTAATCCCGTTCATGGCGCTAAGCTGCTTTAAAAAGAAAATTGCCAGCCAAATGCAAAAGCCCAGCTTTAGTATCAAATAACCAAGTTCTTGCGTAACAGGCAAGGTTGTGGCGGCGGCTTGCAGAAAAGCGTTGGTCATAATAATTACCATACGGCAATACCAGCATTTTTCTTCGGCTTCTTCCTCGTTGTGACCAAAATATTCTTCTCGAATAGCCTCCATGTTGCAAGTTTTGTTATCTTGCTCTTCTTGTGTTTCGGCTTCTTCGGCTGCGGCGTTGTTGGTGTTGTCATCGGCATGAGCTAAATCAGCTGTCAGGCAGATTGAACCAAACAGAAAGAAAACGATAAAGAAAAGTTTAACGCACTTGTTTAACATTTTATTGACCTTCCTTTGGTGATTTTCGGCCAGCTAATTTATTTATTTGAGCACGGGCTTTATCTAATTTAGCTTTAGCTTTGCGATATTTTTCACGCAATTGACGCAGTCTTTCTACATGGTCAATAATAGTGGTTGCAACTTTGCTCCCCCCGACAGTGAAAACATGGAGAACAGCTTTACCGATGGTTGCAACAAGAGCTTTAAATTTCTTTTGAAAATCTGCACTTGTTTGTATACCAGAAATTTTGCTGGATAATTCAACCGCAAGACCAGTAGCTTTGATAATTAAAAAGCCCATAAAAATCAAAGCCATGGCGATTGAACCGAATTTTTCATATAACGCGGAGTTACCAAAATCCAAATCTTTTTGCGTCAGCATTTTTTGCATGGCTAAAATGGTCATGGATATGGTCAGCCCGAGGCAAAGCATTATGGCTGATGATGATAATATTATTTTGAAACCGCTGACCGACCATTTGCGAATTTGCTCAAACGGATAGGCCATTATTAAAAACGGTAAAATGATTAAAATAATGTTCAGGCGGAAAATACTGTCTACCAGATAAAAAACAAAACCGAATTTTACAATTGTAAAACAGATCATAAGGAAACAAGCCACACAAAAAGCGGTAAAGTTTCCAACTTTAAACAGGCGGATTGCCACATCAAAGCCAACACTTAGACGATCACTGACTGCGCAGGCCATGCAGCCCATCATTTCCATAGGCTCTTTAGGAAATTGCCCCGAAGAAAAGTTAGTGGCCATTTTGCCGTCAAAATGGCAGCCGGTGCCTTGAAATTGGTTTGCATATACCTCGCAAATATAACCTTGACCACTTTTACCAACATCATCGCCGAAAGTCGAGGCAATTTTTATGGCTTTTATCTGGGCTGCCGGATCATTGGCTGTAACTTCTAAAATTTTAGATGTAAATTCTAAGATGGTTATATATATCGGAAAGATAAAGTTTTGCAAAACATAATAAATTTGGTCCGTAGAAGAGGCTAATATTCCGCACATGGCGCAGAGAAAAGCTTTCCTGACAATTTTATTCCAAAACTCACCCAAAGATTCCGGTGCCGGAGCAGCAATGTGGCGTAATATTTGAAAGGCCATCCAAATGCTGAAACCTAAAATAACCACACCAAAAAGGTTGTTGTGCTTGGTTTGTTCGCTATAAACTTTTATTGTTTGCGCGCCGATAGTATTGTAAAAAATGCTGATGAATTCGCTTTGCCAACAGGTGCGTTGTTTTTCAGCCGCAGCGCGTGGATCAGCTTGTGACATGGCTGTTGCGCCATCCTCACTGGTGCTGCACGCTGTTAATAAAAACAGCGCCGAAAAAATGATAAACAATACTTTTAGTATGTTGTTTATTTTTATTGTTTTAATTTTATCGTCCTTCACTCAAGTTCATATTTATAATAGTGTACCACAATTTTACGCCAAAAAATATTACAATATCATTAAGATTTAGTGATTATTAATATCAGAGGTTTGATATTTATATTTTTGGGATTGCTTATGATAAATTTACTTAATATCCGTTCCTTTGTCTATTTTAGGTTGTGTTGGATTACCTATATTTTTTGTGTTTGCAGGAGCATTTGAGGCAGAAATACCGCCACTCGCTTCATTAGCGCCTTCGTTTAAGGTATCCGTGATTTCACTCACACCACCTCCAGATATATTTATATTCTCATCTTCATTAGACTTGTTGCCTTTATCCGGAGTGTCATCATCTGCGTCAGAATTGCTATCACTGTTATTAATATCGGCGCGTTTGCTAGATTTTTCATCTTTTTCGTCTTTGTCATCAGGAGTTTTTTCATTCTGATCATTCGGCGTATTTTCGTCCGAATTATCCGATGCATTTTCACTCGAAGTATTTTCGCTCTGGTCATTTGGAGTGGTTACGTCTGGAGCAGCCGGAGCGTTTTCGCTTTGAGGATTTTCTGCCGGAGCACCACCAGCCGGAGCATCGCCAGCCGGAGCGTTTCCGCTTTGAGGATTTTCTGCCGGAGCATCGCCAGCCGGAGCGTTTTCGCTTTGAGGATTTTCTGTCGGAGCTTTACCAGCCGGAGCATCGCCAGCCGGAGCATTTCCGCTTTGAGCATTTTCTGTCGGAGCTTTACCAGCCGGAGCATCGCCAGCCGGAGCGTTTCCGCTTTGAGCTTTACCAGCAGGAGCATCGCCAGCCGGAGCTTTTCCGATTTGAGCATTTTCTGCCGGAGCTTTACCAGTCGGAGCATCGCCAGCCGGAGCGTTTCCGCTTTGAGCATTTTCTGCCGGAGCTTTACCAGCCGGAGCATCGCCAGCCGAAGCGTTTCCGCTTTGAGCATTTTCTGCCGGAGCTTTACCAGTCGGAGCATCGCCAGCCGGAGCTTTTCCGCTTTGAGTATTTTCTGCCTGAGCTTTACCAGCCGGAGCTTTTCCGCTTTGAGAATTTTCTGTCGAAGCAGGCTGAGTTTTTCCGCTTTGAGAATTTTCTGTCGGAGCAGGCTGAGTCTTTCCGCTTTGAGAATTTTCTGTAGGAGCTTTACCAGCCGGAGCATCGCCAACCGGAGCTTTACCAGCCGGAGCATCGCCAGCAGGAGCACCACCAGCCGGAGCTTTACCAGCCGGAGCATCGCCAGCAGGAGCATCGCCAGCCGGAGCACCACCAGCTGGAGCACCACCAGCTGGAGCATCGCCAGCCGGAGCACCGCCAGTCTGAGTATTTTTGCCCTGATTTTCCTGGTTATTCTGGTTGTTCTGGTTATTCTGGTTGTTTTGGTTGTTTTGGTTGTTTTGGTTGTTTTGGTTGTTCTGAGTATCCTGATTATTCTGATTATTCTGATTATTCTGGTTATTCTGGTTATTCTGATTATTCTGGTTGTTCTGGTTGTTCTGAGTATCCTGATTTTGCTGGGTATCCTGATTTTTCTGAGTATCCTGAGTATTTGGAGTCTTTCCGTTTTGGGTTGGTTTTGTCGGCATGCCTTTCTGGCCTTGCGACTGATATTTTTTAAGCCCAATTTTGGCACCAGCTTTTGCAGCCGCACCAAGCGTAGCGCCTTTGATAGCGCCTCCAGCTTTGTTTGCTAATCCGGTTAAACCAGTCTTATCGGCAACAAATCCGCCGGCAGTAGACAAGGCTTTACCACCCATTTTGGCCGCTCCTTTACCAACAGCAGTCATGGCTGAAGCTGCAGTTCCGCCCATTTGCGCGCCGATATTTAAGCCGACGCCATTGGCAAATTGACCGGCAACGTTGTTGATTGTACCAATTAACTTAAAGGCAAAAATACAGCAGGCGATTAAAATTAAAAGCTCAACACCGCTTAAATCAGTCATTTTTTTCAAAGAATCTTCGTCATTGTTGCCTAAAGCGACCATAAATGCTTCAATGCCTTTTTCATCGGCTCCGCCGGCTGAATAGTTGATTATTTCTATGCCGATAACCAGCATAACACCGGTCATGGCAAAAGTGAAAAAGATATTCATTAGGGTTTCCACGCCTTTGGTGGTGTATTTAGAGGTAACTTTAAACGGCCAACAAGCAATAAAAATTGGAATTAAAACACAGATAAAGCCGATTTGTACAGTACAGTCTATCAGATAAAACCCGATTACCATCCAAATAGCTATGCCAAAAATATAAACTATCAAACCTGTTAGCCACATGCTTAAATTTGGAACACGGACATTGACGCCGTCTCCTCCAAAAGCTTTATCAGCCTCATCAACAAGAGATAAAACTTTATTGGCCCAGTTGCTAGGATTCTGCCAGCCATAACAAATCAGACCGCGGCCGACAGCAGGCATTGTCGCCGCCGATTTGCTGAAACAATCAGTAACTTTGTAAATACTGTTGAGCAATGACGAATCCAATTCTCCGCTTTCAATAGTCGGTATATCTACCGCATTGTTCAGACAGCTTTCAACCGTCGGATTTCCAATAGAGAGAAGTGCCATACCGGTGTCAAGTCCGCCTTTTATGACCGGAGACACAAAATTACCATAAATCGTTCCTGCGTCGACCAATAAAAAATAAGCGATTGAAACTTTTAAACCCAATCCTAAAACTGTGCGCAAATAGGCTCCAATACCGGCTCCAGCCGGAGAAAATATAATCTTTAGGGTATTAAATGCTAAATAGGCTAGCAAAAACGATATCATTACTTTTTGCAAATTTTTAGCCAAAGCGCTCCAGCCGATAGAAGCTAATTTGGCGTCGGCGTTTAAAATTACCTTAAATATAGGACACAGCGGACAGCTGCTTAATTCGGAAAGGTAAACATTAAATGGTTTACAACCTTTTATGGCATTTTCAACAGCTGCATTTTGGACATCTTCTAAGTATTGTACACATTGCGCATTTTCTCCGTTTTCATCACATTGGCAGTCAAAGGCAATTTTATCACCGCGGCGTATACCTAAAGTAATTTCTACTTTGGCTTTGGCCGTATTCAAATTGTTTTGTAAACTCAAAGCTTTTTGTGCCAGTTCTTTGCATTTTGCAGATTTGGAGGAAGAAATGCTGTTCCATTTTACGCCCGTGTATTTGTAGTTGTTCAAATCTGTAAGATCAGCAGCTGCTGCTGCGTCTTTTTTATAAAGGTCAAAAATGCCGCTAAAAGCAACATTAGACAGTACAATCGGTGGGTCTTTAGGGTCTTCGAGACCAGGGTTGCATTCTTTGTTATTGAAGTAAGCTGCAGCCGCTTTATTATAACTGTTACGCTGGTTTTTATACGTATTAAGTCTGTTTTTAGAAATGTTGTCAATGTCTTTGCTTTTTTTTGTACTGTCTATAATTTCGTCGGTACAGTTACCGGCAAAAACTGCAGTGGTGCTTAAAGAAAACACCATTAAAAATGATAAAAGTATGGAAAATAGTCTAAATGTTTTCATTTTTAGTCACTTTCTTTGAACGGCGCTTAACCGTTTTTTTAGTTTTTGCCGATGTTCCCTTTTGTGGACGTGCGGACAGAGGTTTTTTGTTTGTTGTTCGTATTTGAGGAATACCGATAAATGTTATGGCGCAAATAATCACAATGGCTAAAATACTTAGCGAAAGATATAAAAAGTTGCTGGACATAAGAATATCAAGAATGCCAAATGACAGCAAAAGGCAGATTGCTGCAAAAATTATCAATGTCATAACTAGAGATTTCATTTTTTATGTCCTTATAGGCTAAAATTATTAACTGTCCTTATTGTTATCATCTTTCTTATTGTCATCTTTATTGTCATCTTTATTGTCATCTTTTTTATTGTCATCTTTCTTGTTATCATCTTTCTTATCGCCGTCTTTATCAGCATTTCCATCTTTTCCGGAATCGCGGCCTCCAGCCATTTTTGCTTTGCTTCCCATGCCCATAGCACCCAAAACTTGGCTGGCTTTGGATTTAACAGCTCCTCCCAAGGCTTGTGCTCCGCCTTTGACGCCAGAAGCTTCTGCCACTGCACCAGCAGCTGCCGCGGTTTTTTTGGCAGCACCTTTAGCAACAGGCTTGGCAATTGCTGTGGCTGCAGAAGCGGCAGTACCGCCAAGTTTGGCTCCAAGGTCACCAGTAGCAGCGCCGCCGCCTTCAAATTTACTAGCCAGCATACCGGATTCTTTGATTATTTTCATTGCCATCATAGAACAAGCAACCAACAGTACCATTTGCATTCCGCTGATTTGCATGGCATCTTTGATAGCGTTTATATCATTACTGTTTATGGCGCCTTCTAAATCTCCTTGCTGTTCCAGCGCGTTTTTCATTAATTCAAAAGCCGTAACAATGACTACTCCAAGCATAACAAAACGGAAAAATACGTTTAGCAGCATTCCCCAGCCGGTTTTTGTGTATTTGGCAGTCATTTTGAACGGCCAACTGGCAATCAAAAGCGGCAAAAGACAGCAAATGATGCATAAATGAATGGCGCAATCCAGCAAATAGAAACCAACAGCCAATAAAATCATCAAACCAAATACATAAATTATGATACCTTCAAGTAGAATCGAAAATTGCGGAAAGATTACGGCTTGTTTTTCTATCCAAGCATAGCACATTAAAGCCCGTCCTAAAGCAGGTATTTGCGCTCCAAGGTGGTTGTATCCTTCAACAGCGCCCATGATATTTTTTAAAAAGTGTGATGATAATAATGATTCTTTATCGGTAAATGAATATTTTTCGGCGTATCCACTGATATCTATATCGCCGGCAGGCGCTAGGCCTAGTCCAAACTCAAATCCGCCGGAAATAATCGGTTCAATGGCATTTTCATAAATTGTTGTCGGGTCAGAAAGCAAAAAGTATGCTATCGCCACTTTAAAGCTTTGAATTAATAGGGTGTTCAAAAATTTTCCGGTGGTTTGAGCGGCCGGAGAGCCGATGAGGAGCAAAACCTGATAACCGATGAACAAAGCAAGACCAATAACTAATAACCCTTGCAGAGGTTTTGCCAATTTATCAAAAGCACCGCCAGATAATTTTTGTGCTGATTGCAAAATTTTTTGGAAAATACCGCAAGTCGGACAAATGTTTAATTCTGCGGCATATTCATTCAGGGCTTTGCATTCTTCGCTGTTGACATTATCTTCTTCATATGTATCGTCTACAACCTTACAAGAATCCAATGATCCGCTATCTTTGTCGCAAAAACATTGTTTTTTGGCGCCTTCGGATAAGGCCGCCAAAAATGTATGAGCATTGCGACGGTCTTCAGCATATTTGTTTCGGATTTTTGATAATTCGTCTAAGCTAGCACTGCATTTTGCATATTGGTCACTTTTTTCAACTTTTTGGGTGAATTGTTGCAGAGTTCCTAATTTTTTGTTGATAGACATACCTCTAGAACATGTAACTTGGCCATCTTTGTCAATTTTCAAAGCAAAACAGTCAATACTTCGATCGTACACACTTTTCAATAAATTATAAGATTCCTCTTCTACAATTGCTTCTTTTTTGGTTTTCAAATTATCGAGAGCTTCTTTCATTTTGCTTTGAGCCTGAAGTGCTCGGTTTTTTAATTTGGTGACATTAACATCTGTGTATTCAGTATCGTTTAAGTCGTCAAACATTTTGGAAATAGTGTTGTTACCCGTGGCTGGCTTGAAATATTTATCTGCTATTTCTGCGCCTTCTTTGTCATTGGCGCCAAATGACGGTTCAGAGGTAAAAATCTCGTCGATACTTTTACTGAGGCTTCCATACAAATAATGGCAGGGTGTTTCTTTGCTATTTTTGTTATTTTTATCATTCTTATCATTCTTATAATTCTTATATAGTGAGAGATATTTGCCATTAAAGTTTTTGTAGTCCTCTTTCATAGTTGACAAAGCTTTATAAGCGTTTTGAGCAATTTGCTTTTTGTTATTTTCATTGAGTTCGCATTCCACAACTTCGCCGCCGACTTTAGCACCGTCAATTTTGGCTGTGGTGGTTACCGCGTCACCGGCGAACGATGCCGTTGTACTTAGACACAATAAAAAACATCCCGCTAAAACTACTGATAACGAGTATATTAAATTGCTTTTTTTTAAAAAGCTTAGACCAATCATAGCCGTCCTTACAAAATAAAAGTCCCAAACATAGGGTAAGTATAACATAATTTTACAATTATTTGTATGACAATATGGTTAAATATTCGTAATCAAATTTTCTTTTTTAGAGAGAATCGGTAGTATTTTAATCTGAAACATCAGAGAATTTGCCTTTAGTCAAATAGGCATGGCAAGCTTTGCCAAGTTCAACGTCGTTAAGCGGCAACCAACGATATTTGCTTATATAGAAAATATCTTTAGCATAAGATTTTTCGCTAGGCGGTGACATAAACGGAAAACTTTCAAAACGTTCCAGCAATTTTTTTACGAATCGAGTATAAGCCGGAGCGTAAAAAATTATTCCATGCTGAATTTCTGCTGGAAGCTTGGCCAAAGCGAGCGCTTTTTGCGGAACTAAATCTAATAACATCGGACCTAAAATCTTTCGGCAAATTTTGCTCTCTTTTAATAAATCGGCTAAGTCACTGCCTGAATTTATGGGATTGATGTCAATAACACGTTCAATGTTATAAAGGCGATAATTATCAGTTATGGATAATAATTTGCGCAAAAGCAGGCATCCAGAGCCATAGGTCACAAAAGATATGTGACCGCTGTTGTCTAGATTCTTTAGAAATTGGACTAATTGTTTTGCCTGATAATGCAGGTCTTTTTTCAGAGTCGCTGTGTTTACGGCGATTATATTAGCTTTGATATCTTTTAGCGATTCGGATACTGTATTCCACGAAAATTTAGAACGGGCAAAATTGTGTAATAGGATAATAGAGTCTGTGTATGGTACTTCTAGTTCGTAAGCCTCTATATATTTTAAAAGTGTGTTTTTGCATTCTTCAAAACTGCCAGAATCGCGTCTAATATATTGATTATCCAATAAACGGTAAGTATTATTATAAATATTATGCTGTATAACCCAATTTTGGAAGTTAAAAACGTCTTCCCAAAAGAATCTGCCGCCAAATGTAAAAAAATCAAATTTCATAACGAATCTCCAAACGAATCTTTTAGAATCTAGCCGAAAATAGATTAACAAAGGATTAACATTTTGATTTATTGAGGTTTTTAACTTGATTTGTAAAATATGGTAATTATCTAGTAAAATAGAGCATTGTTAAATTGCTTGAAATGTGCGTAAAAAATATATAATTTAATTTTATGCAAAAACAATTAGTTATAAAAAAATGAGAAAAAAATCAAAAAAATTGAAAAAAAGGTGTTGACTTTGGAAAAGGATTATTCTATACAGTCAATCACCGGTCGATGAGGTTCGGTTGAAAAAAAAGCTGACGAGGTCAGCGAGGTTATAAGAAATC
>ERZ1034897.56-NODE-56-length-63287-cov-39.191580_pt1 | contig 63287 bp, 107 predicted proteins | sample MGYA00520629_ERZ1034897 | MGnify/ENA primary metagenome ERZ1034897 (study PRJEB33766, sample SAMN09781789) | gut metagenome | biome: gut microbiome | host: Homo sapiens | place: Madagascar | study: EMG produced TPA metagenomics assembly of the PRJNA485056 data set...
TATATCACCTCTTCCAATCTTCCAAGTAAATCATTCTTTACTTCAATTAAAACTTGAATTCTATTTTGCATACTTATAACACCTATATCTCCATTACTCTTATAATATTTTTGCAATTCATTTTCACACCTATCAATTTCTGTATCAAGCTCATTAACATATTCTCTTATCTTTTCTCTCATATCTGGTTGATTTTCATATTGATATAGTTTTTGTAGTGGTTCTTGCATTTTTTGATTAGAATCTAAATCAGCTTCAGCATACACAAACATACACTGATTTTTTATAAATGGCATATCCCAATTTAATTTCTGTATTAATTTACTAATTGTCTTTCACCTCAATTCCCATAATCTCACAAAATTCTTTATCCTTAATGACATCTACAATTTTGAAAAATCTATGTGCAATCTCATTAAACATATCAGCCTGACAAACCGCTTCGGCTGCCTTTGGATGTTCACTTTCCACAAAAGTCTTATATTCTGTTACAAGTTCTAAAAATAATTCCTTTTCTTCTTCCCTTTTACAAATGACACGTTTATAACTTTCATAGCATTCCTTCAATCTATCATTTGAAATACCTATAAATAAGTTTCTTCTCAGCATTTTATCACCATCCTATCTTCCAATGAAAGTCGAATTTCTACTTGTTAAAAATCAATTCTACTGTATTTCTCAATTACCTTTTCTTCTTGTTCAATTCTGTATGGAAAGAAATCATTTAGCATCCAATTTTTGTAATCTTCAAACGAATTAATATCTACCTTTGTTTCCCATGGAGCACCACCATCACATATACAAGCCGTTCTATACATCTCTGAATTAAGATAGTCTTCTTCTGTCATGTCTTCCCATATTTTTTGCTGTTTACAATATCCCTTCAGAAATTTTATTGCTTGATTGTACTCTTTTCTCTGAAATGACTGAAGTTTGTCTTTTATAAGTTTATCAAAACACGTTGTTCCAAAGTTAAAATGTTCTCCTTCTACAGTTTCCACACTACATATATTCTGAATAGATTTTCCACAACAAGCACAAGTACCTGATTCTGACCTTGGTACAGAGTAGTACGTTATTCTTTTAATCTTCATATCAACACCTGCCTTGAAAGTTAAATTTCTTTACCTCTATGTTCTATGAACCATCTATCAGCTATAGTATGTGTGAGTTCTATTTGCATCATAATTACAGTATTCACACCAAAATCTTTTTCATATTCTGTTTTAATCTTCCCAAGCTCTGTATTTTCGTCAAATCCACCGTTCTTTTCTGCATCAAGAAATTCAGAATAAAGAGCCATTAATTCTAAGTCTGTTTTTGTTTCAAAAATATTTATATGATTCATAATTGCCATCTCCCCCTTTTATATATATTTATTAATACTTAATATATTGATTAAATTTCTTTGTCTTATTCACTCTCAATATCAACCGGATTTTCCAATTTTAATATCTCTTCTCTATGTTCTACCAATGACGCACTAGCAATTGCATTGATTTTGTTCTGGCAAAAGGACTCAATTTCTCCCTTTGCTTCCATAACAGTTTTATCCATCTGTTCATTGAACTGATCTGCAATAAATCCAATATTGCTTCCAATATCGTAATTTAACATATTGAGCTTTTTTAAAATATTTTCTTTATCTGCCTTTGTAAGTGTCTTTTTTGAAGAAAACAATTCAGCAACTTCATTTATTAATTCTTTTGACTTTTCCATTGCCTTATCAGTCTGTTCTTTAAATTCTCCTGTAAACTGTTCTCTTTTACTAACAAAATCACACGGAGGTATTTTACCATCTTTTTCGGCATAGCGAATTGTTACTGGAACTCCTGTTCCTTGTCCAAAAGATGTAATTGCCTCAGCAAATTGTGAATAACTCATTTCAACTTTTACAATAGGCTTATTGCCAAAAATATCATCACGATTTGATCCTCTTGTAATATCAGCATGTCTAAGTTCCATCGTAATCACATTACTATGTTCAATGCTACTTCCGAATAATGGTGTCTTTCCACCATAAGCTCTGTTAAATAACAAGGTACCATAACTAGGATGACTTGTTTGAGTACCAAATTTTGTTTCTTCTACTTTATATTCATTCTCCATATATTCTATTTTCCTTTCAAACTAACAGTAAGCTTAGATTCCAAAATGTTTAATTCTTTTGAATTACGAAATAACATTAAGTCATCTTCTATATCATTATGGTATCCATGATTATAAGCATATTTTCCAATATCTCTAATTGTTTTTAATCTTGTTTGTAAGTATATGTCTATGTCCATTTTTCTTACGTCTTTACGTTGTTCTGACGTTACAGATCCATTTCTAGTAAAGATACAGACCTGATCATTATTTACTTTGATTACATTACATGGATACCAATTTTCTCCAATTCTGAATTCATACATAAAATTCCAATTTCCGTTACACTCTTCTAACGTCATATATCACCTCTCGGAACTTAGTTTCTTAGTAACATTCAATATTCAATTGTATTGGCAATCTCTTTTATTTTATCTGCATTTAATGGCGCAACTGCATCTACTAATCTTCCTTTAATTTCTTTATATTCTTTCGAATATGGATTAAATCCAGATAATTGACACCAGTTTTCAATTTCTGCTTCTAGCTTACTTGCTTTTTTACAAGCTTCATTTTGTTGCTTGATCTTATTCTGTATATATTTAGGTATCTCCATACAAATTTATTCTCCTTTCCTTTCCACAAGAAAACTTGGTTTCTTGTTACTCTATATCCCGACAATATTCATACTTTCCATTTTCAAAATCATTAACAAAAGTATTTGTAATATCATTGCCATAATTTAATTCATCAAGCGTTGTTCCATCTCCACTACGAAGTTCATCAATATCATATCCTTTACTTTCAAAATAATAATTGATTTCTCTATCAAGCATGGTTGCTTGTGAAGTCAGTCGTGCTAATTTATGCATTTTCCCTTGTATATCTTTAGATATTCTCATAATTTCTCAACCCCAATCTTCAAATGAAACTATTATTTCTCATTTTTATTTTAGCATGTAAAATGCATACTGTCGCTATTTATTTACCAATCTTCACCCCATAGTTTCTTAGTTACATTAAAGTCACTTGGCATTGTCCTACATTTTAAACATCCAAAATTTAACTTATTAAATTCTTCCTCTGTAATTTCAGTACCCATATCTCCTTCAACAGTCGTATCATAATCAAGTTTTCCCTGGCATTCTGGACGGAAATACCATACTCTATAGAACTCTTTACCAGTTTTGCTATTTTTCCCACTAAACAAACAAGTAATTGTTCTTCCTGAACTAATTTCGGTTGTTACTATTTTCCCAAAATAAGGATTATACTGTCCATATGAATTGTATCCTCTCTTGATATTATTTTGTTTGTCACGTTCACTCATTTCCAATAACTGCTGCGTACCTCTTCCGTAAGAAGTGTTATACACTCTGCTACTATTCACTCCAACAGTTGAATACAACTTAACTCCATTTCTGTCCGTTGTTTCAACTCTCTTTACTCGCTCACCGTTGATATAATCGTTACAAAGTCTATCCATGTAATGCACATTTCCATCTTTATCAACTGTACGAGTCGTTTTCTTCATGTCATAATTATCATAAGCAGCCTTTGCAGCACTTCTTGCATAAATTCCTAAGAATGCTAATAGTCCTCCAAACATAATCATCAACCACCTTTCTTATATTATCTTCTCCATTTATCCATTTCGTCTACAGACTTTTTGTTTAAGTTATTATACATATCTTGTCTCTTACGAGATTCTTCCTTTTGACTCGCTTTCCAAGGAAGATAAATACATAAATATCCTGCGATTAAACATCCAATTAATTGTCCCATAATGACTACCTCTATCATTTCTATTTCCGTTACCATATTACTACTTTTATTATATCACTACTATTTCATTATTAATAGTATCAAATATCTCATAGAAATTTTCTTCATAGATACCATCTAACTTATCAGCCTCTTCATATTCATTCAGAGCATATGTTGCAGCTTCCAACGAATCAAAGGCATCTATGACATTTCCACCTTGCCTATCTCTGATTTCAAACATATAATCACCTCTGTTATATTATTCTCCACTAAAAACAGACAACCTTTCGATTGTCTATTTCAAGTCACATATTTAATATACAATTTTATATTAAAACTCTATAACTTTATTCTCTCTTCCATCTTGATATGTATCAGTATATTTATTTAGTACGTTAGCTAACTCTTCTAATGTTTCAGACTGCTCAATTTCTTTTTTGTATTCAGTAAATTCTTTACAAAATCCTTCATAATCATCACCTAAATACTCTTCCTTAGTACATGGAATATTATCTTTTGGCAAGTACCATTCCTTTGCCTCTTCTAATTTTGTAAAAACAACCTCTGTATCAACATTATTTCTTAATTCTTTCATATATTTGTACCTCAATTCTTTTTAATCATATCATATAAAAAATATGCACTTCTGTTTTCTGATATATCATAAATCCATTATATCAATTCCAAACTCTGATTTTAAGACATTCTCAAAATCTGGATCAAGCTCACAGTATCTCTTAATAAATTCATTGTTACTACATGGTGCAAGTTCTCGATGCACCTGTTCTCTTATATCGCCATCCATAAATATTGCAATTGCAGGCATTACATATTTACTAATTTCCATTTTATCAACCTCCTTTACACACACTGTGCAAATAGTATACACATTCTCTTAGGGTTTGTATATGTTATCTTTTTCTTCGTTATCTTGTTATAGACAGTGATACTTAATTGTTTTGTGAGCAGATTCTGATTTAGTATTATCTGTTTCTCTTTTGTGTCTTTTAATAACATATCATCCATTTATACTACCCTACCTTTCCTTCAGAATAATACTTAACAATTTTCTTAAAATCTTTATTATTTGCATAAGCAACTTTAGGTTTTGTCCCATCTGAATTAAATTCTGTTACACTTGAAATTGCATATCCCTGCACCGTTAATTCTGCTAAATATGCAAATAAATTCAACCTATATCCAAGACTGTCAAAGCTGATTATCTCTCTTAATCTCTGCACTTCTTTGTCATAAGTATTATCCACTTCAATAATATATGTAGAAGCGTATGTATTGATTTTATATAGTCTGTTGTTAATTTTTCTTACCATTAATTATTCCTTCCAATCCACAGTAAATTTCCGTTTCATTGCCCAATTTTTATTTCGCTTCTGTCATAATTTGTCTGTATTCCAACAATTCCTTTTGGGCTTTCGCACAAAGCCCATCCAAAAGCAAGGCAATTATGTAATCTAATATCAGCCATGTCTCTATCACAGCCATAATTACTAACGAGATAATCAATTATCTCCTTATCAAATTCTTCTGGATATTTCTTCCCTATACAAAATACTTTTTCTACTTTCATATATAATCACTCCCCTATCTAATTTAATTCCTGTTTACATTCTTCTAACAAATCGTCTACGGTCATTCCATTTGTATTTCTCCACCATAATTGTAAATTATCGTCTTGTGTGTTGACTTCTGCTAAAGGATCATCGAGCATTGGAATATTTTCATTATCACTTTGCATATCCTGTACAAATGCTTTCTTTGAATCCCATTCGTATTCCACATATTTCCCATCACAATTAATAACAACTATATTCAACATAATATTTCCTCCAATCTACAGCAAATCGCCGTTTCAAAAGTTCTATTTGCCTTTATATTTCAGTGGATATTTACTAAAATCCAAATATTTCGACTCATAGATACATGGTACATATTCTCTAAAATCATCATAATACCATGCTTTCCATAAAGTTGTACCTTTTTTAGCCAACTCTCTTGTTGCTTCCTGAAATGAATCAGCTAAATCCATATGATACACTTCCATATTTTCTCTGGTACGTTCCAAAATCTTTTTTGGTACTCGTTTTATAAAATCATTTTCATCAAATACTGTTTGGCTCATATTATTTTCTCACTTCCTATTCAAATAATTTATCAGCTCTAAATAGCCACCGATTCATTGCTTACCACTGTGTCTTTTTTAATTTTCCATTCTTATCAAATTCCCAACACAAATTTTCAAGTTGCTCTTTAAAAGATAAATCATACCAATTTCTATTTCTATCACAGAATGACGAGGCTCTATGAGCATATAGTTTATTTTCTCTTAGCCAATGCTCCATTGTGTCTTTATCTTCAGATGGACTAACGTAGTGGAATTCTTCCCCATATCCAGTTGTGATAGTTTTAACAAAATTGGCATTTTTATCAAAAACAATAAAGATTGATTTCTGTCTCGCTTCATTCTGACTTGAAATCCCGAAGTGTTCATTGAACCAATTATCGATGAACAATTCATTTTCTTTCTTTTCAGCAGTTTGTCGTTCTGCTTTTAAATGTTCCATACTCCGCTCATAGGAGTTAATTTGAGCATATAGCTGAACAATATAATCATGTTCCTTTTGAATTTGGTTATCTATTTCTTTTACTGTTCTCATATTTTCCTCCAATCTGTCAGTAAATCATCGTTTCATTTCTCTGCTAGTATGTCATTAATGTGTTTTGTATACGAAATAATCTCATCAATCTTATATTTAATTTTCTCTGTATGTGTTTCGCCATCCTCTATTTTGTCGATAAGCTTTCCAATATAACTTGCTGTTGTACGAATGCTCTGTTGGTAGAAGGATAAGCTTTCTACCTCGTCTGATGTTAAAGTATATAATTTCTGCATATATATTTCTCCAATCCTAAAATTATCATTTCATGTCCAAATTTACTTTAATCATTTCCATTGCGTTTTCTTTGATTTCATGACGTACCTTTTGTAATTTATCCCATGTCATATTTTCCTTCATACAACAATCACCCCAATTACAGTACATGTACTCTGTAACGGTATCAATAATATTCTTTATTGCCTCATCACTTGCTACAACCCCAATCTTTTTCATAGGTTCATTTAGTGACATCTTATAAATCTTATTATCCTGTATATGGTAAAGTCCGTTATTCATAATATTCTCCATTCTTCTAAATTTTACTTAATTGTGATATTACTCCTTTCGATTCACTTGTTTCAAAATAATTTCTGTATCGGTATAGGCAGTACAATATGCAATGTTATTGTTTTCATCATAATAATTTACATAATACGTATCATCGTCAAATGTTCTATTGACTCCAATAAAACCACCTCTTCTTTTGCCGTTTAAATAAACATCATACTTTACTTCTTTTAATGTATCTGCCCAATAATCTTGAGGATTTTTCACTCTCCATATAAAATCGTGTGGTGTTGTTCTTAATTCATCCATTATCTTGTCTCCAATTCTTACCTTAAAACTCTTGATTCATAGTGACGTATATTCCGTCATTTCTGGATCTCCACGTTCTATTGTAATTCCTGTCCTATAATATTTTTTATTTGTTGTTTTACTCCATTCAACGATTTCGTTCTGCATTCCGTCAACGAAGTTAAATCCACGATTAACGAGTGTAATAATCAAATTCTCTATATTGTTTGCAATACAAATTTGATTTCCATAACCATTCCTTGTGGAAAAATCTGCTGTAAATTTCATACTTATTCCTCCATCCTATCCCATACATCCTAGTTCAATAATATCAGGATTATCAGCAAACCAATGATTATCAATATTTTCAATTTCAATCATATCTTCAGTTATCTCTGACTCGTATCCTCCATGCTCTGTATATGCTTTTAATACTTTCTGTTTGGCTTCCTCTTCTGTATCAGCTTTTACAATCCCATAAGTATCTTCATCAAATGTGTATATCCAAAACTTCATATCTCATCACTCCTTATCATCTTCCCAATAAGCATTTACATCATCTTTATTATCATTATCATCATCCCAACAATCAAATTCACATTTTGCTTTAGCTTTACAGTCTCATTTCTTATCACAGTAGTAACAACATCTATCATCTTTATAACTACAATCATCTGATTCTGGCTGTACATAATTTCCGTATTTATACATATCTCATTACTCCTTAATCTCAATGATCCATAACTTCTAATACATCTGGATGATCTTCAAACCATGAATTTTCATCTAATTTCCATACTGCAATCCACTCAATCTCAGGATTAAATTCAGTAACATGTGCTTTATATGCAGCTTTTACTTTCTCTTTTGCCTCTTCTACGTTATCTGCCAAGACAATTCCTGTTGCTAAATCTTGAATTGAATACCCATATAATCTTTTAATATTCATATTTACCACTCCCTTAACTCTTCATTTGCCTTATCAATAAGACTTACTGGAATTGCTTTAAAATCTGTCACATATCCTTCCATTACATTGACATGTTCCTCGATGTATTTTTCAAGTTCCTTTTTGAAGTCATCATCAGATACATTTGTTAAGTCGTCATTCCATGAGAAACTTGCAACATCGCAATAATCATAAGGATAATCATCATCTCCATATCCATATCCTGTATCAACACCACCTACATATAAATCAAACCATAAGTGATTACCCCAATCTATAATATCAAAACATAGATTACCAACTCGTACATTTCCAAGATAATCTCCACTACCTTCTTCTGTTTCATATGTATGCTGATCTACCTTATATCTCTGAAACTCTGGCTGTAAATTCCATTTAAATTTCATATTTATCACCCTTTGTACTTTCTCTCATTCCAGTAATCTATTGTTTTTTCTACTGGATTTTTTGCACCTCTCATAAAACTTTTAAATCCCATTAATCCACAATCGGCACATCGAATTTTTACATCAAATATACCTTCATATGTTGGTTCTTCCAAGTAAACTCTTTCTGAACCACACATGGGGCATGGTTTTGCTTTACCAGTCAAATCTCTCATCATATATCTTTACTCCTTAATCTACCTGAATAATCAATCTAATCTGCTTTCCACCTACGCAATCAATAATGATTCCGTTATCTATTGTGATATATTCTTCCGGATAACGACCAACTCTTTTAATTTCAGGTGCATCGCCAGTTTTCATTTTGTCATTAAAGAAATTAAACAATTCGTTCTCAACAGATTGTCTTGTGATTTCCATTACAACTTCGAATCCATCATGACAAAATCCTGTCTCGTCTGATAACAAATCTGAAATCTCTTCAAGTGCATATTCTCTGTCTTTCTTGTACAGTTCCTCTAATTCATTTGGAATAATTATTTCCGTTGGAAGCTCATTGAATACTTCCATATCACCATCTGTGTCCCATTTAATATTTATTGCCTTTAACATATAAATCACTCCATCTTTCCTAAATAACAAATCTTACAATTCCATTTCCATTCGGTAAATTCATAAACTCACCAATTCCACCATGATATAGCTTTCTCGCTTCTGTTCTACTATATCCACATCCATCACACCAGTCTGAACAAAAATCTTCCCAATCTAAATACCATGCACAAATTTCTGCTTTTATATTGTATCTATTCGCATGAGATTCTATTTTCTGCTTGATTTTATCTGTAAGTTTTATGTATCGACTTAAATATTCTTCGCTTTTCTTATCCATAAAATCACTCTCCAATCTCAAATAATTCATCGCCAGAAAAATCGTTCATATCTTGTAGCACTGCATGAGCAAATTCTTTTGAGTATTCTGACCACATTTTATCTTGCAATTCTTCCGCACTTAATCCTTTAAGCTCATAATTCTTGACGAATTTTTGTATTATATTTTTCATTCTGTATTCATAATCTTCTTCTACTGTGTGAATGTGCATATCATATATTTCCTTTCTTACAATTTTATCTTTTCATAATCGGGAATCATCTGAATAAATTCATCTGCATTTGTAAACTGTTTATTGATTTCAACCCAATACTGTTCGTTATTTGTATCTGTACAACAAGCTTCTAATTTGAAATCATGCTGTGCGTAAATTGTTAAGCATAATTCTACTTTCTGAATAGATACACCTTCTGGAACTTCTTTAACTGTTGCGTACTCTTCCAAAAAGCTATCAATTTCGCTTTCTTTTAAATCATAATTGTAAAATGCCTGTAATGGCTTGTCTGTGTCATCTAACTCATTAAATGTAATTTTTGTATAATCTAACATATTAAGCACTCCTTTCCACACTACAGAAGAAATCATCTTCTGTAAAACTATATCCATCATAGTGTTCATAAATAAATTCATCACTTACATATTCATCAATACTTGCAATCATTTCATATGATGGCTCATTAATATTAACTTCCATCACTTCTGCAAAAGTGCCTTCATTTACAAGTTCTGAATAATATGCCTGTTTCAGTTCGTGTAACTGATCTCTATTTAATTCTCTTACTGTCATTTATCACTCCTTATCCAATCTTCGTTATTTCCATATAGCAACCATTCATAGCTTTATCATACTGTCTAATATCATAGAGCCAACTAAACGGAACTTTAACAGTTCCTTCTTTTTTCAATTTTTCCATTACTTCCCCAATAGAAAAATAGCCCTGCATCCAACCATAGCCTGATAAATACTGTTGTCTATCCAAATTACACAGTCTGTCATGATATTTGATTGTATTTTTCTTTAGAAATTTAATATATCTATCAGATAATCCATAATTTTCTTCTGGGTTGTCATCACTGTATTCCGACATAACAAATGAATTTCCGTGGAATAATTCAAGCTGCCACATTACTTCTCTCATATTATAAAGAGTTCTCGTTATTCCGTTTATTGCAATCATATAATCATTTCGTGTGCCAGGTTCCCAATTCTTTTTACTACATCTTCCGCATTTATATGTATCTGTGTTAATTATCATCTTATATCTTGCCATAATCATCAACCATCCTTTCTATAATTCAAATTCCACGATTCTTCCAGAACTTAACACTACATATTCATCTCCGTTTTCTGCAATATGATTTCCAAGCTCTGTATAATCAAGAACTGCTTCAATATGATGATCTAATTCTCCAATTACGTTATCAATATAATTACTTGCTAAGTCATAAGCAGAATCGAATATTGCTACAATATATAAATCATCTTCTGTTACATTGTCATTAAAATTTCCAAGAAGTTCATCAACTTCCCTTTCCCATATATCCTGATCTAATAAGTATTCTCTTAGTTCTTCCATGGTTTTGTCCTCCAATCTTAAAATGAAATTGCTATTTCTTATCTCTAATCTTATCCAACTGCTTCTTTAATTTTCCATCGTTAATTTCAACCTCGTATCCTGATAGATAAGAAACAATGTCACTTGCTCTCTTATTACTCCGTGTAATACATACAGGAACACCATCAATTGCAATAACTGTTTTGTATGTACTGTTATATTGTTTTACTCTTGTCTGTGTAATTTTCATTTCCATCACTCCACTCTATGCTTCATAATCAAATTCGCTTAATCCTGTATCAGTTACATATACCTGTACAGCTTCCACATATGTTCCATCAAAGTTTCCATTCTCTGCATTATAACTACTTGACTCTTCTTCAATTTCACAATCATAATGTAAGAAAATATTCGTGATCAAGTTTTCCATTGATGTTTTTGGCTCATATTTCTGTTCTCTGATCCATGCAGCCATACAATCATAGTCACACCATTTCTCTTTTGGATATGTACTATAATCTTTTTCTTCCGTCCATTTACCTGTCCACTGATCTACCATATTAATTACTCCAATCTTCTAATAACTCATACACTTCATCCTTATTGTCGTACATATACTGATTAAACGCTTCGTAATCTCCATCTTTATCAGGAAATTCTTCAATAAATCTTTCCCACATTGCATCTGACACCACATTTTCATTGAATAATTTTCCCTTGTATTCAAGTTCTGCATCTGACCATTCTCCGTGTGAAATATATCCAATATCTTCAATTCCGCAATAGTTTGGATATTCTTTCATTGGGAAACTTGCTACATCATTTTTTACTACAAAGTCTCTTTCTATTGTGCTTGTCATCTTCTCACCTCTTCAATTTAGATAAATACAAAAACATTACTATTCCTTTCCATTTTGTGTTATAATACTAATATAGGAGCGAGGACTTACACGGCTGTGTCACCAGCCGATGCCTCTTGTGTTAGCAATTCTCTTCTATGTATTCCCATGCTTCTTCTTCAGTTGGAAAAGCATTTGGACAACCTGGTACATAGAAGTCGCCGTACATTTTGTAAGGTTTAATCACTCTAACACCTCCTCATATGTATTTATAGAAAAAGCAGAGATAATTAAATCTCTGCTTTAACTATCACTATTAAGTTATTCTCCATTATCTCTTAATTGACCGCCATTATAGCTGATAATATACTTAAACATTAATATCCTTCCAATCGTTTCCATCCACCATTTTTCTGTTCCCATGCAGTCGGATTTAAGCCATACAAATCCTTTTTGAATAACTCGTCATATCTTTTGTCCATCTGCTCTTTGGTATTAAACAATTCTTCGTGATCTAAGTTTCCTTTATCTGCACCAGACAACTTATATATTCGTAGTTTGTACATTTTAATCACTCTCCTCATCTTCATCTTTAAAGAAAATCTCAAACGAAATATTGTTATCTTCTAATTTACTACCAATCCAATCTGCCATTGTTTCGCTATAAGCATCCTCATCCGTCCAATAAGTTTCTTCTGCTTCCCTTATAATTTTTTCTGCTTTTGAAAAATTTTCGTATATATCAATTACAATCATAAAATCAATCCATGTATTCAAATCTGAATAGACATGGAATCCGCTTGTAGGTTGTACCATTTCAATCACTCTCCTTTCAGATTAGGACATAAACCAAGTCCACCATCAATCTCAGGCACTCTTCTATAAGCGTTTCTGTGAATACAATCTTCCTGATCACATTCAGTACAATCGCACTTTTTGTATTCCTCGTAACTCATTTTATAATTTGTCTCTTTAAATCTCTCTTCTGTCATCATATAAATCACTCCTTTAAACAATCACTATCAACTACTGCAAATAACTTAATCTCTTCACCGGCTTCGCTTTCATCAAGATCCAGATTATCAAGCAATTCTGCAAACGATTCATCAGTAAAACGTCAATTGTAATCTGAGATTCCATACCCACATCTCAGACTGATTTAAAAAGTTAATAGTAATGAGTGCAAAGGAAGGGCATGGATTTTCCTTTACAAATTCAAGAGACTGACTGGATTGTTGGTCTCTTTTTTGCTATGCTTTGATTTCTGGCGGCTGGAAAGGAGCTACCATGTCAAAGTTTTTAACATATGAAGATCGATTAGTTATTGCACAACTCCTTCAGGAGAATGTCTCCTTTGGAGTTATAGGAAATAAATTAGGCAAGGATCGTACCACGATTGCAAAGGAAATAAAAAAGCATTCCTATGATAAGAAAAGTGGTCGTCCGGGATATCCTTATAATCCATGTAAACATCGCAGTACATGCAAAGCAAAAAAGCTGTGCGGAAACAGTTGTACGCATCAATCAGCGTATAAATGTAGTCTATGTTCCGAGTGTACATTGCACTGCCTGGATTTTGCAGAGGATATCTGTTCTGTTAAAACAAAACCGCCATATGTATGTAATGGCTGCAGCCAGCTTTCTAAATGCACCTTGTTAAAACGCATTTATGATCCGTCAGATGCTCATGAGATGGCACATCAGTCTATTTCGGAATCCAGAACGGGCATTTTATCCAATGAGGATGATATAGCAAGGATAAATGGAATCATAAGCCCGCTGGTCAAAAATGGACAGTCACTTCATCAGATTTACATAGAGCATGTAGATGAAATCATGTGCAGCGAAAAAACATTGTATAATTATGTTGATGCCCAGCTTTTTGATATACGGAACATCGACCTGCCTCGTAAGGTGAAATATCGTCCTCGTTACAAACAGCCTGAGTTCAAGGTAGACAGAGGATGTCGTATTGGTAGAAACTATAGCGATTTCCAGAAGTTTCTTGAAAGGAATCCGGAGTCTACCGTTATACAGATGGACAGTGTTATCGGACGTGTGGGAGGCAAATGTCTGCTTACCATACATTTCGTTGAAACCAGTTTAATGCTTGCATTTTTGAGAGATTCAAATACCTCAGCATCTGTCATACAGATTATAAATCTGCTGGATAAAGTACTTGGAAGCAAAGATTTTTCGCGTTTATTCCCAGTTATTCTCACAGACAACGGAAGTGAGTTTTCAAATCCAAAAGCGATCGAAAAACGTGATGCGATTCCATGCAACAGAACGAATGTATTTTACTGTGATCCAAGTGCACCTTATCAAAAAGGAGCCTGCGAAGTGAACCATGAATTGATTCGCCGCATTCTGCCAAAAGGAAGCAGCTTTGATGATCTTACACAGAAAGATATTTTTCTGATGATGGATCATATCAATTCCTATAAAAGGAAAAAGCTGAACAACCGTAGCCCATACGAAACGTTCAGCTTTTATTACGGAGAAGATATACTTAAGAAACTTGGATGTAAACCGGTTGCCGCCGAAAACATCATCTTAAAGCCTAAACTTCTCAAAAAGTAACAGATAAATTTGCAAAGTGCCGCCAGAACAATGACAGCAGAATAACTTCAAAACAGGGATGGATTCTCCGAATACAAAAATTTCGAACGGGAATTGATTCCTTATTGTCGTGTGCAAATTTATTGCTGAACGTATTATAACATGTCAATGTACAAATGAAAATCTGGGAAATTCGCTTACAAAACGGGATTTTCGTTTACAAAGCGGGAATCTCGTTTACAAAATGAGATTTTCATTTACAAAGAGAGACTCTTGGGTTACAAACGGGACTCTCGCTCTACATTTCACCATTCATCAGTAAAATCTTCCTTATATAAATACACATCATGTACTATTGGAGTACACCATAAATGCAATCTAATGAACTCTATTAGTTCAATCCATTCGCATTCATTACATATCCGTCTTGCACACCTTACTAATGACTGAACAAAATCCTGTGTCATAAGTCCGTTACCTTCGAGCTTTTCAATCTGCTCGTCAGTAACCTCTTTTACGTTACTCATACCTTCATCCATAATGTAAGAAATAACTGCATTTCCCATTCGTGAATCGAACTCTTCCTCAATAATCTTTCCTATTTTTGTTTCGTAGTATGTCATATTACGCTACCTCTTAATAATTTTCATCAATACATTCATCTGCTTCACTATAATATTGACCGTCATATCCTTTTTCCATTAATTTTTCCCAACAATCATTACACACTAATCTAAAAGTGATTCCATGACAGTCTCTTGTGAAATTCATATCATTTCTTTCTACTTCCTTATTACATACTGGACAAATTCTAATATCTTTTTCTTTCATAATTATTGTCTCCTATTCTTTGTAAACAGTTCTTTCCTTTGGTTTTTATGCTACTGCCTCAACGCTGTCATACAATGTTTCGCTTACTCCAAAATCAAGTGCAACATCCTTAATAAGTTCATCTCCCCACTTATCATTGAAGAATCCCCAACAAATGTCTTTCTCTTCCCAGTCATCATCTTCTGCATCATATTCTTCCGTGATGACTCCATATACTTCACCAGTTAAATACATGTCATACTCTTTAACTTCGCTTTGCATCCACTGGTATGCAGCCTTCTTCCAATTTTTATCTGTGATTTTTACGTAATTCCCTTTTTTATTCCTAATTTTTCCACCACAATCAATAATTGTTTTCTTGTCAGTGTAAATATATCCAACCTGTCCAGAGTCCCATCTGTCACCAAAACTTCCAGTGCTCATTGTGATTCCGCTATGGTCATACAGATAAAGTGGAAGATATACAATGTTTGCGTGTTTCTCTAACAAATACCATTTATCTTTCTGTGGTAAAGCTTCAATCATATCATCGACTAACCAATCAAGTGATTCATATTCTTCTATTACATCAAATTTTGCTTCTCTGCTTGTGCCAAGTGGAAACCAATAATATGTTCCCCATAACTGCCACATCTGTTCATGTCTGTCATATCTCAACTCAAGTCCATTAGATGCTTTCTTTGCCTTGATATAATTGATGATTGATTTATCTTCTACATTTTCCCTTATGAGATTATTTAAAAAGTCCTCATTGTCATTGTAATCATTATCCTTATAATCTCCCAGTCTATAATCTCTATGCCAACACATCATTTTGCCTATTTGACCATCCCAATCATACCGTGGATCAAGTGGCTCATCATCCTGTTCAATATGTAGTCTCATAAGCTTTCCGTTATCTTTATAGTATCTGTATTCTTTATCTACCATATCAATCAACCTCGCTTTCTTCCCATAAATCAATCAAACCAGGCAATACATAACCTAAGTCTATCCAGCTAAATTCATCAAACTCTTCAAGTTCTTTCAACTCATCTTCTGTTGGAATTTCAGCACCCATAATTCGCTTTACATCATTTTCTGTTCCACCAGCTTCAAGTATTCTATGTAATGTCATTTCTAATGCTCCAGAAATATCATCACTTCCTTTTACTGTAATTGCATTCCGTGACCAATATTCTTTGCAAAGATGAAATGTTACAAGTGTTTCATTTTCTTCCAATAAATCTTTTAACTCAATCATTTCGCCTACCTCTCAATCTCTACATCTAAGATCTGTTTCGTATATCTTATTGCTTCACCTTGTGTTCCAAAACCAATATTGTATTCCCATATAGAATTATCTCCATACTTTACTTTATGAAATACTTTATACTTTTCACTCAGGTCAAATTGTGCATATGCCACAGCTACATTTCCTTTTTCAGATAGCCATAACACTTCATCGCCTCTGATTTTCATTTCACATTCTCCTTCCTAATAAATAAGACAGACACATTTGTTTGTGTCTGCCTTATTATTCTCTGTATTATTACTCTTCCTTTGGTGTAATCAGCTTTGTAATCCTATCTCTGAAGAACTCACAATATCCATTAATACTTCCATCACCATACACCCAGAACCAATCCTCGTCATAATTCCAGAAAATCATTACTTCGTGACCTGCTGTAACACTATCGAATACATGTTTATTTCTTTTTCCATCTTTTGAAGTGAAACATTCTTTTACGCTATTTTCACTTGCTCCATTTTTTCTAGCTTTTAAGTATAAGTATCTTCTAAGATTTTCCAAATCTTTTTCTGTTTGTACATCAAAGATTTCAGCCATATTATCATATAAATCATCATTGATGTCATTCTGAGAAATACAATCTTTTTCTGTCATTCTCTTTAACTGCTTACTTACTGCAAACAGTGCCGACTCCTCATATTTCTTACACTCTTCTTCACTTCTAAATACAATTCCATCCTCTGCAATATACTCTGTTCTTACTAACTTCTCAATTGTTTCTGTTTTTCTAATTTCGTTTACTCTCATAGTTTTAATCTCCTTTTCGCTGTATTACTGTTCGTTATCTTCAAAATCAATATCATCAATCTCAAAATTATCCGAGTATGGAATATATTCTGCATTAGTAGCAACAGGAATTTCATCAATGTGTTCCTGTGCATATTTACAAGCAATTTCCAACTGTTCTTCCTCTGTTTTACCTTCTAATAATTCCATAGGAATATTAATTCCTGTGTCTCCTACATACGTGTAAGCCATACCAATGTGCAATCTTTTTGTTTTCTTTGTATCTGCCATAATTATCACCTTTTACCTTTCTAAAATTTCACTGTAAATTACAATTTCCTTTGACTATATATATTCAACGATATCCGTGTTCGTATTTCTAATTTTACCTTCTAATATATAATTAGATTTTTCTCTGCCACTCTTACAGTTTCTGTAATAATTCAGCAACATTACAAGTTCACCATCAGGAATATTGTAACTATATTCAATACCTCCATTACTGTCACAATGAATAACTTCTATACCTTGTGATTTATTCTCTAATACAATCTTACATCCATTGTTTACTTCAATTTCTCTCATACTAGACCTTCTTATACCCATGCCGGCTTTACTTTAGTTTCTGGTAAACTTTCCAGCCACTCAATTATATCCAGTGGTACTTCTTCTATCTTCCAAGCAGTTCCGTATTTATAGCCGCACACTGGACATTCTCTACCAATAAAACCGAGTTTGTGATCTTTATATGAAATCCAACCTCTTGCCTTATATTCTGTATTTGAATGTCCTAAACAATCTTTCTCTTTTAATTCGTATGCTTCTCCATAAGTGACTTCTTCACCATCATAAACATCAATAGAATATTCCATATTTGCATATGTTGTTTCCTCTTTAGTTGGATAAAATGGTTCTCCATTTTTCAAACATTCCAATGCTCTTTTCTTTGCGTTATCTTTTTTCTGACAAGCTTCTTTTGTTAAAGTCCATTTCTCAATTTTAACTTTATCCTGAGTGTGTTCTGTCCATCCAAGTTCTCTCATGTGTTCACAATAAGGACGCATATCATTCAAATGCCACCTATCCCAAATATCACATAATTTGTTAAGCATTTCCGTTGTCCACTCATCTGTTGGTGAACCATTTCTAATTTCATCTACACACTGACCAGCAGAGCCAAGGCAATCTCCGTTTGATAATGGCGCAACTACACCACACATACTTAATTTTGAATCTTTATATTCAATTTCTACAAATGCATTTCTATCTACTTCGTTTCCTGTTTTTGTGTAAACCTTACACTTACATGGGTTAATGATTTTATACATAATTACGCCTCCTTAATTTCTTTCAACATACTGTCGATACACAACATTAAATTTTCTTCCATATTTTCTTTAACCATTTCCAGATGTTCGTTTACCTGTTTTCTGATTTCTTTTTCTGTTACATTGTGACCGTAATTTGCAATCACTTCATCCATAATTTGTCTATATGTAAAACCTAAAAGTAAGTCCTCGTTTTCATGTATTGGCAAATTGTAAGTAAACTCTTTCCCATTCCGTGAATCCGTTTCAGGATCATATAACCATCTGCTCATATTCGTTTCCTCCTTAATTTATGCAATCTCTAAACTGTTCCACCATGCTTTGCCTCCACCTTCAATTCCATAGAAGCCAATAAAAGCATTGATATGTCTCATTGTCGTTGCTGAATACCCATTCCACAATCTCTGGAAAACTCCATTATGTATTCTGCAAACGACTGTATTGTAGCTTGTCAGTTCAATGTCTCCATTGTCTAACTCTGTTACTTTCGCTTTTCCGTAAAATGATTTTCGTATATCATTTACTACAGGTAAATCAAATTGTTTCATGTTCATTCCTCGCTTTCTTGTAATAAAATAGGCAGCTAGGTATTTATTCTCCTAACTGCCTTTGCGGTTGCACTATTTTGTTTAGTGGCTAAATCTCTCTTCTAACTTTCATTTTTGCCTCAATCATATCAATGGCATCTTTTGCTTCTTTCAATCCAATTCCTGGATGTCTGTCACGGTAAATCATTACAGCTTTTACCTTTTCGTGATTCCGTAAACACATCTTAATTGAAGGATTTACTTCTTTTGTAATTCCTTTACACTTCTTTGTGTATTCACGAACCTCATCAAGATTATATTCGTCTACATAATCTCCATTTACAACAAAAGCCATTTTTACTACATCACGATTAGTAACAAGTCCACCTTCTGTTGTTGCAAAATAAATATCTCCTACCATTTTCGTTTCACTCCTTATCTAATTTCTTCAAAAGGTTTTACATTTTTGATTCGTTCGTCATAAATCAACGTATAGCCATTATAATAAAACCTTTCTCTTTCGTTTGGTTTTGTCCATGTGATTGTTTCTGTTCTCAAACCATCGCAAGGAGAAGTCTTAATGTCTGCCATCGTTGTTCCTTTTGATTCATAAATCCGCACTGCTATTACATAAGGTTTATTTTCCATTTTGTATTCCTCCAATCATACCAAGAAATCTTAGTTTCGTACTAATTATTTGGAATATATTTAATCATTCCATCTTCGGTTTCTTTCTTCCAACATACTTTAATGTATATATCTCTGTTACAGTAAAGTTCCTCCAGTAAAACCACATCCTCAATATCCCATTCAACTGGGTATACCCCGCAATACTCAACAATGGATTTTACATCATCAAGTTCATACCAATCATCATTCAAATTCCAACAACCCTCTACTGTATCAACTGTACCAGTTTCATATCCATTGCGTTTAAGTAATCCCTCAAGAATATCCTTTAATTCTTCCTTTAACAGAAGTATTTGAAATAAGCAATTTACAGTATCATTGGTTTCTAACCTATCAGTAATCATATTCTGTATTTCATTTTTTCTATCTTCACTATTCACTTATTTCTCCTCCAATCTGCCTTTGAAATGCGAATTTCTTACACCTCAATCACTTCCCAAGTCCATTCATATTTTCCATCGTAGGATGAAAGATATGCTGAACCATCATCACTGATTGTAAAATCAATCGAATCCTTATCTTCTTCGCTTGTATTATTCATTTCGTCTTCATAAGTATTCTGTGCATCCTTTTCGAGAAATGCATAAGCATCACCCTCATTATCGAATGCATCATGGCTTGCAATTTCCTTGTCGTGAACTGCATAACAAATTACTACATGCTTTTTCATATAAATCACCTTTCACCTTTCTTAAAATTCATAGGAAACACGCATTTCTCGGTTACATATTTTTCCATTTTTCAACCATTTCATCATGACCTTCATTTGCCTGAGATTCAGTTGCATAAATATCACAATCTAAATCCATCCAACTTGATACATTTCCATTTTCATCACTTGCAAAAACCATCGTTTCCCATCCGTGATCAAATGTATAACAAGTATCAATCCATACATAACCTCGTGTTCTTGTTTTTACTGTTGTTGATTTTTTCATATTTTTCTACCTTTACCTTTCCTTATGAAATATCCATTTCCTAATCCTCTATATCATTCATTGCATCAGAGAATCCATCATCATATCCCTTGTTATACATAGGATTCTCAAATTTTGTGTTCGCTATCGGACTGTCCTCTTCAATACCGAACCACTCTTTCTCTTCCTCTGACATCTCACAACACTCGTCAAAGTATTCAAAAGCTGAATCCCTATCGTCAGAGATAAGTCCGTCTTTAAAGAGTGTTGCAAGCTCTTCAAGTCTGCAACGTGGAATATAATTCTCTTCTGTTCTGCTTCTGAACAACTCTAACGCATTGGCAAGCGAATTTGCCTTTTGTGTTTCGCTTTGATAAGAGAAATATGTTCCGTAATTCCATTGATTACCTTCTCTTTGAGATGGATCATAGCCACTTGCAACTACATACTGTGTATCACTTTCGCTTTGTAATAAAGCATAATCCCTATTCCGTAAAATCTCTATCCATTTCATTCTTGTTTACCTCCTTGAAGTAATTTTTGACAACACATCCTTGCCACCTTTTAGTGAATGCCTTTTACATTCACCTAACCAAAGCATTCGATTAAGTGATTTCGGAAGACTTATTACATCTCCCTTTGCGTTCTTATATATGTAATGAGAACCCGACTTCCGTTTTATGTGATATCCGTTCTCTTCCATTACTGGATTGACTATGCGGATATCGTCTCGCCATCTTCTACTCATTTTTGTTTCTCCTTTCGGTTATATTTTAGTAACTAAATTATTGACTTAACTCTAACTCTTTTCGAATTTCCGTTGTCCAATAACGGACATCCTCAAGATCTTCTCCGTTTGCTATGTCTTCATCAAGATTAGTGAGTAAGTATTTAATTGTATTATTTGGCTTACCTTTCTCTTTACTTGACTGAAATTCGCACAAGTAATTGTATGCATTCTCTGCAATCTCAATTGCTGAGAAACCACCTTTCCACCGCATATTAGCATAATCAGCTATACGGTAAAATTCTCTGTAGTCCAACATATACTACACCTCCCTTCTACCTGTAATGGTCAAGGTAAAATTTTGCCTTGCCACTATAGTAATTTTTGTGTAGCCTTTTCTTTTCAATGAGCGAATTGCCTTCCGCTCATTATACATTGGAACATTGAATAGTGTGTAACTCATATACTACACCTCCTCATTAATTAATACGTACTCTAAGTAATCTGTTTCGCTTGCAAAGAGCTGATATTTTCCCTTTACAAGTCCCATGTACCCATCTGGTACAACATAGCCTTTAACTGTTTCCTTCATCGTTTACCTCCATTTATAATAATGTGGATAAGATTTCCGCAAAGCTTTTATGTGATTTAGTTTTGTTTCTCTGTTTGCGTTTTAAGGCAAGCTCTTCTGCATACTTCATGTTCGAGTATGCGATTTCAGCTTCTGGTCTTGTGTCTATAATTTCCATTCCGTTATAAGCACGGAATATGATTGCTTTCTGCATTTTACAGTTCCTCCTCTCTAGCAGTGTGCAAAATCCGTGTGATTTCGGATTCCGTTGTTGCGTTTTTTATTTTTTCGATTGTTGTTTCGCTATAACATAATTGTGTTGCTATGCGAATAGCGTTATACTTTGCTTCTGCCATTTTGTTATTCTCCTCTCTATTTCTCTATTGTCCACGAATCACCATTACGGTCTGTGAGCGTTAATGTGGTTTCGGTTGCCTCATAATCTGTAACTGAGGCAAGATTCAATATATTATTCTCCGTTTGTGCCGTGATGTCTGGTATGCCTTGCTCTGCCAGATAATTTGTATAAATTGGATTTTTCCAATTATCTTCTATGCAACGAACATCTTTCATCTCTAAGTTAAGATTTCCGTTGCTATCTGTATAATAAGCTGCTATATCATCAACTGGGATTGATGGCTGATGTGTTGTTTTGCCTATTAAAAAAGCACTCATTACGAGTGCTGATGTTGTGAGTGCATAGATTATTTTGTTTTTCATTTTGCGTTTACCTCCTTGCGAACAAATTATAAGAGCATGATGAAGTTCTTATTTTTACTATATCTTCTACGCTAAACCCATTTAGCTTAAATTTTAAAATGGCGTGTGGAATTTCCGTATAATCCACATTAATCATTTCCATTGATATATAATTTTTAGTTGCCATTTTGTTTGCCTCCTAACATGCTATAAATTCTACTGACATAAGACATTCATTTGCCTTTTTATTCTCATATGCCTTTGTCATGGCATAGACATAGCATTCTTTTTCTGTATCAAAAGAGTTACCTCCGTCAAATTCGATTGACTGGATGCGATCTTCATTTGTATCCATATTCATATATTTTGCTTCGAAAATATACATTTCTGTTTCCTCCTTTTGGGCATAAAAATAGCACCCTTTGCGTTTTACGTTTGGGTGCTTTTGGGTTGTGGTTTATATTTGACGCAGTTACATTGTTTTTAGTTTCGCTTGAAGTTCTGCTATTTGAGCTTCTATGGCTTGTTTTTCTTCGTTTGCCTTATTATATTCTGCATCTGGTATCCATTCCATGATTTCGTTTGGTTGGACTTGGAGATATTCGCAGACTTTATTTATAATGTCCGTATTCATTGGTTTGTTTTTTGAAAATTTGGCTGGCATATTTACAGAAATTCCAGCATCACACAATGATTTCCATTGCATATTTCTATCTTGCAATAATTTTTCTAATTTTTTGTACACAATCATATTATTTTACCTCCACTAGATACACCTCCATTCTATCACATAACTGTGTGATTAGCAATAAACTCTTATAAAATCATGCATAGGATTTTTTGTACACTCATAGTCTGTGATTTGACCACAGAATTTACCTAAACGTACTCCACCAGATCCGCATTTCCGTTTACGATTATGTGACATCATTTGTTTATAATTCAAGCGTTTTGAATCATCTTTGAATTGCTGCATATAGTCATACATTGCCTTTGTATATTCATTACGCATTTCAGTTTTGAGAAATTTCTTTCTACCTGGAATATGAATAAGCACAGTAATTTTGCCTTTTCTCATTCTAAAATCAGAGCAGAAAATCTCTACTCCGTTTTCACTTCGCAGAATAATTGTATCAATCGGAAATTGTTTTCCATGATACAGCTCGTTTCCGTGTGTTCGTCTGATTCGCATTTTCATTTTACATTCACTCTCCTTTACATAAAATGCACACTATTAAAAGGCAGAACCGAAATTCTGCCTTTCGTACTATACATTTTGAGTTGCATTATGCGAAGTAATGCTTAATTACAATATTTGCAATTGTGCTTGCAAGACCACTGTAATTATATTCCATTTCACCTGTTTTGCGGTTCTTAGTTGCCTTTACAAGCGTGTTAATCTGACGTTTCTTAAATGATACAGTTCCTTTTTCATCGTCAACATCAAACTTGTTAGAAAATCCCTTGATATAGCAATCATTTAAGAGCTTCTTATCTTCTGCTGTCAGTTTTACCCTTGTTTTGCTTGTATATGGAGTTTCAAAAGGCAAACTGAAGGTTGTCTTGATGATTGTTTCAAGTTCTTGTGAAGCCTTCTTGTATGCCTCTTTTACTTCTTTAGACATTATAAGATGACCGTCATCATCTGCACTTGAATTGATATGAATTGCTTCTAAGGCTTCATAAAGTTCTGGTGACTGGAAAGCAGGAATAATCGCATACTTTACAAGCTTAGAGTTATCCCATGAACCAAGTACACGAAGTACAGTTCTTACAACATCAGCAGAGTTACCGAAGTGGTCAGCATTTTTCTGTGACATAGCAGAAATAACTTTATTGTATACTTCTAATGTGTCAGTCTGTGTCTCAACAAACTTAGTCCGTGATTCATTTGCAGAGTCTAACTGTACCTGGAAAGCTTGTACTTCTTCTACTGAATAATTGCTATTCTCATTAGCAATCTTCTTCTCAAGTTTAGCAATAGTATCATCGAGTAACTGAATGTTCATGTTGCAAGACTCGTGCTCAACTGCGGTCATAAGTTCAGACTTAGACTCTTCTGTAATATTTTTTGCATAAAAGTTAATCTGTAAGTTTTTCATAGTATCTCCTATTCTCCTATTTAACGCATAGGTGCTATCATATGATTTATTGTATTTGTTATAATAGTGTTATGCACACTATGATAAATATAATATGGTATAGATATGCTATTTTTTTCGTTTTATCCATTCCGATTAATTATAACTACATACTTACTAAGTGTTTATGCATCGCTTATTTGGCTCAAACGCATCCTGATATGCTTATGAATATACACATATCCTATTCTGGCACCCATTTTATGAGAGGTCATCGTTATAAACTACACTTGCTATAATTTATATAGTAGTTTGCAGTCGTTGAACACAGGACAGTGAATATAGAAAAAACTTAGACACTATACCATATTATATTTATTTACTATGTATAACTTTGATATACAGAATACAGAGGTACAACGGTCATATGAGTTGGAGTTACCCAACATCAAGAATAGTAGGTGTTACCCTACTATCTGCCACTTTGTACTTGTATTTGTCTCTTATGTATTTCTTCTACTAAGTAAGTTTTTATATGAACCTTAGTAGAGTACGCTTTTATTTGTTAGCGTAAGTTATCTATTTACGTGTCGGTTGCTTGTTCTATCGTTGACCACTCCTAGAAAATAATCTAAGAACGTGAACCCTATACCACTAAAGGGAACTACCCTATTCCTACAAAAATATTGTAGGTTCATCCGCAAAGTAATAAGCTGACGGACTAGGTTTTTTCTAGGAAAAACCATATAACCATTTTATATTCGTCCTTTTGGGACTGCTTTGTATAGTGGAAACGTTGGATATTAAAACCACTAGCAACCCTACACACTTCTAGTCTTTTGCTTGTCACTCTAGGAATGGCAAACAGTACCTATGCATGAATAGAACTGTTTATATTTTTGTTGTGGATTTAACTCACGAATTGTGATAGAATAGACTTGTTGAGGGACTATCTATACAATTTGTATAAGTTAGTCGGTTATGTATTCAAGATATTCTTGCTCAGTTGAAAAGAGTATATAACTCTTTTCTTCTGATACATAACCCATGTATCCACTAGGTACATAGTACCCTTTTGGACTATACATTTTTCAGTGAATGCACCTTCTTTCAAGTTTTAACGACTAACTTCTGTCGAGTGCTTGTTTATTTGTTGTAATTACTATATCACATTTTCGTGTGATTGTCAACAAAACTTTTAAATTAACAACTATATGAGTTTGCCGTGCCTTACATTTTGTTGTGTGGTTCTTTGTTTTGTTGAGATTATGTTATCACACGTCAGTGTGCTTGTCAAGGACTTTTTTGAAAGTTTTTAAAAAGTTATTTTCATGTGTTGCTATGTCCTTTTGACATTGAATATGGTATCACATATATGTGTGATTGTCAACAATAAATTTTAAAAAATACGATATATTTTTTATAACATCAAACTGTATTATATGGTATTTATAATCATAACACGTAGTTTTTAAAACTATATACAACTGTTTTTATGTTCTAAAAAACAATGACTAATATATATCTATTATCCATTCTTTTTGTCTAACCCAGGGTAGTTAAAACTAACAGACCGGGTTGGAAATGCAGCAAGCCCTATAGCTGATTCATTCACAGACTTTCTTCAAAATTTTACCTTGTCGATATCTTAAAAACCCAATAAAACCAAGCAAAATTCTATTTTTATTCAAAATAACATGTTATCGCATATCATATCGTTAAACCCCTTATAAACAAAGCATTATTTCAATTTATCATCCTATTTTTCAATCTTCTAAATTTCAAAAAATCTAATCTGAAATTAAAAAATTCCTATAAAATTCAACACTTTTCACGATATCGTTTTTTCAATAAAAAATCCATTCAAAAAAGAGAATAAATTAATGTAACAAAATTAATTTTCATTTAAGGAGGATTCATATGATAAAACATTTAGACACATCTACATTAATTAAATACACATCAGGAAATAATAAAGGACACTTCAACTGGAAAGAAAATATTGGGAAAGAATTACTGTTCCAATATGATGATCTAACTGGAATAATCAAAATAATTGATTACAAATCCATTAATCGCAGCAACCTTGTGACAATTAAATATCAAGATAATGTCATAACTACATCTACTTCTAATCTTTTACAATTAAAAATCCCAAGTTTCCTAAATAAAAATAAGAATACTAGACAATATCTATATAAAATTGGAGACATTATAGACAAAGATTTTCAGGAATCAAAGGTTATAGAACAAACCAGAATATCTGTTAAAGCAACTAAAAACTATGAAACAACAAGAGGATATAAACTCAAATGCTTATGTTGTGGATATAATTATCAAACTCGTGAAGATATAATTTCTTCATGTCCTGTCTGTGGAATTCGCAGCTCATGGACAGAAAGATTTATATTTTCAATATTTATACAAGCAAAAATTGAATTTGAGGTTCAAAAAGAATTTCAATGGTTACAAAATAGATGGTATGACGTTTATCTACCAAAATATAACGCTATTGTTGAAATAAATGGTATACAACATTATGAGCCAATTAAAAATCCAAATAGAGAACAGAAAACTGCTGAACAACAATACATAGAATGTATCGAATCAGATAAATTAAAACGCAATACAGCTATAAAAAATGGATTAGCGTATTATGTCATAGATGCAAGAGATCAAAACAATTTATATAATATAGCAAAATCAGTGTTAACTTTTATAGATTTTTCAAATATATCAGCATTCGAATGTGGAAAATTTGCTACAAATAACGTAGTTAAAAAATATTATAATTTATGGAATAAGGGATATTCTGTAGATGAGATTTCTCAAAAATTAAATTGTTCTATCGGAACAGTCCAAAGAAGACTTAGAGAAGGAACTCAGTACAATTTATGCAATTATAGCAAAGAACGAAATATGGAAAGTCGTAAGATAATCAATCCAAATAAGAAATAAATTATAATTGATGACAGGTGGAAGCATCTGTCATTTTTTATTAAAATTACATTTTTATCTTCTCGCATCCCCCACATAGGGGGGGTACTCAAAAAACTACACACAAAACCACTCCAATAAGAGAATAATTATATAACCAATACAAAAAATAATTATTCGACTTAAAGGAGAAAACATGAATACATATTTAATACCAACAACAGCAGCTTATTGTTATGAACCTTATGATCATATCTATCTCGTATATGCCAACACCCCATTAGAAGCATATAGAAAAGCACAAACAGAATTACAAGGTGAATACATACCACAAAAATCACAAAAATATGAATCATATCCATTTGAATTATATAAATCAGATAACACTGCTACTTTTCCATTTCCAGAATCTCAAAAATATGATATACTTACAGAAGCATTTAAAAATACAAAAGGAGTTGAGCATATGGGGCATTTTAATGTAAACTGGAATGAATATACTGAACTTTTATCTAAAAAAGCAGATAAAGAAATTTGGTCAAATCCGACTTATCCTAATAATGGTATATTAACTAATTATCTAGTTCATACCTATAAACGTCTTAGAACAGAAAGACAAATTATAAGAAAAGATAATTATGCCTTATTTAATACAGGACTCTTTACAAAATATTATGAATCAATATATGCATATTCTGATCAGGAGTATAATGTATCATTTCTTACTGGACATGAATTAAATCAACATGGAATATCTGAACGTCCACAAAAAGCCAATTATTTTGAAGATCCTTCTCTTCTATTATTTGATTGGCATTATCCAATAGATATACATTTCAAGCATATTTTGGAAGATGAAAAGAATAAAGAAAGATTACCAAAAGGATTTTTAGAAAAAGAAAATAAAATGTGTATCTTAACAGGCGCAGTTGAATTAATGAAACGTAGAGTTTCAGCGAACTATAAATTAGCAATTCCACAATGTTATGAAGATAAAATCCAATTATTACTTCCTTTATGTTTAGATACAGACGAAGGAAAACCTGATATAGCTCTTGCAGTCACAAAATTAGATAATTGTTATCAAGGGTATACTTGTTTAACACTTGATATGGCATATAATAATGCTCGTCTCATAGCTAAACCAGAGTCTAGTTGGTTATATTCTAAATAAAAATTAATTATTTAAGGCAGATTGATTACTCAGTCTGTCTTATTTTTATACCAAAATATACACCCACACTCTATAACGCTCGTATTAACCCAAATAAGCCATTCTAATTTTTAGGTAACAATCTCTCCACATACTTTCTTTTACACGCCTTAAAAACTAAAATACAAGGTCATATTTTTTAACTCCAAATCTCAAACCATACAATATAACTAAACATTTTATCAATAATGCAACGTATTTTATATAAAATGTATAGCATTCATTCTTATAACACCCTCTACAAGCTGAAAATCTACTGTCCTGACAGTGCGTAGAAAATTCTAATCTACTCCCCTTACACTTTATTGGCTAAACAATATATTTTTCAAATCTACTATTCCAATAAGAAAAAATAACAATGTATGTAATATGTGTGTATATGCTTCAGCATAGATATAGTCCCTTGATAGGGACGGTCTTTTCGCAGCGTTAGCAAGAAAAGAATATCTCTAGGGTAGACAACTGATAACAAGCTAATATCAAAAGAGAGAATAATATATCAAGGAGGAAATTACAAACATGATCAAATTACAAAAATACTCATATTTTTCTCATAAATATTTAATATTAGATACAATTGAAGATTGCTTTTCTAAAAAAGATCTTAGTTTTATGCATCTACCACGAAAAGAAATAGGATATATAGAATTTATTCACAAAAATGGAATCATAATCATTTCATATCTGCATATTTACACTTCATATAGACATAAACATTATGGCTATCAAGTGATAGGTTATTTATTTTCTCATTACAAGTTTAAATGCATTGTGGGTGAAACTTTAAAAGAATCAAGAGGATTCTGGAACAAATGCATACGTAAATATAATGGCATGAGAAGAAATATCTATTACAGTGACAATTGCACTTCATCATTTGTTATTCCAAGACAAGAAATAAGTTATAAACAGATATGGGATCTATTGGATTACTCATACAACATAATCTATTAATATGAATATTGGAATGAATTGTGATTAAAAGAGAGAATAATGTATTAAAAAGGAGGAATTACATGATACAAGAAAACGAAATACCAAAATATCTTAAGCAGAAAGAAAGCAACATCTCCAAGAGCAGCCGAAAATCAAAACACAAACATCATTATGAAGAATGTCTGATTCAAAATCCATTTTCATTTGCAGGAAAGAATAGTATACATACACAATTAAGCAGTTATTGTATTATTTGTGGGAAAATAGGTGGATATTTTAAAAGTGGTAAATATTCAAAAGAAATTGAATCATTGCAAAAACAAAGACAAGAAGAAGATAAACATTTTCGTGTAATAAGTATATCAGGCGAGGAATTATATGAAAAATACCATGACAAATTACCAGTATTCTTTGTAGAGGATATTTTTAAAGAGAAGCATGTTGATTTGGGACAGAATAATAATTTAAAGAGAGAATAAAATTATAGGTACATCATATATGTACCCAAATGAAACCATCAATCCCAAACACTATGTACCTAAATCAACCAATAACAATCAATTAAATTTTTACGGAGTAAATGGGCGTTAGACCATTTACGAAGTTATTATACTTTTTTATATATTTATGCTTTTTTATATTATTAATTATGCTTTTATACTATATACCTACTTTTTGGGAAAATTTTCACACAGAATTAAGTACCCCTTTGGGAAAATTTTCACACAAACTTAATAGGTGGTGTTAAATCTTTGGGAAAATTTTCACACAAAATTTTTAACGAAAGGAGTGATTAAAAATCGACAACTATATTTATCTATCTGAGAAAGATAAAAAAATAACCTCTGTCGGATTTTCAAAAAAGGAAATCAAAAATCATAAAGGCATTTCAGGTTTGAAATATTATCTTATCATATTATATCTAAGGAAACATGTACAAACATTTGGGCAAGTTGCTCTCACACTCAACGATTTGCTACAAGAAATTGGTTATTCAACGAAAACAAATAATAAATCTATATACTCTGATTTTCGAGAAATTATTAAAACAGAGCTTATAAACAAAGGTTATGCAAGCTGTAATACAGACATTTTTGTAGTCAAACCAAATGATTTATTTTATCTTCAATTATCTTATGAACGTAATGTTTTTTTTACAGAGGGCAGTTTTGTACAGATTACTATTTCTGAATATGAAAAAATTTGTTCTCTCTCTTCTAAAATTAATAAATCTATTCTATTAGGTATTTATCTTTATATAAAGCAATATATCATAGATTATTCAGGAGATATTGCACCTGCTAAAATCTCATTCCCATCAAAATCACAAATTGCAAAAGGGTTAGATACTTCTATTTCAACGGTTGAAAACGGATTATCTGTCTTAGAATCTTATAAATTAATTTATATAAGAAGAGATATGTTTGTGGAGAATAAAAAAGAAGAAGGCGTATTTGTTCCTACACGAAATGTATACGCCCTTGATCCAAGTGAATTAGAGGGTGATACTGTTTTGATTGAGTTGGAAAGAATTTATGGAAAGAGAATATATAACAAAGAGGATGTGCCTGGTGAAATTAAATATTTAACAAAAATGAAAGGAGAATGAAATGCATTTTACAAGTGGAAGGCTTTTAGTCAATTATCTATTAAAAATATTTAAGAATAGAGAATAAGTGAATGAAAGGAAGTGATTATAGATGTTAATTGCATATAAATACAGATTGTATCCGAATAAAGGACAACAAGAATATTTTGCAAAATGTTTTGAATGTGTACGATTCATCTATAATCGTATGCTTTCAGACAAGATTGACTACTACAAAGAAACAAAACAGAAACTTAATAACACACCTGCTCAGTATAAAAAAGAATTTGAGTGGTTAAAAGAAGTCGATTCTCTTGCATTGGCTAATGCACAGATGAATTTACAAACTGCTTATAACAATTTTTTCAAAAGACCAGAAGTTGGATTCCCTAAGTTCAAGAGTAAGAAAAATCACAATTACTCTTATACTACTAATAATAATCCAAGAAATGATGGAGGCAAAGGAAGTATTCAAATTTCTGATAGATATATTAAATTACCTAAAATTGGATTAGTTAGAGTTAAAAAACACAGAGACTTTGATGGTTTGATTAAATCGGTTACTGTTTCTCAAAATCATTCTGGTAAATATTATATTTCTGTTTTAGTTAATCAAGAAGATAAAGAAAAATTACCTATTAGTAATAATGAAATAGGTATTGATCTTGGCATTAAAGAGTTTTGTATTACTTCTGATGGTGAGATGATTAAAAATCCTAAGTATTTAAGACAATCTGAAAAGAAAATAAGAAAGTTACAAAAAGATTTTTCTCGTTGTGAAAAAGGAAGTAAAAATAGAGAAAAATGCAGAATTAAAGTCGCCAAACAACATGAAAAGATTGCAAATCAGAGAAAAGATTTTTTACATAAATTATCTACAAGAATCATTCGTGAAAATCAAACGATTGTACTTGAAGACCTTCGTGTAAAGAATATGATGAGTAATCATAAATTAGCAAAATCAATAGCAGATGTATCATGGAATGAATTTGTCAGACAGTTAGAATATAAGGCTGAATGGTATGGTAGAGAAGTTGTCAAGATTGATACATGGTATCCATCCAGTCAGATATGTTCTAATTGTGGACACAAAGATGGGAAGAAAGCATTGTCTATAAGAGAATGGACTTGTCCTGTTTGTGGTACACATCATGAAAGAGATATAAATGCAGCAATAAATATTCTCAATGAAGGTTTGAGAATGAAAACGGCAGGAACTGTCGGGATAGCCTAAGTAAACTTGTCTCGTTGGAGATATTAATTAGGAAGCTACGAAGTATTCAGCTTCGTGGTAGTTCACCGCAGCACTCAAAGGAGCTGATCGCAATGAATAATAATTTTAAAACAAAAGGAGAATAAATAATTTATGAACAGAACCGTAACAATTACATCAAAGAACCATAAATATGCAAATACATATGGGGGAAATATTTGTATATCAGATTTTTGCACTGATTATGAAGGCAGTCGGAATATTGCAGAACGTATTGAATCTGACTGGCGATTTGATAGATCATGTGTAAGAAACAGAGTTGTATTAGATGATTATAAGGAGAGACAAAAATAATGACAGATATAAATATGAGCGTATCAATTGAAGAGCAGGAAATTTGCATTAATGCAATGCGTGATGAGAAATTTGCAACAATATATGCTTCAGATTCTACATATATTACGAAATTGGACAAGTTATGTAAGGAAAGTCATGGCATGTACTCTCTCATTGAGGATACTGGCAGAGGTAAGAAATATTTATTAAAGGATAAAACTCTTATCAGTTTCAGAGCAAAGAAACGTGAACTTACAGATGAGCAAAAGAAACAAGCTGCTGAACGTATGAGAAAATATCAAGCTAATAAATCTAACTGAGATACCCTTTCTAGCCAGAATTTCTAATGTAGACCATTGTACAAAAAATTCTACCCTTATTCATGGAGAAATACTCGTCTAAGAATTACATTTTTCAAATTACAATAAACAACAATAAATAGAAAGAAGGATTACATTATGTTAAGAAACTATTACCAGGGAACTATGATTACAGTTGAGTTACCAAAGAATCAATATAAAGGTTATGTGGTTGATTGCGTATACAGATATATCAAGGATATGAACAAGTATGCACTGAGCATGTGGCTTCGTAATACTGAAGTTGACGACAGAATGCAGATTTGCTCACAGGAAATTAATACTCAATACATTACAAGCACAAGAGAAAATATAAAGAAGGATGTTTGTGCGATTGTTGAGCAAGCTGCCAACAGTTCATACTTTGACAAGTCAATTGAGACTTATGAGTACACACAGAAATGCTTTGAGCGTGGCAATGCTGAGTTTGAGAATGAGGACAACAGATCATGAGCTGTCCATATTGTAGAGGAATAGGTGAACATGATTACAGATGTCCTCTTTGGCAGCCAAATAAAAAGGCAAGAGTTAAGTGTGGTTATTGTGATGAGTATATTCTTGAAGGTGATGATTATGTTGAGATTGATGGATGGACTTATCACAAAGACTGCTTAACTGTTAATAGGTTACTTGATTTAATGGGAGTTATTACAAAGGAGATGTCGTATGAATCGGATTAAGAGAAAAATTAAATGGATTATTTATAAACTTGATGGACTTGTACCTAAGATACATGACTTACCTGACGTTGTGTATATCAAGTGGATGGGCGAAGAATTCATAATTAAAAAGTATTAAATGGAGAATATATAAGTGTAAAGAAAATTTAATTAAAGGAGGATTTATATGGTCAATTATGAACCAGAGTTAATGTACGCATTGGATTCTAAAGGTGAATATGCTGATTGGAAGAATGTTTACAACGTAAGTGGCAGTGACGTACTTTATTGTCCTATTTGTTTAGGAAGAGTCAAACTTTGGAATGGGCAAAATCCAAATAAGACCTATCAAAAACAAAAATGTTTTCATCATATTGATGGAATGTGTTCACAAGAAAGTAGAATTCATTTTGCTTATAAAACATGGTTACTTAATCAAGGAAGTAAATTTATAGTTGGAGAAATTATATATGAAGTTGCTAATTCAGAAATTGAAAAAACGTTTCATACTAAGTTTGGTGACTATCGTCCTGATATTACTGTAGAAACTACAGAGGGGAAAAATTTTTATATTGAAATAGCAGACACAAATAAGAAAACCAATGATTATATCGAAAAATGGGATGAACTTGGATGTGATGTTTTGGAATTAGATGTGAATGAACAGTTAATAAAAGCCACAATTACAGGAATTCCAGAATTTAATATCATCTACTCTTCTTCTACTGGTGAATGTTATATTAAACATTATATCAAACAAGATTATGATGATTTAATCACGGAAAGAAAAATTTATTGGAAGCGAAAAGATCTTATCAAATATAAAATTCAGTGGGAACGATTAGATTGGTTTTGGAGAAAACTCCAAGATTTTTATTCTGGAAATTCTAAAATTGATGTTTTAATTGATGCATTTAGACAAATGGATTCTGAAGATCAACGTTTTATATGTAAAAGGATGCGAGGAAAACATTTGTCATTAAAATATGAATTAGAGAATAATTATACTGATAAAAAAGATATTGAAAAAGCTCATTTACAACATATTAGTACTACTATTAAAAAATTAAATCAAGAATTTGGTTATAGTGGTTCTGATCCTTTAGATAGTACATATCTATTTAGAAAAGGTAAACATGTTATTTTTAAAGACAGTCCAATATGGGAAAACCGTTCTCATTTATATATTTATAATTATATTACTGAAGAAGATGTTTATAACTATTTTCATCCAATTATGGAAGAATATTACAAGGAGCATACAATTCCATTATTAGAGAGTATCCAAAAAAAGAAAATATGCTTTGAAGGAAATGAAAACTATATAAATAACTATTTTATTCCTAAATTCAAAAAAATACAAAAACAAATTAATAGATGTTCTAACACTTGTTGGTATGTTAAAAGTTCTGTTACTGTTTATGGATATACTCATGAATTTAAAATAATTATTAAATTTTTAAATTGTTTTGAGGAACATATATACTTGGATTTTAATGAAAAATCTCAGAATAATATTGATATTAAAAATCTTATATCTTCTAAAATGAATAATATGATTGCTAAAGCAAAAGAAGGATTAAATAGTAATATTAGAATTATGGAGGAACGTTAATATGACAAACAATAACGGAATTTACATACCATCTATTGATGCAAAGGATATTTATTTATCAGCACATTACATTGAGGAAAATCCAGAAGGATATAATTTAAAGCTTAAAGATGGACAATATAATTTACGAAAATTTATTAACACACTTGATTATAGCTTGGATCTTATAGAACTAAAAGATATTTATTATAGAAAATTCAGGAAACATGATTTTTCATTTAGAATTAAAAAACACGATTATTCTGTAAATGTAATTAATCTCACATTTAAGTATTCTGTAAAAGAATGGAATCAGATGAACAAAAATACTTTTGTCAGACTTGGATACGATTATAGGAATCTCTCTTTTGAAGATGGTATTGCTAAAAATAGTGAAGGTGAAATTGTCGGAATTAAGACGAATGAAAAAATTGAAAACCCAATTGATATACCAAAGCCATTTGTTAAAAAGCAAGTAAACATCTATGATAAAAAGGATAAAACTGTTATTAAAGAAATTCAAACTCAGTACTATAAAAAAGGCGAACCTAAGACCATAAAGACAAATGCAGAACTTAGAACTGAGTTGTATAAAGATGGATTTATCTGCAATGGTATTAAATATTATCGTATGAAACGTTCTACTGGTTCAGCAAGAGTTGGTAAATGTCTCTTTATTAGAGAAGATTTATATGAACCGATTTTAAAATTCAGTTCAGGCGGTCTTAAATACAACCAAGGAGATCCGATTGATTTAGCTGCATATGAGGGATATATTGCTCTCCCATCAAGCAGTATTATTGATACCATTCCAATTAAACCAGAAAATATTCTTTTAATTGATGATTATGATAGTGTGTTTAACGAGGATGTAATCGAGACTCATGATGAAGATGGTTGGTTAAAAACTACTGAAAAGAATTGTGAAATCACAAATACAATTTGGGATGGTCAGTCTCTTATGGACATATCTCTATTTGGTGATTATTCAGAATATGGTATGCTTCTACTTAGAAATCTAATGTTCAAATCTTGTTGTTTCAACTGCAATATTCAACAATGGTTCAAAGATAATAATATAACAGATGTATCTCAGCTTAATGGTAAAACAAGAGCTACATGCATTGAAGATGTAAAGTTAATTACCACACCTAACAGTATTAAATATTTGAAATTTAGTACATGGGATGAATGGCTCGACCATTTATATCCTGATTTTGGTGTTGTAAAACATGATAAGAAGACTCATTTCTTTGGTGGTCGTTTAGTGCAGACTCATTATCAATTACTCAATACTCTCCAGATGTCAAAAGATGAGGTAAGAGAATTTTTACAGGAATCACTTGACTTTGCACAAATGCTTAGAGATAGACCAGAAGTTGTACGTTATTACATTAAATACCCTGATATTGATGAAATGTCACCTATGGATAAACCTATGAGTAGTAAGAATGATGTAGTTTATAATTTAATGTGTGTAAATGATAATTTTACCAAGACAAAATACTATCAAGAATTTCTTATTGACTTACTTCGTTCATATTACAAGAATCTCAAAAATGGACATATTTATGTAAATGGTAATTACTCTACTCTTCTTGGTAATCCAATAGAAATGCTACAACAATCAATCGGTAAGTTTGAAGGAAAGAGTCAAATTGGAATTGGTAACATACATAGTACACGTTTTGAATATAACAAAACTCTTCTTGCTAGTCGTTCACCCCATGTTACAATTGGAAACATTTGGCTTCCATATAATACGGAGAATAAATTGATAGATTGTTATCTTAATCTTACAAATGAGATTGTGTGTATTAATTCTATCGGAGAAAATGTATTACAGAGACTATCGGGTGCTGACTTTGACAGTGATACAATAATGTTGACAGATAATGAAAAACTCATTCGTGCAGCTAAAAGAAATTATCATTTATTCAAAACACCAACATCATTTGTAAGCTCAACAAAAGTTAAAAGATATTATACGCCTGAACAACAAGCCGATCTTGATATTAGAACATCTGTAAATAAAATCGGTGAGATTGTTAATCTGTCACAAGAGTTAAATTCTTTACTTTGGGACAAGATGTATCATGGAGCAACTTATAATGACATAAAAGAATTGTATTATGATATATGTCAATTAGATGTAATGTCTGGAATTGAAATTGATAAAGCAAAGAAAGAATTTATTATCAACAATGGTAAAGAGTTAGACAAGTTACGTGAAAAGTATGATGAATTTGTGCGTGAATATGAAGAGAATGAAGAAGGCGAATTAGTAAGAGGAAAAAAACGTATGCCACACTTCTTCTCTCATATCTCTAAACAAAAAGGATATTACAATCCTGATAAGAAACATTATTGTAAATGTCACACTTCGATGGATTATTTGCAGACCATTATCAATGGATTCAAAATTAAAAATCCATATAAAAAGGATTGGCTTCCATTTGTATCTATATTAGATAACTTTTTATTTAGGACATCTAGTATAAATCAAAAACAGATAAATCGAATTTATAGTATTTTAAAGAAATACATAAATGAAAGAAAGAATATATTCGCCATTGATTCTGACTCAAAAGAAGAACGAAATGATAAAGCAAATAAGCTTAAAGTTGATTTAATTACAGATATTGAATCAGAAACAATTGGTTTTTCAACATTATATCGTTTACTTTCTTCTCTTGAGGATAAAGAAAATTCTCAAATTAAAAATCTTTTATTAGAAGTTTTGTATCTTTGTGGCAATGATAGTTTTAATAAAGCTATTATTCAATCTAAAAATGAAATTCTCCAACTAGAAGATAATGGATCTGACATTAAATTATTTAATATTGGGTTTAAAATTACAAAAAAACAAGTAAATTCGGAAATCGAGTAAGTCTTAGATAACGAATTTCGTGACCAAATTTAAGTTACATAGGAGAGGGTAGTTTTCTGCTTATTATTTTTATGATTACTACCCTACTTCATTGTATTTCAAAGGGGTGATTTACAATACAACAAGAAAAAAAATATTATAATCAACGATCTATAATAAATCACATTCAAAACGATACAGGCTGCTCTGCAAGAGATATTGGAAGAATACTATCGTCTTTGCGAGATTTGGTAAAGGATAAACTTAGTGATAGTGAAGATAGTGAATTAAAAATATTCCCTGGACTAAAAGTAACTTCAAGATATATACCAACTGAGCAGTCTAATCTTAATTTCTGTAATAATGGAACAATCAATTCAGATTTTCTATTATATCTTAATGGTGAATTCAGCCATAGATTCAAAGAAGAAATAAAACAATTACATAAAGAAAAACAATGAAATCAGCTTTTCTTGGCTGATAAAACAGAGAATAATAAAATGTAAACATCAAGTACATATTCATTGTACCTTACCTTCTATAATCGGTGGCTGTACTACAGTTCTTGTAGTATGGTCACTGACAATTCTTAAATATTATAGCGGAATGACGAGCAATGGAAGCTCACTTGGCTCATAACCAAGAGTATGCAGGTTCGAGTCCTGTTTCCGCAACTCTCCTACTTTTTGTAGGACGGTCGGTTTCGGATCGTGAGTTGTTGAAACTCAAAATAAACTTAGTAATAAGGATAAAGCAGGAATGTCTTTGGTTCGCATAAGACACTGCGACTGCGTATAGTAGTTTGACGGAAAACACAGATAATCTATGCCAACCTAAAATCAGAGGGCTACTGCTAATGATATGGCTTGGTAGGGGCGATGAAAAACGCTCTGTATTAACATGGAAACATGGGTATGATTACTGTCTTATTGGTGCGATTTCCGCAAGAAAAAGTGCTGATATTGATTGTTGCAACGTTTCTTAATGCGAAAGCAAGGAACAGAACAATGAAGCAAGTCGATAGCAAGACGAACAGAATGGTGATGATTGGGCTGTACTCAAAAGGTACAGATGGTCAAATGTACACCTCATCGTTCATATTATGCGAAATATTAATTACAACATACATTTGAGGAAGAAAATATAATGCATATTTATATTAAATGTAAAAAATTAATAAAAGAACAAGCAAAAGTGTGTATGACCGCAAAGAGACAAACAACTTATTCATCTGCAATATGATGACATATAGCACTCGCAAGGTACTATATGAGAAAGTACAAATAGACGCAACCGTAAGAGATTTGCACTCTCTGAACCTCGCAAAGGACGATGTATCGAAAGGAAATCTATAATGCTTTGTGGTAAGAGTTTGCCAATTTTTTGCAAAATTGGTGTTGTTGTTACCTACAGTCTAATCGACTGTGTGATAAATTGTGTCCAACCACAATAGATGGTAACGTGTTAGGTCAATATCTCAGCCTAAAGAAATAAAGTCTCATGTGAAAGCATGAGATTTTTTATTTTTGAGTGTGTAGCTCAGTTTGGCAGAGCACTCGACTTTTAATCGAGTTGTCGATGGGTTCAAATCCCTCCACGCTCACTACTATCCTACTTTGTAGGAAATAAATTAAAGGATGTGAAAATTATTTTATTAATTAACAAAACAGAAGCCTTTGCAATGAGGAAACTTATCGGAAAAGAGAATATAAAAAAGACTTATAGTGGTCATGCAAAATATTATCTGGTTGAAGATGACCAGAATTTAAAGGCTTTGAGTGATTATAGGAAAAGTAAAATCGTTGGATAGAGACGAAATTTAAAATGAAAGGTGGTAGGAAACCATCGCAAAGAAAAAGAAATTAAAAGAAGATGGAATCTTATTCTGTGGCAGTAATGCAACTGATGTAACTGGTTCTATGACTTTAATTAAGTTTGGTGGAAAACAGATTTTATTGGAGTGCGGTCTTTATCAGGACAATTCTTATCTTGAGGCATATAAAATCAATTCTGAAAAATTTAAATTCAATCCAACTGAAATAGATTATGTATTTGTTGGACATACACATATTGACCATATAGGTCTTTTACCTCGACTTGTCAAAGAAGGATTTACAGGGAAAATCATTCTTACATATGCCACTTCTGTAATGGCAAAATATCTTTTACTAAATTGTGCTTTTATTGTAGCTGATGAAGCTAGAATATTATCTAAAAGATATGGACGTGAATACGATCCGCTATATTCGGAAGATGAAGTATGGAATACAATCAAGCTATTTCATGTGTATGACGAGTATGATTCATTATATCAGTTAGATGATGTGATTACATTTCAGTGGTTGAAAAATTCTCATTGTGTAGGGGCTGCACAGTTACAGTTAATACTTAATGATGGATTGAAAAAACGCAAGATTCTCTATACTTCTGATATTGGTGCGCTAGAAACAAAGAATCATTATGTTGAAAATACTGAAATTCCACAGTTCTTCAATGATCTCACAATTTTAGAAAGCACTTATGGAATTAATACAAGAGTATCAAAGAAAACTCGTGAATTCGATGTAGAACACCTAAGAGTTGCAATTAATACTGTATTAGAGAGACAAGGCACTATTGTACTTCCTGCGTTTTCATTTTCAAGATCACAGGAATTATTAACAACATTATATCTTTTATTTGGAGAAGATGAAACATTTACTACACCTATTGTAGTGGACTCTATGCTCACATGTGATATTTGTGATGCATATGGCAATGTGTTATTAGATAATAATCGTGAACTTTGGGACAAGGTTTACCATTGGAAAAATGTAGAATACATTAGGGAGAAAACAGATTCACAAGTATGTGTATTAGATAGTACACCGAAAATAGTGATTTCTTCTTCTGGTTTTTGTACAAATGGTAGGATTCTTACTTATCTTAATCAATATCTTAAAGATATTAATTCTATGATTATTTTCTCAGGATTTGTTGGAGACAATGATTCTTATCTTAGTTATCGTATAAAAAATGGTAAAACTAATAAAACAATTAATATTAATAAAAAACCAGTACCTAATAGAGCTGATTGTATTACAATGAGTACCTTTTCATCTCATGCTAACTTTAATGATTTGTTAAAATATGGTGGTAATTTGAATACTAATCTGCTTGTATTGGTGCATGGTTCTATTGAAGCCAAGAATTGTTTAAAAGAACATTTAAAAGAAGAAATTTTAAAAAATGACAGAACTTATAAAGTTAAATGCTCTGAAAAGGGCATGATTATTCCTTTATAGGAAAATATTATGAAATTGGAGGCTAATAGCCTATGAAAGATATTAAAACAAGTATGATGCTTTATCAAGGTGAACAGTTTGAAACTGATGATCTTGAAAACAGAAGACTCTTTATTAATGATATTATTGACTCAGATGTTATTGATACTATTGTGTATCATATTTTACGTTATAATCGTGAAGATAAAGATATACCAGTTGAAAATAGAAAACCGATTTTATTGTATGTGAATACAAATGGAGGCTCAGTCCCAGATGGATATGCATTAATTGATGCAGTAATGACAAGCAAAACACCTGTCTATACAATAAATCAGGGATATTGTTATTCAATGGGATTCTTAATTTTTATTTCAGGTAAGAAACGTTTTGCCATGCCAAATTCAACTTTCCTTATGCATGATGGTTCAAGTTTTGCATGGGATTCTACTGCTAAAATGAAAGATCGTGTTGACTTTGAAGCAGGACAAGTTGAAGTGCATACAAAAAATTATATTATTGGACAGACAAAAATTGATGAGAAGCTTTATGATGAGAAATATCGTGTTGAATGGTATTTTTATCCAGAAGAAGCTAAATCAGTTGGTGTTTGTGATTATATTGTTGGTAAAGATTGTACAATTGATGAAATTATTTAAGGAGGGCGCACTGCTCTCCTATTTTATTAGAGAAAAAAGGAGATTGAAAAATGGCAAATTTTGCTTATAAGAAAACTACAACTACTGCTATGAAGGTAGCAGGAATTCTTGATACTGATAATATGACAGTTGATGTGGATGGCGAGGAGAAAAAGCTTTCTACACTTCTCTCAGATTTCAATGGTGGTGCTATTGAGATTAATATAAAAGTCAAGGATGAGGAAGATCTTGACGAGCCTACAGAGGCTTAATTGAGAGTAGGTGAACGACATCGAAAAGAATGAATTTCTTAGAGAACAATTAGACTTACTCAAGAGAAAAAAGACAGACGAAAATTTAGAGTGGCAAGATGTTGCTGATTTTCGTTCTGAATATAATGGTGATTTAGAGCACAGAGATACAGTGCGTAAAGGAAGTAAATTATTATACGAGTATATTGACGCTGGATGGGTTAATGAACCAGTAGAACCCGAAGATAATTCAGATAATGCTGAGTTAATTAAAATGCGTAAAGAAAAGATTAAACTTTCTGATGCAAGAGTTGAGTATAATCGACTCATCAGACAGGAGGCTCGCAAAGAGTCTTACGCTGATATGGTGAAGCGTATTATTTGTGAGAATGTTGAGCCAATAAATATTCCAGTACGTTATACTTTGTTTAATAGTTCAACAGATTTACTTGTGCATTTAACAGATATTCATACTGGAATTGAGATACATAACTGGAAGAATGATTTTGATGAAGATATTTTAAAGAAACGAATTGAAAAATTCACCTCTGATATTTTTGATATCCGTGGAATGCATCAATCTGAAAACTGTTATCTTGTAATTGGTGAGATTCTTAGTGGAATTATTCATAATAATCTTCGATTACAGAACAATATGGACTTAATGGAGCAGTTTAAATATGTTTCAGAGCTGATTTCTGCTATGCTAATTAGATTAGCAAATCATTTTAACCATATCTATGTATATACAACGCCTGGTAATCATTCTAGGATTTCCCCTAAGAAGGAAGAAGCTTTAGATGGCGAAAATATGGACATACTGCTACCTTTTTATTTAAAGGCAAGAATGCAGAATGTAAAAAATATCACTATTTGTGATAATACAATTGAGCCAGAAATTGCAATGTTTAATATTCGTGGCAACAATGTATTTGCTGCTCATGGTCATAAAGATTCACCAAGTAATGTTGTGCAAAATTTTACAATGATGTTCAATATTAAGCCAGACATTGTATTACTTGGACATAGACATACTAATGCTATGGAAACAGTATATGATACAAAAGTAATACAGTCAGGGTGCGTATCAGGTGCGGATGCATACGCGATGTCAATTCGCAAGACAAATAAACCAGAACAAACAGTGTCCGTTATAGGTGATAATGGACTGATTTGCTTATACGACATACAACTTGACTAAATTAAATAACAATTGTAGTCCACCGTTCGGCTCAGTTTGGAGCAATTGTAAAAGCAGATATTCACAGCTGAGATTAATATACGACTAATATATTATTCATTTTTGCTTATTTTGGCGTTTTTAGATAATATGTTGGTCTTTTAGGCTGACGAAGCCACTATCAGAGGGAGTGTACCTTATATGGACGCTACCCTCTTTTATATTACAAAATAAAATTAAGGAAAATAAAGGAGAAAATTGAACAATGAACAAGACAGATTTAATAAAAAATGTAAGTACACAGATTGATGGAGCTACACAGAAGGATGTTGCTGTTATTGTAGATACAGTACTTGAGACAATTGTTAATACAGTTGCTTCTGGTGAGAAGGTATCTCTTGCAGGATTTGGTAACTTTGAGGTTGCTGAGAGAGCTGCACGTATGGGCAGAAACCCAAAAACAGGCGAGCCATTAGAGATTGCAGCTTCTAAGAGTCCAAAGTTCCATGCATTGACAGGTTTCAAGAATGCAGTTAAGAATGCATAATCTGAAAGGTCGTGAATTGTTTGAAGAAAAATAAATATGAAAACATTCAGATGATTGATCTTGAGGATAAAGTTGATGACATTATCTCTATTTATATCAATAGATTATATCATACTGATAAAACAGTTGGTGTAATCGTAAATAAAGAAATTGCTGAATATATTTTGGATATTCTTATTAGACTTGACGAGACAAGTATTAAAGAGATTGACCTTGTTGATTATATGGGAGTTGACGAATATCTCGTATCTGTCGATGATGATGGATATATCACATGTGTACCTATTGAGGATTATGTTGTTCTTGATAAAACAGATATTTTCTATATTGATATGGATGGTGATATTAAACAGGATGTCATCGATTACTGTGTGAATGAGGATAAAGAAGTTATTCTGTTTGGACAGGAAGATGAGTGTGATGATGGGTGTGAGAATTGTTCTGCGCATGATGAGACTTACTTACATACCTCTAAAGACGAAGATGGAAATGCTCACGGATTTACTGCTAGTAGGTCAGATGGTGACTCTTATATGAGTTATTCTTACTACTCTACCGATGAGTTAAGTCATGAAGATATTCAGAAGATGTTAAAGGCTTTTGGGTTTTAGATTATTTGGAGTGTGCGGTGTATGCTGCACACTCTTTTTGTATGGGTAATTAAACAACTACGGAGATTGGCGAGACTGTAAATCTCGTGGCTTTTGCATCGAGTGGGTTCGACTCCCTCATTACCCATTAATTCAATGTTTTTATATACGGATTGGGAGATGTTAAATCGGCAACGAACTTTATATGGAAACAGAGAATAAATATATGTGCCCATGATTGGGGTCATAGCTGATTGTGGGATTTATGGAACAGTAGGTACTTGGAGTAGCTACCAAAGTATATGAGGCAACCTACACACCTCTTCTACTGTTCTATTTTTATTGTATGTGTAGGGGAAGTGTAGGAAAATTATGGGAACAAGAATGTTAAAGGTTGGAGATAAAGAAGTCCAATCTACTAAAGTAACTTATGACGATTTGGTTATTTTGTATAATCAATTTATTGATACTTATGGTGAAGTGCCAGTATATTCAAAATGTGACTCAAAACATAATATGCCACAAGGCAGAATTATAACTCGTGTATTAAAAGAAAATAGTATCACCTATAATGATTTCTTGTTACAGTTTGGTAAGGTATCTCACGTAAGGACAGAAAGTAAAGATTATGATTTATATGTCAAAAGATTTAAAGAAGTAAGTGATAATATTGGTCATGCTTTATGCGGAAATGAGTTAATGAATAATAAATATGGTTTACCAAATCCAATTTGGTTCGTAAAATATTGTCCAGATAAAAATGTGAAAAAATATGATGATTTCGTGCGTTGGTGTGGTTATGAAAGCAATAAGCTCAAAAAAGAAAAAGAAGATATTGCGAATGCACTTATAAATCTTGAGAAAGAATTAGGCAGACCAATTTTGCGAGAAGATATTTCACTTGAAAAAATTGGTTTTTCAATGATTGTATTGGTAAGAATGTTTGGTGGTCTTAATAAAGCTAAAGAAGAAATTGGTCTTATGCCTACACCAACAGATAAACCTCTTTATCCATTTGAATATTATAGGAATACTATTACAGAGGCATTAAATAATCTATACGAGAAAACTGGTAGAAAATTTCTCACATGGCAAGATTTAGAAAGTGGTTTATATCATAAAAATAATATTGAACATAAATCAATGACAAAAGCATTTAAGCGTGAAGGTTTAGATATATTTGCTTATATTAAAAGTCTTGGATTTGAAATGAATCCAAATAATTTTAGTTTTAAATACACATTTGATGATGGTGAACGTGCCGTGTCAACTATGGAATTTGATTTTTCTACATATATACGTTCTCTTGGATATGAATATAATAAATCATATTTTAGAGATGTAATGTATAAAACTTTTACAAATAGTGATAAGAAACGAAAAATAAATTGTGATTACTGTATGCTTTTGCCTAATGGTGAAAAGTTGTATGTTGAAATTGCAGGTGTTATACCTAATGACACAGCAGATTGGAGACATTATGAATACAAGTACAAGCATCATCAAGAGTATCAACAGAAAATGTTATACAAAGAAAAAATACTTATAGAAAATAAATGCAATTATTTATTTTTGTTTTCATCTGAAATGAAAAATGGAAGCTATAAAGAAATATTGCAAAATAAGATAAATGAGATTTTACAAGAAGTAGCTTAGTTTACCACTATTCTGCTTCTTTTTTATATTATAGAAAAGGAGGCTGAAATATTGTCAAAAGAGAAAATAACAAGGGTGAAATATTTCACTCCTGACAAAGAGAAGTTTATTTATGAAGAGAACTGGAAGAAATATGAAAAATATCTACAGTCTAATATTATCAAAAACCGTGATGTAAAAGATACTACATACAAGAGATATAAAGGATTGTTTCGACATTTCCTTATGTGGTTAGGAGAAAATTATGGTGAATTAGATTTATATTCTGATGAATTTATGGAAAATGCAGTTGATATTATGGAAGCATATATGCTTTTCTGTCAGGAAACATTGATGAACCATAAGAAGATAATCAATATGAAGATTTCTGCCGTAAGTTCATTTTATATTTGGTCTATGAAACGAGGTTTTGTTAAATACCATCCTTTCGATGGCAAACTTGATAGAATGAAGAAAGCTAATGAGGAACAGATTCTTAATCATTACTTCTTAAATGATGAACAGATTGCAGCTATTAGGGCAGATTTATATAAGACAGAGAATAATAAATGGACAATACAAGACCAATTATTATTTGAAATCGCACTCTTCTCCGCTAATAGAATTGGTGCATTAGAGAAACTTACTGTATCCTCTCTTGACTTAGATAATATGGTATTTGAGTCAATACGTGAGAAGGAAGGATACCGTGTGGAAGTTTCGTTTGACAGTACATGTAAGGATATGCTTGAAACATGGTTAGCCATGAGAACAAATGGTTATGATCATCTTGAATGTGATGCTTTATTTATTCATAAATACAAAGATGAATGGATACCTTGGACACAAGGAATGATTCATGACAGAATGAGAAAAATTGGTAGAATTATTGGCTTGGAGGACTTTCATTGTCATTGCATGAGGAAGACAGCGATCAACAAAATATATGAAGATACTGGTGATTTAAATCTCGCCTCACAATGGGCGAACCACAAATCAACTTCAGTAACTTCACAGAGCTATGTACGCCCTGCTTCTAAAGCTGATTTAAGGGAAAAATTAAAAATTCTAAAGTTCAAACAGCAAGAATTACAGAAAGAAGCTGAAAAAGAAGGTTTATAGAAGATGCCGATGAAACCTTCATCTATCACTTCTTCTTATTCCAACACTTCTTCACATAACAACCAAATTTAATAATTCTAACCCCTAGAATACCTGTCCCTTTAATTATAACCTTAATAAGAAAAATAACTAAGAATACCTCTCCGCATACAAATGCATATTTGTAGATCACACCTTCATTATTAAATAAAGCTGCAATTATAAATGACATATAAATAATTAGCCCATCTACCCCACAGAAAAACATGAACTTATCGTCTTTAGATAAATACATAACACTTTGTATAAAATTAGGTTCAAGATATCCTAATCTTCTGCGTAGATATGAGTTTCTATCATATATGTTGTTTTTGAAATTATTGTAGTTATATTTATTGGGATTGTCTTTTAATATTATATATGATTTATGTGTGGATCTATCAATATATTTGATATTATAATCATTCATATAAGTTGATATATTTTTTATAACATCATCTATATCTTCTTTATTATATTCCTTATTATTGTTTATAATCTTATACAAAGGATAATAGATTCTATTATATGCAATCTTCATATTATCTAAAGGAACATTCTTATTATAATTATATTTGGTCACAATAAAGGTAAATATACCTGTTATAAATGCAGGAAGAATTATTTTTAATATTTCTATAAATGATTTCATATACAAAACCTCCGTTGTTTCTAAGTAATATTTTTCTTGCACCACATTTCAATATGTGTTACAATACAAGGGAATTAAAGATAATTCAAAAAAAGATGCTACCGTAAAGCAAGATGGTTGCTCTGAAATTAATAAATTATTTTGACAAAGCAAAGTAATCGTTATTCCATTGGCAGTGGATAACAAATAAAAGACACCACCGTGGAGCAGAACGGCTGTCTTGAAATTAAATATCGGAAAGAACGAATCTAACCGCCATCAGTTTACCAGACCAGGGCGGTTATTTTTCTTGCGTTCTTACCAATCTCATATCCAATCTTATATGCTGCTGTACACAAAATACTAGCAATTCCTAAAGCATAATAAACAGTTTGTAATGAAATTGTTATCATTTGCAAGTGTCCTCCTTTCATAAATTCCTCGAAAGGTTTCTATGTAAACAGAGCTTGTACTCTCTGGTGGAAGACAACCGCTCTACCGTCTTAGATAGTGCCTTGCACGTATTATATCATATCACGACATATTCTGTCAAAATACCCTCAAAATAGAGAATAATAAAATATACAAGATTAGGTTGCGTCTTTACAGACACGTTGGATGGTGGCATTCAACAGCGTAAAACCTATGTCAACGTAAACCGACATTAATTTCCTAATCAATCTTGAACACGAATTTCGTGGAAAATCCAATAATGCGTTATTGGTCAGACATCATTATTCATCTGAATGGTCACAGATCAGCCGTATAATTGATTGGATAATCGTGCTTCTCTACGTTAGTGAGAACCATTAAAGTAAACGGTTACTCATATACATATCATGCATTTGACGTACATCAAGTATGAAGTTAGGAATGAGTAAAATGTAGAAGCATGAATTAAGTTGCTGATAAGCAATTATATTTTAAATAACTGGATATGTACAGTCCAATATCAGCTAGTTAGTGCTTTATGCTGATTTTCTTATGGATCGTTCGCCTAGTTGGTTATGGCACTACCCTGTCACGGTAGAATAACATGGGTTCAAGTCCCATACGATTCGCTAGAGATACTTGACTTTATATTTTTTCAAAGCACTCTTCAAAGGTTACGAAAAATAATTATGGCTCTGTGGTCTAAAGGTTAGGACTTGTCACTTTCAATGACAAAATGCTGTGTTCAAGTCACGCCAGAGTCACTGTGTTAGTAGTTTAGTTGGTTAAAACGTCAGATTGTGGATCTGAAGATCGGGAGTTCAAGTCTCCTCTAACACCTTATGCGGTAAACCTGATGCCAAAGCCTATTTTTTGGATGCATACGAAACTTAGGTGTGTAAGCTCAATACTTACTATCGCCCTATTAAATTATCCGTAGGCAACAACTACGCAGATTATTCTGATAAAGTCGTAATGAAAATAGTTTCATTTAGTTTAGAGAAAGATGATTTTTTAAGAAAGAGTCATTTCCTTTGGAGGTGGCTCTTTTATTATATATGTCCTTAGTTTAATTGGTTAGAATATCAGACTCCAAATCTGAGAGATGTGGGTTCGACTCCTACAGGGCGTGTTTGTGTCAACTAAGATATGTGCACATTCTTAGACTATACTGGTGTATAGGTGGCACTGAAACTGTGACGACAGTTGACTTGTTTATATGGTTCAAATCCATTCGCCTTATATATGAAAGAAATGAATGCGCAGATTTTAAGTATTATATAAGGTCAGGCGTTGGTATAAGCGAGGTTCGATTCCTCTACTCAAGTCTTGAAATGAAGTGAATTGCACATTCATTGGAAATTTAATATTGGAAATTATGAGAAGTCATTTTGTATGAAGTGGCTTCTTTTGTGTTGTGATGGAATTAAAAAAGAGAATAAATATATAGCCAACTATGAGAGGATTGTTACTGTTTCGATTGCAGATAGTTGGATTATGGAGTGAGAAGCTGAAGAAGTCATGAGCTTCAGTATAGTAGATACTCGCACTACTCTCTCACTCTATTTTAATTGGTTTTGCGAGTGGAAAGCGAGAAAATGTTATGAATGGAATACCAAATGATCCAAAAGAATTTTTGGAACGAGTTAATAAAATTAGTCCAGAATTTGAAATAACTGGAAATTATACAAAATTATCAGAAACATATTTACATTGCAAATGTAAAAAATGTGGACATAAAAGAAATTATTCTGCAAAAACTTTATTGAAAACCCAACATTGCAGATATTGTGAAAGAATGAAAAGGTATGATGGCATATTTAATATATCTGATAATGAATTTAAGAAAAGAGTCCAGTCAAAATATCCAGATTTAAATATTACTGGTACATATAAACATGGACAAAAAGAAATTACATGTATTTGTAAAAAATGCGGATATAAAAATAGAATAAGAACATTATCATTATTAAATGGTTCATATAAATGTACAATCTGTGAAAATGGAAAAGAAAATATTCAAATAGGTGTGAATGATATAAAGTCTATTAATCCTGTCTTATATGATTGTCTTGTTGATAAATCTATCAATGAAAAATTCACAATAAACGGTAGAAATAAAACAGATTTTATTTGTCCTTCTTGTGGTCAAATAATTAAGAATAAGACAATAGATCATGTTAATAAACGAGGTCTTAAATGTAAATGTCAAGATGGCAATAGTCTTGGTGAGAAATATTTATATCAGGTGTTGAAATCTGTTGATATAAATATAGAATCTGAGAAATATCTGAATAATAATTATTCTTACAGATATGATTTTTATGGTAATTATAACGACATTGAATGGATATGTGAATTGAATGGTAAACAGCATTATGAAAAATCATTTCACACATTAGGTGGAAGAACCTTAGAAGAAGAAACCAAAAATGATAAAGAAAAACAAAAATATGCTTTGGAACAAGGCATTAATAGATATATCGTAATTAATTCAAAAGAATCTGGTTTTAATCAATTAAAAGACGCTATCATCAATAGCGATTTATCAAAAATATATGATTTTTCAAATGTTAATTGGGTTGAATGTTATAGGCAATCATTAATTTCTGATGTTTTTAAAATTGCTGATTTATGGAATAATGGTTATAAAGTAATGCAGATATGCGATATAACAGGACTTGCTAAAAATACGGTAAGAATGTTTCTTACTAGAGCCAATGATATCGGATATTGCAAATACGATCATACGCAAAGTACAAGAAAATATGTCAAATGCATTGAAACAGGCGAAATATTTAAATCTTTGAGAGATGCTGAAAGAAAATATAATATAAAACGAGGATATTTGTCTAGTTGGCTAAAAGGGAGACATACTCTTCCTGTTGCAAATTATACATGGGAATATATTGAAGAAGAGTCGGTTGCTTAATCGGCTCTTTTATTTATATTGGAATGAAAAGAAAGAAGGTGAAATAATGGCTAATTTAAGACAAGCGAAAACAGATGATGAAATTAAAAAGCTAACTGTAAATTCGGTAAAATCGGCTTACCATGAATTAGCTTTAGACTACAATCATCTTCTTAATTTGGATTATGTATATTGTCCTCATTGTGGAAAATGGAAAACTGTAAAGGCATTTTATTCATCTACAGAGACAGCAAGTGGAATTGAACATTTTGCATGTAAAGAATGTTTAATAGATATGTGTACTGATAAAGATAAAGATGGAAATCGAATAGACAATAAACAAAAAACTATAAATACGTTTAGAAGACTTGATTGGGTGTTTATTGATTCTGATTATGAGTCACAAATTAATACATTAGCTGAAGGTGTTGGTGAAAAAAATCGTGCCACGGCAGCACAACAATATATTGTTATGGTTAAATCGCTACCACAATATAAAAATAAACATTGGTGCGATTCAGAATTAAGTGTTGAAGATGATATAGAGAATAATTCTGAAGATGTAAAAATCGTACAAAAAACATTACGTGCAGCAAAAAAGAGATTTGGTACGGATTATAACAATGAAGAACTGATGTTCCTTGAGAATGAGTATCAAGACTGGATTTCGAGATATGACTGCTCCCAAAAGGCGCAAGAAGAAACATTTCAGAATTTGTCAATATTAAAACTTATGAAACGAAATGCAATTAAAAAAGGGGCTTCTACAAAAGATTTAGATTACTCATATCAGCAATGGCTTGATACAGGTAATTTAAAGCCAAAACAAAATACTCTTGATACGTTTTCAGACGCTCAAACGATGGGTACATTAATTCAGAAATATGAGGAAACACGCCCTCTTCCTGATATAGATCCAGAACTTGCAGATGTTGATAAAATTGGTACTTACATAGATGCTTTTTATAGAGGTCACGCATCAAAAATGCTTGGTCTGAAAAACAGATTTTCAAATATATATGAACGAGTAATGGCAAAATATACTGTTAATCCACCATCTTATGATGAGGAATCAGATAGTGAAATTCTATTTGATAAGATTTTTGGTAGCAAGGATGATGAATAATTATGGCTACCACAAAGAAAGAAAAGAAAAAGTCATTACAAGAAGTATATCAAGAAAAATCCGAGCGTGTTTTAGAAGGGGTTGCTTATTGGGCTTCATTCTATAGAAAAAATCCACAGCGGTTTGTACTCGAATATCTAAATGTGAAATTAAAGCTGTTTCAAAAAATCTTAATATACATGATGATGGTTAGTACAAACTTTATGTATATTGCTAGTCGTGGTTCTGGTAAGACATGGCTAACTTCTTTGTATTGTGTTGTACGCTGTATCTTGTATCCTGGAACAAAAATCTGTGTTGCTTCTGGGTACAAATCTCAATCACTAGAGGTCATTCAAAAGATAAATGATGACTTTATGAAAAACTATGGATGGGGTTCCGCAAATCTCCGATCTGAAATTTCTGAAATTTCTACTTCTATAAACAATGCTCATGTTGATTTTCGAAATGGTAGTTGGATAAAAATTGTTAGTTCTAATGACTCGGCTCGCCATAACCGAGCAACGCTTATAGTCGTGGACGAATTCAGAATGGTTGATTTAAATACAATCAATACCGTTCTTCGTAAATTCTTAACTGCACCACGTTCACCTGGTTATCTTAATAATCCAAAATATGCTCATCTTCAGGAGCGTAACATTGAGATGTATATGTCATCTGCGTGGTACAAGTCTCATTGGAGCTTCGAGAAATTAAAAGCTTACTATGCAAATATGCTTGATGATACTAAGCGTTACTTCTGCGTTGGATTACCATATCAATGTGCCATACGAGAAGGTTTATTGTCTCGTGAACAGGTCGAGGATGAAATGTCTGAGGCAGACTTTGATCCTACTGCATTTAAAATGGAAATGGGTGCTGAATGGTATGGTGACACTGATGGTGCTTTTTTTAAATTCGATGATATATCTCCAAGAAGAAAAATCAGAAATTCTTTTTATCCTCTTGAAATTTATAAAAATCATCAAATTAAAATTCCAGAATTAGTTCCAAATGAAAAACGAATATTATCTGTCGATGTAGCTTTACTTGCAAGCAAACGGCATAATAATGACGCTGCCGCATTAATAATTAATTCGGCTATTCCAACTGAAAAAAATGATTATATATCAAATATCGTATATGTAGAAACTCATGAAGGAATGACAACAGATGAACTAGGTATTCTTGTTATGAGATTATTTTATCAATTTAATTGTACTGATTTAGTATTAGATACCAATGGTCAAGGTATTGGAGTTTATGATTTTATAATTAAACCTCAATATGATGCTGAATATGGCATTACATATGAAGCGATGACTTGTATTAACGATGATAATATGGCTGATAGATGTAAAATCAGAAATGCTAATAAAGTTATATGGTCTATTAAAGCCACAGCAGATTTTAACACAAAAGCTGCGATTGCTTTACGAGCAGGGTTTCAAAATGGCTCGATTAATTTACTTACTTCTGAATTTGAAGCTGAAGAGTTAGTTAAAAAGATTCGTGGATATACAAAAATGACAAGTAAAGAACAAGCCATGTTAAAATTACCATATTTACAAACTTCGCTTATGGTAAATGAATTAATAAATCTTGACCATGAAATAAAAGGTACAAATATAAAAATTATTGAAAAGCCTGGTATGCGTAAGGATCGTTTCTCGGCATTAGAATATAATTTTAAAATCACTCAAGATTTGAGCATAAAATTAAAACCTAAAAACCAATCCCCATCCGACATAACAAAGTTCTTCTCAATAAGAGCACCAAAGAAAGTAACAAGATTTTAAGAAAGGAGGTATATCATATAATTTGAGTAATACAAAAAACACAAAACAGCCTATAGTACAAAAGGTCTATACAAAAACTGACGAGTCTGGTTATGAAGTAGAACGAAAACGAGCGCAAAAAATAAATTTTGCTAAGTTTCAGGAATTGTTGCAGAGGAATGTAGGTAAAACTTTTACAAAAACATTTACTACTTATACCAAAGAATTACTTCGAAATTATATCAGCTCGCCAAATAACAGTCAGGATAATCTTAGAGAAATATCACGATTCTTGTGTAGATATTCAATGCTTTATAAGAAACTTCTTATGTATTATCCGTCAATGCCTCTTTTCTATTATAATATCACTCAGTTAAATGATTTCACAAAAGAAATTGATTCAACTAAATCCATTAAAAATTATCAGAACTTATTAAAAAACTTCTGTAAGTTCGAATTAGCTAAAGATTCATATTCACAAATGTATATGGCTTTAAGAGATGGATTCACTGTTTGGGAATTATACGATTCTGATAAAGACGGAAAAATATGGATGCCATTAGATGTTCAATATTGTCGTATTTATGGCAAGACACAAGATAATCAGTGGATTGTTTATTTTGATGCTGCTTATTTTGATAAGAATGATAATAAAAACTATATCTATGGTGTAAATAATGATGGAGTTGGTACATGGTCTGAACAGCATATTAAAGGATATGAAGATTATAAAAACAATGGTCGTGATTATGAATGGTATAGACTAGATCCTAATTCTGTATTTTGTTTAACTGCGTGTCCAGATGATGAGTTCTATGCTCCTCTTCCATTTTTTCTGCCCTTATTTGAGCTGATACTTGATGATATTGATTTACAGGAGCTTATTAATAATCGTACAGCACTTGAAAATTATGTACTTCTTGTAAGTAAAATCCCAACTGTTCCTAATTCTGAAAATGTCGATGATTTCTCGTTAAGTCTTGAACTTGTTCAACAAATGCAAGCACTTATTGATGAAGTTGTCCCTGAATTGGTCGGCACTGCATACAGTCCGATGGATTTGGAAATGATTACATTCCCTAAGTCAAATACAACCGAAGCAAACAATGAATTAGCCCAGTCTGTTCAGAATATTTTTGCAAATGCAGGTGCTTCTCAGCTTGTTATTAGTGGTGGCTCAAGTACAAATTCGGTTGGACTTAAACATGCTATTCAAAATGATATAAGTACATGTTGGGTTTTAGTTAATAAAATTGAATCTTGGTATAATCATTATATTAAAAATGTTCTATCTGATGGATATTCGTTTAAGATACATAAAATTACTTGGTATAACCAAGAAGAATATCAGTCTGCCATGAAAGATGCTGCCACTCTTGGTGGTTCAGCTCTCGATTATCTCACAAGTCTTATGGGAAATCCTTATGAAGCTTATTGTAAATTAACCTTTGAAAATGCAATTGGAATTAAGAATTTAATGATTCCACTTCAGACTTCATTTACACAATCTAATAAAAAGGATTCTGGTGGACAAATCAAGAATGATGATGATTTGTCAGACAGCGGCATAGAAACTAGGGATAACGACAAAAATGCTGGTACTTCAGCAAATAATTAGTTTGAGGTGACGCACATGAAAAACGATTCTCAATTTCTATTCACCTCGGATGAGGTAACAAAAAATAATCTAACAAAATTAGGATTCTCAGAAATTCCATCTGGGGGTTCTTTTTTTATATTTATTAATGATTCAACTTTAAAATTCGATGACACTATTCCAGTAGATAAAATCGGATTTACAAATAAGTTGATGTTTTAAATCACTCCCTCTTTGGGAGAATTTCACAGAAGGGAGGTAAAAACACAATTGAATAAAAAACTTCTTACTTTAGAAGATCTTTATAGTTTCTATAGTCAGAAAAAAAAGTCAATGACATTTAGTGCAGATAAGTCTGGATATAATATAGCGGTTCAGTCTTTGGCAACATTTGAGTTAAATGATGACTTATCAGAAGGATTGCTTTATGGAAAAATTAGGGCATTTCACGATTTAACAAACAACAATAAGTCTCATATAGAGACAGATGTTCTTGAAGAAAAAATGATGTCAATTAAAGATCGTCCAGTTATGGCAGATATTGTAGATACGGACGAAACCGATGAAGACGGAAACCCTATCAAAGATTTTTCAGGTCATACAATGTATTATGACGAAGCATTGGACAAGATGATATATAAGGAAATTCCTATTGGTCATTTTATTCATCCTGAAAGCATTCATCTTGAATATGATGAAGAATATGATAGAAATTTCGTGTGCGCAGATGTTGTAGTGTACGAGGAGTACACAGACGCTTGTGATATATTGCGTAGACGCAAAACAGTTGACTGTTCAGTTGAGCTTTGTATTCGTAAGATGCATTGGGATAATACTGATAAAACACTTCATCTTGACGATTTTTATGTACAAGGAACAACACTTCTTGGATCTCATACCCTACCAGGTATGTCTGGTAGTAAGTTATCCATTAAAGATTTTTCTGAAGAAAATAATTCTTTATTCTCTTCTATTTCAGAAGATGAACACTCTAAATTAATTGAAACTCTGGATAATCTTAACAAAACTTTATCCAGTCTCAATATAAATTCAAAAACTAATCCAACAGTTGAAAAATTTGAGAAAGGAGGAAGTACAGAAACCAACATGACAAAATTTGAAGAATTACTGGGAAAATACAATAAAACTGTAGAAGATATTACTTTCGAGTATGAAGGTTTATCTGATGAGGAGCTTGAGGAAGTATTCTCTACTACCTTTGGTGAATCAGAGCCTACCCCTAACACAGTTTTAACAGAGTCAGATAAGTCAGATGATAATATTGATGACGACACAAACGATAGCACTACAGATGAACCAGACGATACCACAGATGATGATAAGGATAAAGATACATATTCTAAGACTTTTGAATTATCACACGAAGATGTACGTTCTGCATTATATCAGCTCTTAGCTCCAATCGAGGAGACATTAAATGAGTATTACTGGATTATGTCTGTATATGATGATTATTTTATTTATGAGTCTTGCTGTGGAAATTACTACAAACAGGCTTACACAAAGGAGAATGATACTATTGCCTTTGATGGTGAACGTCAGGAATTATTTGCTGAGTTTGTAACTGCCGATGAGAAAGCCGAGTTAGAAGATATGAGAGCTAATTACTCTTCTATTTCTGAAAAGCTTGCTAGATATGAAGAGGCAGAGGAAATCGCAGATAAAATGACTGTTTTCGAGGATCAGGCATATAGCAAATATCTTGAGACGGATGAGTTCAAGAAACTCATGAACGTTGAAAATGTAAAGAAATTCACAAAGGATGAGTTAGTTGAGAAAGCAGACGCAGCTCTTGGTAAGGTAGTAAAAACTACAAAAACATTCTCTATGGATACAGAGCAATCGCATAAGGAGCCAAAGCCTTCTTTCTTCGCATTTGTTAGAACCGAGAATGAATCATCATTCTTAGATGGATTACTTAAGAAATAATTAAAAATGAATATTAACAAATCAATCGGAACGTCAATAGACGTTCTTTTTTATTGCAAAAATTTATTAAACAAGGAGGAAATTTAAATGGCAATTTTTACTAATTTAGTTGCAAAAGAGCAGAAGCTTCATGGACTGTTCGAGTCTAGTCAGCTTTTAGCAACAGACGTAGGAAATATTTATGACGCACTTGTAAGAGATGAAAGCAATAGCCCTATCCCAGTAGATAATGGTGTTGCTTTGAAAGTTGATACTTTTTCAGGAAATGGTCTTGAGGAAAGGTATGCAACTATTGCAAAAATTACAGACAAGATTGCTGTAACAGGTGCACCAGCAGAGGTTAAGACGGCACTTACAACTGAGCAGGGACAGGCTTATAACTACACAAACCCAGCAGGCAAGCCAGTCAAGACATATCAGATTGCTGATCCATCTGTACATACAGATATCTTTGGTATTGCTTCTTATCAGTTCACAGATGATAGTGCAGAAAAAGTTAAGGTTGGAAATCTTGTAACAGTTGATGGTAAGGGTGCGTGGGTAGCTTCTGAAGCTACTGAACTTACTACTCTTCAGGGTACTAATGGTTTCATTGGAAAGATTCACAGTCTTTCAGTAGGTACATATTACACAATCGTTCGTATTCAGGTTCTTCAGAACAAGGATATTGCGTAAGAGAAGGGAGGATTAAATAGATGAAAGATATTACATGTTTCAGTGCTAACGTTTTAGCACAGTTTGACAATAAATATGACAATATGCTTGAGTTCAACTCACTCATGATGGACGCAAGCAATAGCGTATATGAGAAGTATTCTAAAGAGGATACACAGACAATTCTTAGAAAGCAGTTTGATAAGATTCTTGGTCTTAACTTCAAAGAGGCTAATTCTATGAAGCGTAGACAGGCTTGGAGAGATCATAATAAGGAAATCGCTACTCTTATCGAGGATGTAATTGCTGATAAGATGAACTCAGGTTGGAACACAGCTAATGCTCGTTTCATGGAGTATGTTGACGAAAGAAATATTGCTGAAGGAGATGCAAATGAGTTCTTCGTAGAAGATAACTCTCTTCTGACAGTTTCTAAGTTCGCAGGAAACCACCATGATCTGATTAGAAGCTCAGTAAAGCCTGGTAAGGCATTCTCTATTGATACATCATTTTATGGTGTAAAAGTTTATACAGATTTCGTACTTTTCCAGACAGGTAAAGTTGATTTCGCTGCTCTTGTAGATAAGATGTATAAGTCTATCGAAGAGAACAGATATGCTGCTCTTTACACAGCATTTATGGGAATGGACGCTTCTCTTCCAACAGATATGATTCTTCAGACAGCAGTTTCTGAGTCTACAAAGGATTCTATAATTGCTCAGATTGAAGCTGTTGCTGCTGCTACAGGCAAGGATGTTATTCTTGTTGGTACTAGACCAGCCATTCAGAAGCTTCAGGGTACTGTAAATTACAATATGTTCTCTGATTCAATGAAAGACGAGAGAAACCAGAATGGTATTCTTGGTAACTGGGAGGGTTATGAATGCTTACCTCTTGCTCGTGTTAATAAAGCTGGCACAAGAGAGAACGTATTCTCTGCCGAAGATCAGAAGAAGATTTTCATTCTTCCTGTAGATCCAGAGTTTAAGCCAATTAAGAGAGTAAACGAAGGAGATGTTATGTACTACGAAACAGGCATGAACGGTCTGAAGAAAGATATGACTGTTGATGCAGAGGTAGTATACCAGGAAGGTATTGGTGTAGTAATTAACGAACTCTTCGGAGAGATTAAGATTACTGCCTAGTATTAGATTAATATAAAAATATGGAGAGTGGAAATATTCTACTCTCCTATTTTTAAAGGAGAAAATGGATGAAAGTATATGAATTAGCAAAAGAACTAGGTATTACTCCAAAAGAATTAATATCTTTTTTAAGAGAGAATGGATATAAAGTATCTAGTCATATGCAGAAACTTGATGATGATGCTATTGATTTTACAAACAATAATTTTGTAAAAGTTAATAATACACCTACAGATAATAAAGCTGTGACAACATCAGAAAATGAGTCTGCAAAACCACAGCCTGTAAAAATACATAAAACATTTAACCCTAATGACGAGATTCCATGTAAAAGCGTCACTCCGTGGAAATTAACTGCTGTTGGAGTTGATAAAAACACTGTATATCATTGGGAATATTTTGGGGACATTGAATATATTAAATATCGCGATTTACAGGCACTTAGAAGAACTGAATATGTAACAAAACCTAGTTTTATTATTATGGATGAAGATCTTGTAGAGCAATGGAAACGAGAACTTGGTGACAGATATAAGTATTTCAAATCTATCGATTATCCAGAAGAATATTTTGACATGGATGATGATGAGTTTAAAGATATGATTAAATCAGCACCAGAATGGCTTGGTGAAATTGTAAAGGTAACAGCAATGACTATGATTCGTGCTGAGAATTATCCGTCTATTGAGAAGATTAAAACTATTGATGATATGCTAGGAACTTGTATAAAAGAATTCATTTAAGGAGGTAATATATGCCTTCTCTTAAATACGAAGATATATACAAAAGGGCATTAACTATGATTGATGACCTCGAACTCGCAACTTACACCGAAGAAGACTTTTATGACATTCTGCGTGAATGGTTGCATACAACTGCTTCTTTCCCACTTCTTAGAAAAAAATTCAGCGTATATTCTTTTGATGATGAAATTATGAGTATCAATTTCACATTAACAAACAGCGTAGATGATTTCTATGATTCTGAATTTGTTAAAACTATTTTAGCAAAAGGAATTATCATTAGTTATTTTCCATCAAAATTAGAGAATACAAAGAACTTAGCAACTATGATTGGTGGCAAGGAAGAAAAAAAACTTATAGATAATTATTCAAAAAATATGGAAAGGCTCACACAGTTAAAGCGTGAATGGGAACTTGAATTGTCTCGTCATACCTATTACTTTGGTGAGTATGGTGGTTCTAATGGATAAATTAGTTCCACATAAATATGGAGAATTTAAAATTTCTCAAGTTAATTACTATAAGCAGAAATTACGAAAAAAAATATTCTGGTTAGTTTTATATACAGATAAAAACACAAAAGCTGATTTTGAAAATATAGATGTTGTGGAATATCATAAAAATCTATTATTTGAAATTTCTAATTGTAATAAACTACTACTCTATCCAAAGGATTTTGTAGAAATTATTAACAGTCTTGAATGTGCATTATCTGTATTACAGTCAGAAAAATTTAATTTTAACAAATATAAAAAACTTGTGTTTGATGCTGGGGCTTTGCTTCAGAGAATGAAAGTTGGTGATGAGTAATGTCTGTATATGATTTTTACCAACGAAAAATGAAAGTTAATGGAAACTCTACTGGGAAGAATTATTCTACCCTTGGCGAAAAATTAAAATCTGATTCAGATACCCTCATGGAACTTACGTGGAATAACGATATCCAGAGTAAAATCTGTTATATCTATGACTTCTATCATGATGATCAGCCACGATTAGCCGAAGGCATGACATATGAAAATACAACTAAAACACGTATAGATGCAAAGTTTATTATCAAGTCCTATCAGTCAATGGATAAAGATCAAGTTGAATATTATATTCAATTTAAACCAACGCAGAAAACGCATTTTTCTGAAGGTGACGATCTCTACTATTTTGAAACTGATTATCGTAAAAAATATCATAATGATAATTTTATTGGCTTATTTATTGACATCCCGAATGATGAAAATATTTATGAAAAATGGATGATTCTTCGTACTGAGCCAGCAAATCAATTCCCGAAGTATTTAATTCTTAAATGCAATTATGAATTGATGTGGATTGAAAATAATGGAACAGAGAAAATTAAGCGTAGGATGTGGTCTGTTTTAAAAATGCAAAGCAGCTACAACAGTGGACTTTGGACTGACCTGCGATTTACTTCGCAGGAAAACCAAGATAAAGTATGGCTACCATTAAATCCAATTACTGAAAAGATTTGGTATACAAACGAGTCATCAAAGAACATGCGTGTGCTTGTTAGCTCTTTTACTAATAATGCAATAGCATGGCAGATCAGTAAGGTTGAAAATGCTCAACCACTTGGGGTTCAAAAATTAACTCTATATCAAGATTTCTTTGACCAACACAGAGATTATATTGAGAAAGATGCTGACGGAAATATTATTGGCATGTGGGCGAACTATTTCGATTCAGAAATTCCCCCAACAGATCCAGACACCAAACCAACTCCATCCCCAGTTACAAATATTCTTGCTACGATTACTTCATCAGCATCAACAATTAAAGTTGGTGGCTCTTATCGAACACTTAATATCAAACTTTCAAATAATTCTGGTGAAGATGTTACTGATACATTTGGTGATAATAAATCAAATTTTGAATGGCATTTTGAAATAGATAGTGAAGAATATAAAGGTATTATCAGAAATGACCTTTCTTTCTGTCAGATGAAAATAAAGTTTCCTGATGATTACGATTATGTTGGCAAGATTCTGACTGTTTGCTGTACCATTACAAATGAGACTATTACAATTGAAAGTAATAAGTTGCAATTAGAAATAACAAATTAAAGAGGTAATATGATAGAAGATAAAATAGTATCTAAAAATGATTTACTAAATAAACTTCGAGCATATAGAAAAACCCCAGATGATGACAATATTGTTTACAAACAAAAAATTGAAAAAGCATTACTGTCAAATCCTTATCTGTTATATGCTCTTAATGAAAAAGATTTAGAATCCGAACTTTTTGATGATAAAGGGAATATAAATTGGGAATGGAACGAAGAAAGTAAAAAATACGAACCTCTTGGCGAATGGGATAGATATTTTGGAAGTAATTCTAATATCCGTCCTTTTTTATTTATTCCAGATACTCAAACGGAAGTAAAACATTATATATGTTATCAAGTTGGTTTTGATGAAATTCCAAGATATTCTCAAATTAATAAAAATACAGAAA
>ERZ1034897.58-NODE-58-length-63071-cov-548.518630_pt1 | contig 63071 bp, 86 predicted proteins | sample MGYA00520629_ERZ1034897 | MGnify/ENA primary metagenome ERZ1034897 (study PRJEB33766, sample SAMN09781789) | gut metagenome | biome: gut microbiome | host: Homo sapiens | place: Madagascar | study: EMG produced TPA metagenomics assembly of the PRJNA485056 data set...
CCTCGCCCGTCTCTGTATCTACAGATTCGTTGTCGCTGACCTTGAACAATCGGTCAGTATTCATCAGTTTCGAGATTTCCCAAAGTTTCATCTATGTCACTCCTTTCAAAATCCGTACACGAACCGTCCCCTGTTATCGTAGAGGTTGCCATCGTCGTGCTTCGTGATGACGGTAACGTCAGGGTGGTTTTTGAACCAATCCTCGACCGCTTCCTCTTCCGACATTGTGACGCAGGGCTCTGGCTCATAGTTCGGGTCATCGTAGAGACAATGCCATTCGTAGTCGTTCTCTACCTCATCGTAGAGACCATCGTCGAATCTGTCCCATCCCATTTAGCCCACCTCCTCGCATTCAGCAAGCCAAAGAATGTTGTCGACGACTTCGCCAAACGTCTCGCAGGAAAACTCCACGCTATCCGAAGTTTTAACAAAGATGCCGTTCGTGTTCGGGTATCCAGATCTGGAATACATGGATACTTTCGCGCCATTCACTGTGAAGGTATATTCGTAGGGAATCGGTTTTCTAATCCCCATGCTCTTGACGGAGATATTCAAATCTCCGATGTGCAGCGTATCCGCCACGTAAGCGGCAATCATTTCAAGGGATTCACCCCAAACCATTCTGTCTTTCGTTTTCATTTCTTCCGTCTCCTTTCTTACCGCCGTGCGCGTTCTACGTTCACGGTAATCACTGTTCCAGGCTGTAGGGCTCCGCAGTCGGAAATGTTATTATCTTTCATTGCCTGCCAGACAAGAAGTCTCACATCGACTTCATCTTTGCTAATCTCTTTGCAAATGTCCCAGAGGGTATCCCCCTCCTCCACTTGCTTCTGGTAGGTTATGACTTCCGTTGTCGGCTGATTCAGGTACGCCCCTGTACCAAGAACCGCCGCTACGACCAATGCAGTGAGAGCTTTCATGCTTATTTGCCCTCTTCTTGTTCATTCTTCCATGCTTCATACTCCGCTTCATGTTCGCGGACGTACTCGGCAATGAACTTTATCAAGGTTTCCATTGCCACTCCTTCCCTTAACTTGAGTACATTCAAGTTAATTCCGCAAAAAAAATTGGCATAACGTCGGATTTTCTGATGTTCAGCAACTTGACCATCTGCTTTATTTCTGCGGTATTGAAACTGGTTCCCTTCTCACGGCACTTCTTATAGAATGTGGCCACATTCATGCCGAGTAGAGCAGAAAATTCGGCGATTGTGAGCCCTTCCCTCTTGATGTAAGAATAGAGGATATTTCTATTTATGGTTCTCACCGCCTTTCGTTGTGTTCTGAAATGATTATAGCACTTGAATACACTCAAGTCAATGATTTAATTCAAGGAATTTATTGTTTATAAGCATGTTTTTCTTGCGTATAAGCATGTTTACCTATATAATAACCATAGAGCGTTGCGTTGATACAGAAAGGAAGATATTCATGGAAATTGCTAAACTCATAAGAGAGCGACGGCTTGAATTAGGATTAACAATGAAGCAGTTGGGGCAAAAGGCTGGCGCGTCCGAGAGCGCAGTTTCTCGCTGGGAGGCAGGGGAAACTGACAACATGAAAAGAACAAATATAGTGAAAGTTGCTGACGCCTTACACATTTCACCACTGGCGTTTTTAGGCTATGACATTTCTGGCAAGAAAACCGTCAAGATTCCGATTGTCGGACATGTTGTTGCGGGGATGCCAATTTTTGCACAGGAGAATATCGAAGGAATGGTAGAAATTAACGAGCGCGATTCCAAAGGTGTGATGTTTGCCTTGAAGGTAATCGGTCACTCTATGGAGCCGCGAATACAGGAAGGCGACCTGCTTATCATTCACAAGCAGGATGATGTAGAAAGCGGGGATATTGCTATTGTCTTAATCAATGGAGATGAAGCTACCGTAAAGCAGGTAAAGAAACAGTCTGACGGGATTATGCTGATTGGGTTTAATCAAGATGTATATGAGCCGCATTTTTATTCTAATAAGCAGATTGAGCAGCTGCCGATCCGCATCATGGGTAAAGTAGTAGAAAGCAGACATATATGGTAAAACTGGATAGGCGTTGGTTTCAGAAGAAAGTCCGTCTCATGGCGGGCTTTCTGAGCCGGTAGGCGTTACATAACGCGCTGCACTTTAAGAGGAGGCGGATTCATGAGTTTAATTGGTTTTTTTAAATATATTCGATATACGTTGATGGCGAAAATAGGGGTATTGCTTATTCCTTTCTGCCTATTTTATCTGCCATCGGAAGTTTCCCCAGGAACGTTTTCATTTATGCGGTTTATTGTCTTTCTGTATTGCGTGCTATTTGCCGTTAGACTTTTTGCCATTGGGGTAAAAGACTTGATTATCCCCACCGGCTATCTCGCTTTGGCGGCATACGTCCAACCGTTCTACAAGTTTTGGGACATTTACAAGGCAGGAAGAGATCATGCGCTTTATTTCGCGTCATGGGGGCATGCATATACGCTACAGTATTGCGGAGAAGCCATGATTATGTTACTTATCCTGTCATATATTGAAGAGGTCGGCAGAAGAAAATAAATCAGAAGTCTCTTCTATGCACATTTTTCTACAATAAAATTGCAGTTTCGGCACAAAATGTTACGAATCGGTGGTTTTAATGCCGAAAAATTGCGTTAAATATAAACTACGCCGCCGAGTTGCGGCGTTTTTTAGTGAGGTGATACACAGTGAGAAACGCGGTTATTTATGCGAGATATTCGTCGGATAGGCAGAGAGAGGAATCTATCGAGGGGCAGATCAGGGTATGCGAGGACTTCGCCAGAAGAAATGACATGCGGATTCTGAAGATTTACACCGACCGTGCGCTGACCGGACGCACGGATAAGCGACCCGAGTTTCAGCTTATGATAAAAGAAGCTGCGTCGCGAGCGTTTGAGGTCGTCATCGTGTACAAGCTGAACCGCTTCGCTAGAAACCGTTATGACAGTGCGTCATACAAACACAAGTTAAAGAAGTATGGCGTGAAGGTTGTGTCAGCGATGGAGAACATAGCCGATGATCCGTCGGGCATCCTTCTTGAATCTGTCATCGAGGGTATGGCTGAATACTATTCTGCGGAGCTTTCAGAAAACGTCATACGCGGGCAGACAGAAAACATACTGGAGGGCAAATGGGCAGGCGGCACCGTTCCCCTTGGGTACAAACTGGATGCAGAAAAACATCTGGTGCTTGATGAAGAGAAAGTGCCTATCGTAAAACTCGTGTTTTCAATGACATTGGATGGGATCGGCACAACCACCATCGCGAGGGAGCTTAACAGACGTGGATACCGCAACGCACGCGGCAAGCCGTTCCGCATGTCTAATATCTACGTCATCTTAAAGAACAAACACTATCTAGGGAAGTTTTCGTGGCGTGGGATAGAAAGCCCCCATGCCGTTCCTGCTATTGTTTCTGAAAGTGATTTCAATGAGGTGCAGAAAATTATGAACGCAAGGCGTGTAAACCGTGTTAAAGCAAGTGAGAGGTATATGTTATCTGGGAAGTTGTTCTGCGGAGAGTGCGGCGAGCGCATGGTAGGCACTAGTGGGACGTCCAGAAACGGCGAAATTTACTACTACTATGCTTGCCCGAATCATCAACGCAAAAATACCCGTACCTGCGAGAGGACGCAGATACGGGCGGATATAATCGATTCTACGGTGTGCGACGTAACAACAAGATTGTTGGAGAGCGATGCGGCGGTGGAAGCTATCGCAAGGCAGGCGGTAGAAGTTCAAACGCACACGGATATGAACGCAGCCATCGCAGCAACGAAGAAACGCATGGCAGACGTAAAGAAGAAAATAGATAACTGTGTGAAAGCGGTAGAGAGCGGCATCATATCGGATGCTATAGCAAAGACACTGCACGACAATGAGGAAACGCTGCGTGACCTGGAGTGCGAGCTTGCGAAGCAGGAAATCGCCAGAAAGTCGAGCGAGCTTACAGTAGACAAGATACGTTTCTTTTTCAAGTCTATTTGCAGGGACGCTAAAAAAGCGGACAAGTATAGGAGAATACTTCTCTCTACACTTGTCCGCATGGTGATCGTGCGCGGTGATACGCTTGAAATCAGATATAACTATGCAAACGAATACCCCGCTTTGCAGAACCCTGTTAAAGCGGAGTGTTCGTATAACAATCGTTTGGTGGTATCTTGTGATGAATCTACGAACACCATCTACTTAACGCCTTCCTACTTCTACATACTGGCGAGACTATAAAAGCCTGTCTCGCACCATGATAGGGATTGAGGCAGGCATTGATGTTGGCACTTCGCAGGGAGATTTTCAGTAATTGTTTAATTTACAGCTCGACGCGCTGCAAAAATAAAAACCTAAGAAAATCAGTCATATATGTAAATAAATAAAAATAAGAAACATGTTGTTTGGCACAAGAGGTTCGCTTATTTCCCTGCGAAGCACGTTAGGTTGTAGTGCGGCGTTCAGTCCTGATTGACGGCAGTCTCTCAAAACAAGCCGCTGGTGGTCAAGGATAGAGTTGAACTATCGTTAGACGCTTATAAGGCGTCCGTTCTAACCATTGAACTACTCGACCAGAAAGAGAGGGGCGGGGTAAGACAGGAATGAAAAGAACCCCGCCCGCACATGGGCAAGGAAGTTTCAAGACTTTCGCCTTGGATACTTCCGCAATGCCCGCGCGTCAGCAAACGCGCGGTGACTTTCCGTTATAGTGGGAAACTTATTTTTAATCACTGCCATTTGTTTCAGGGGCGGCGACCCTGCGAATCAGCAAAGGAAATTCTCGCCCCCACACAGGGCTTACTGGTACCAACCCAGCTGATTCTTTTCGCGAAAGGGATAAACGGGTATTCCCCCCATCTGTCCCACATGCGGCGGTTTCCCGCCTAGATCGCTTTCAATATCGTCAAGCAATCCTAAGAATCCGCTTACCTTCCTGTTGCTCGGATGTTTTAAACACCTGTTGGCAAGCAACGCCCGTATGCAAGTACCGTCCCTACTTCGTATCGGGAAACGCCTGCACTCCCCGTATACAGTGTGCAGGACCTTGGTGGGTGTCATTTAATCTCGCACCTAGAGAGATTGTAAACCATTTTCGTGAAATCGAGGAAATGGTGGCAAGGGGTGATGGAATCGAACCATCGTAAGCGAAGTCAAAGTCCGCTGCACTTTCCACTGTGCTAACCCCTTCTATGGTGGGAGTCAGTTTACCTCTGCTCCCAGTGAGGCACAAGATTTAAGGAGGTCTTATGATGAATCGTAACGATCCGCTATGCTCCGTATGCCGAGACGAAGCAATGGTGGGAGTCAGTTTGCCTCTGCTCCCAGTGAGGGGTCTGCGTTGGTCGTGGCCATCATTTTTGTTCGGGGCAATGATGGTTCAGAAAGGAGTTAGGGGAGAGAATGAAAATCGGTTTGAGACAGATAAAGAACTCTCCCCTACACCATTATTATAATTCATGTGCTTAGCGCGCGGCAAGCAACACGGCAATGGCGGCTATCGCGATGCCGTCACGTTGCCTTTTCGCCAGCCTTACCTTGTGTTTGTAGGTTTCGATTTCTTTCTTCAATGCTTCGGAATCTTTCTTGCATGTCTCTATCTCTTGCTTCGCTTGATTCAATGAGCTTTGCGCTTTCGTCAAGGAGAGTTTTGTCTCGTTGAGTTTTGTCTCTAAGGTCTGACAGTCCGTTTGCAATGTCAGAAGCAGCTGCTCCTGCTCCGTCGAGTTCGCCTTGAGCATTGTTAAGTTGGCTTTGAGCGTCTGACACTCCATCATCTGCTCGTTCCAATCCTTCTTGAAGTCGTTCCATTCCTGGCTCGTCATTGTGATATATTCCGTAGTCTCCTCTGCATAAGATGTAGATGGTACACAAAAGCACAACACCAATGCAAATAAAGACAGGGTAATAGCACCGCAAGTACGCTTTAATTTTTTCCACATTTATACCTCCAATAATAAAAATGAGAGGCGATACGGATACCGCCCCTCTGAAATTATTTCCTATAAATATAGACTACTGAACATAATCGAATACAGGTTTCAGCTTCTTCTTATCCTCTTTGGAAAGTCCCGATTGCGAACGCTCCACTCTGGTGGACTTCTTGTCATCCTTGAGAGCTTTAATCTCTTTGTCGGAGTAGCCCATCTCTTTGAGCTTCTGACGGTTACTGCTCGACGGGTCCTTGAGGTATTCAGACTTCGCTTTCGCTCTGTCGTTCTTTTTCTGTTCCTTGTAGTTATAGACGATGTTCTGCGCATCGGTAGCATTGGCTTCTCTGATGGTTCTGAAACCAAGTCCACGGGCAATTCTATCTCCGGTGTCGTAGTCAACCGTCTTTCTACCCTTGCTATCGGTGTTATATCCAGCTACTGCACCATAAATATTGCCAGCCGCAGGGGAAATAGCCTTCATTGCACCGTTGGTATCTCCGTTGAGTACGGCTTTCGCGAGCTGAACGGTGGTAGAGCCGAGCGGACCGCCCGTCACGATGTTAGACGTTTCCGGCACCACGCCCTTCAGTCCGACACGTTGGGAAATATCCACGCCAACGATTGCGCCTGCACCATAGTTTGCTACGTTTACAAGAGCCTTTCTGTCAGCGTTGTTCCCTGCCCATTCCATCATGGCGCGTTTTGCCTCTTTCTCCGGATCATCGAACCCGAGAAGTTTCAGCAGGGAAAGAAGGGCATCTTCAAATGGGAAGGCGTTCCAGATGCCGGATACCAAAAGGTATGGAATGAAGAACTCGAGCTTCTGCTTCGTGGTGGTATTCCCCAGTACCGGCAGGAAGTCGGAAATGACTTCCATCTCTTTTATCCCGTACTTCTGGAATTGGAGAGCCATGTCTCCGATAACAGTGCCTTGAAGTGCGCGGAAGATACGGGGCGCGTCTGCCACAGAGTAGTCGAAGTTTACTTTTCGGTTTATATCTCTGGCGTACTGGATAGCCTCGCCCTTAGAAAGTCCGTCCCCGATTGCCTTGTAGTATGCGGCAAGTATGGTTGCCTTCCTGATGGTCTTTTCGGCAAAGGTGAACGGTTTCATGAGGAAGTTGTTCACGGAGTTTATGATATTCCCTGCTTTAGAGAGTGCCGTTCCTTCTGCGGTTATATGCCCGATGCTGTCGAGAGCAAGCCCAGATTCTTCGGATACGCCGGACGCGACAAGTATTTTCTTGTCTGTTGCGTTCGGATGGAGCGCACGTTTCAACCCTACAGCGGTTTTCCTTGCGCCGACATATCCAACGCAGTTGAGAAGCTGCAAGGTGTTGACGAACCCTGATGACAAGGATGCTCCGAGCTTCAGTACGCCTGTCAGTCCGGTGATGTTGCCCGCCATACGTCTTGCTGGTCTTGCTTCGTTCTTGAACCACGGGAACAGGCGGAGGAAGTCGTTGGCAAGGGTTTCAAGTCTGCTTGGCTTCCCGAGAACAGAATCGATATATCCCTTGCAGAAGGCAGCTTCACCCGTCCAGTCCTTGTTGTAATCGCCGAAGGCACGCTCGAAGAAGCTGATAGCCTTCTGCTTGAATGGGTCAAGGGCAACATACCGCGAGGAAGAATCAATGTGATGCTGAATAGCCCATATTGCGTTCTTCTCAAAGCCTTCTGCGCCTTTACGGTGTTTCTTCGCTCCGTAGTAAACGTGACGCCCTTTCATGGTCGCATGGGTCATTTCCCGAGCTTCATCGAGAGTGAGGGATGCACCTTTACTAAGGTTTTCCATGAGCTTTAAGTAGTCCATATCGCCTAAGAGGAGAGGGTTCTCTACCTCGCCCTCGGAGGAAAACTCTTTAGGCGCAATGATAAATTCCCCGCCCTCTTCTTTCTGCATGGCATCTGCTTTCACTACCGCTTTTTCGATAGTGTCTGCGCTACCGACAACCTTGCTCTTAATGTTTCCGTCTGCATCAGTGTACTTCTTCATGATGAGTACGCCGTGGAAGATGTGCGGCATGTAGCCTTCCATGTTGGTAAGCGGTTTGTTGTAGGCGAGGTAAGAAACCTTGAAAGAGCCATCATCCATTTGCTCCCGTGCCTTGATATATACGTCCTTATCTTTTGACAGTGCTGAAAGTTCTTCACTGGTCATGACGCTATGGATTTCTTTATATCCGCGCGTTTTAATGGATACTTGGAATACGGTCTCGCCGTCTTTCGTCGTTTCTCTAATGTCGTGCATCACGAACGTGTGCGGACGTTTAGCAAGCTCTTTCTGCGCTTTTTCCGCCCCTTTGCGCGTCTTGTACGTGAAGTTCTCTACTCGTTCACTGGTATAGACCGCATTGACCGCGTTGTAGATCTTACCGAGAAGGTTACGTGTCTTTTGATGTGCCTTAATCACATTTTCAGATACGCCTGCGTCACGGAGTTCTTCGTCAGAGAATACATGTTGTTTCATGTCCTCTTCCCAGAGAATATCCGTATAGCGGGCTTTCTCTTCTTTGTTAAGGTTCTTGATAGCACCTGCGAAGTTATGCGCCCACCTGCCGCGGAGTTCCTGCAATTCACGTTGTGCCGTATCCGCCAGTCCCCAAATGTAATTTGTTTTCGGAGACTTGATGCGAGACGGAGAACGAACGGTGTTATTGAGCGCGGTATTGGCGACGCCCCATCCTTTCTTCTTCGCCGTTTTGTTCACGCTGATATTTGGATTGGCTTTCGCCTTTGCTAAATCAGGACGGAAAGTTCGATCGATATAGACGCCCGCTTTCTCGCCTAAATCCTTGTGAGATTTAAGGTACTTCTCTGCTTCGTTAAGCGGATTCATCTTGTACTTGACGTTCCTTGCGGCGGTGTTGTTTTCGTTGCTGCGTTCCCACATCTCGCCGCTCTCGAGCTTTGAGAAAACATGTTGGTCGTTCTCGTGGAATAAGGAGAGGAGCTTGTGCGCCATGTCGGAAATTTTCTGCATGATTTTCCCTGCGATCGTCCCCTGCTTCATCTTACGGCGGATCTTCCACTCTCTCATGCCCTCTGCCGCTCCTTCTTCGCTTCCGTAGGTTCTAAGAAGCGCGTTTCGCTCTCTGTCTGTCAGCAAGTTCCACGCAAGGTGCATGGCTTCGTGAGATATGGTTTCGTCAGGGCTATCCATGGTAAGGGTGATAAGTGCATCTTTATCCACCATCTCAATCTTGCCGGACGCCTTTTCATTGCCTTGAAGAGTGCCGCCGTAGTCTTTCTGCGCTTTCGCACGGTCTACGGAGATGGTGTCATCTGTGAAGTTGACTTCCACGTGACTGCCGTTTGGAAGATCAAAAGATACGCCGTTATCATGGGCTTCGATGTTCTGTGCGTTAGGGAACACGGAGAGGGTCTGCTTTGTCATCTCTTCAGGAGAAATACGCTTGCCGCCTTGGGAAAGGGAATACTTCGTTTCCTCCTGGCTCTCGATTGCTTCATAAAGGTCGTTCAGGTCCTTCTTGCTCGCGGTTATCTCGATGGTGTTTTCGTTGGAATATACTGCCCAGTTGGTCTTGTCAATGAACTTCTTCTTGAATTTGTCCCAGCTGCCCGGCTTATCGAAGGATACTGTCCCAGTGTCGGTATGGTTTTCTCTCATGCTCAGTACGAGCCCGTCTCGAATGTTGTTTTCTATATCATAGACATCCGGGTCATCCACATCTAAATCATAAGAGCCAAAGGATGTGCTTTCGTATAGTGTGATTGGAGTAGGCTCGATGCTGTCTAACTCTCTCTGCCGTTTGGCTTTCTCTTCAATCTTTTTCCGAAGCTCCTCCTGTTCCGCTCGGAGGGATTTAATCTTGTCGTCATCTTTGAAGGTATCACCCTGTGATTCTTTAGCTTCAGCGAGTTCGGATTCGTTCTTCTTGAGTTCAGTCTCATAGCCTTTCAGCTTCGCCGCCGGTTGTGTTTGCATGGCATTCCAAACGCCGATTGCGGTCGGAGTAGCCGCCCCGTAAGAATCTTTGCCCTTTGCGTAAACGGTGAGAGCTTCCGATGCAAATCCAGCCTTGAAAGACGGATTGTTGCCGCTGACGTAAATATCAAGCCCTCTAGCACTAGCTATTTTAACGTCCTTAAACTTGGCGTTATCCACTCCATACTTATGGGCTATCTTTGCAAACTCTTTGGCGACATGCTCTTTCTCTTTGCTGAACGCCTTGTTAGCTTCGATTTTGTTCTCGTAAACCGCCTGACCAATTTTCATGCTAAACTTTGCCGAGCTTGTCTTTTCCAGTGTTGCCATGTCATCTTTGACGGATTCAATGGCGGTCTTGAACTTGTCTATCAGTTCCGGTGCTGTAACGAGTACGCGCTTAGAGAGTTCCTGCGACTTCTCGAAGGTGGTTTTTGCCGATTCAAGCTCCGTAAGCTGCGACATGACTTGGCGGTATCTCTTCGTGTCAGGGTCGGCGTTGGCGAGTTCTATGAGGGCTTCAAAGTTATCTCCATCCACGTCGCTGGTGTCGGCGTTTCTTGTACTCTTGTCACCTATCATGAGCTGATTGATAACATTCTTCTTAGTGTTTACGGTGTCCCAAAGGTTTTCGTCGTACGTCCCCTTGGTTACATAGTTATAGATACGGACTTCTTTATTTTCGTTCCCTTGGCGAAGTATGCGCCCTTCTCGCTGCTCTATATCTCTAGGACGCCACGGGCAATCAAGGTGATGAAGTGCAACAAGTTTTTGCTGCATGTTCGTGCCTGCGCCCATCTTCTGTGTAGACCCAATGAGAACGCGAACCCTGCCTTCGTTCACCGCTTCAAACAGTGCAGCTTGCGCCTTATCTGTTTTGGCGTCTTGAACAAATGCTATGTCACTTTCGGGGATACCAAGCTCTATAAGGCGGGACTTCAATGCATCGTATACGTTCGGATCGTTGCTGCTTCTATCAGGAATAGACTGGTCGCAGAAAACAAGCTGCGCTCCATGGCGGTCGGAAGAATCTTTCCATTCTTCATAGATTTTATCAGCACATGCCCAAATCTTGCCGTACCCCTCGATGCCAGTGAGAGAATCGTCAACAGTAAACGGAGCGAGAGATGCCTTTTTGAGGTCATTAGCGACAAGAAGCGGAGAATCTGCGACCTGTAGGTATTCCCCAGTCTTGGTGAAATGGGCTTTTGATTCCTTGCTCTTGCTGTTAATCATCGGAGGATCTTTCCTGCCGCTGCTCTTTATTGCAGCAACTCTGGCACGGATGTCTTTCTTAAACCGCTTATTCCACGCAGATTCTTCTATCGCTACTGCAACACGTTTCGCCTTTGGTCTTGCAGCCGCTATATACGGCAGATCCTCCACCATTTTTACATCAGCGAACTCTTTGAAAAGGTTGATGCATTCAGGGGCGTTTCTAAGTCCACGAACTGCCGTCTTGTATTCATATCCAGATCCATCTTGGGCTGGTACTTCGGTCTGCCCTATATCGATAAACATTTTGGCGAATTGGTCGAATGAATCCACGCCAAGACGCTTGAGAGAATCATCATTGAGGTATCGGCACATCGTATAAAGCTCTACAACGGAGTTAGAGATTGGCGTGCCGGTGGCAAATACGACGCCGTGCGCGTTGGGCGAATGCAGCAGATACCGCGTTTTCATCAGCATATCAAAGGAACGGTCAGCCGCAGATTCAGAAATCCCTTTGACTTGCCCGTACTTTGTCATGACTTCCAGATTCTTGAAGGTGTCAGCCTCATCGACAAAAAGCTGATCTATCCCCAGATCCTCCAAAGAAGGCGACTCAAAGTCTTTCGCCTGCTTTTTCGCAATGAGGGCGTTAAGTTTCCCTTCTAACTTGGCAATCTTTTCCTGAATGTTTTTGAGTGATTTGCTCTTCTTCCCAGCTTGGCGTTCCTCTGCCTGTTCTTCTGCAAGGGCTCTCTTGTATTTTTCAAGCTCTTCGGTTCGGAATTGCATCATGTATTCATCAGACATGGGAAGTCTTTGGAATGTTTCGTGAGACATGATTATGGCGTCCCAGTCGTGCGTGAGGATCTGGTTGAGAGCGGCGTTTCTCTTGGCAAGCCTAACTTCTCTTTTCTTCGCTTCCTCGTCAGAAACCTTTACCTTCTCGAAGATAGGCACACCGTCGGCGTCTTTAACCGCGACAAGTTTCTTCTTTCCGTTTCGATCTTCTCGCAGCTCCATTTTGGGCTTCACGTCATAGTGTATAGACGTGATGTTATCAGGGAGCGTGGAGCTATCAAGGACAAGAATCTTTGCACTTGGACATACTTGATAGAACTCACGCTCGAACTGTCTGACTACGTTTTTCGGTACACAGTAGACAATTTTGTTGGCAAGTCCCATTCTGCGAAGCTCCAAGCCTGCCGCTTGCATTGTCAGCGTTTTGCCAGAGCCTACACAGTGCGCGTAAAGAACTGCCTTCTCGTTAATGGTTCTCCAAACTGCGTCAGCCTGATGCACTCGCGGCGTCATGTTGGCAGCGGCATTAAGCCACGGGAATGTGAGAAGCGATCCGTCATAGTGGCGTGGCACAACGGCATTGAACTTGTTGTTGTACGACTGCCCTACGCGCTGCTTAACTTCCGGCGTTTTCAAAACCCATTCTTTAAGTTTTTCGTTGATGTCCTTTACTATAGTCTGCGCTTTAACTTCTGCCGCCGCTCTAGCTTTTCTGACCGCTTCGGAATCGTCATCCTTGACCTTGAAGTTAGAACTCTCAATCTTGCCCGTGTTCAATATCTTACTAATAACAGTGCTGATACCTATGTTGTCTCTGTCATCATAGGACGCTCTTGCTATCTCGTATTTCTCGTGTGCTTGGGCTGAAATGCGTCCGTATCTAGGCGTGGTTGTTACTTCCCAGTATGTAGTGACGGGGTTGTAACGAACAACAACGGCACTTGGCTCGCCCAAGAGGTCATCTATGAATGCTTGCGTATCTTCTACGGAAAGGATCGGAGAACCGAGCGGGATTTCAATGTCCTCTACCTCTATGTCGGCAGGGATGACGGTTTTCAGTGCTTCTACGTTTCTCGCATATTCTGGTTCAGAACGCGCGGCGTCTTCTGCGAATGCGAGCTTTTGGCGCACATTGCCGGAAAGATATTCGTCACGTGGGACGTACTGCTCGCTCACAGGGTCTTTGAAGAGCTTGTCTCCCAGTTCTTTTATGATAGCATTCTCGCTCTTACCGAGTACGCTCGCCATGTATTTTATGTCAGCGAAGCCAAACTTGCGGAGAGAAGATGCAAGTGCATCACTCGTTGTGGATATGTTTAAGTCGTCAGTCGCAGGGTACGCCGTTCTTTCTGTCAGAATAGGAGCTTTCTCTGCGGTGCTTTCCTTGCCCTTCGTTCCAGCCTTGTATTTTTGTTCAAGGGCGAGAAGCCTGCCTGCAATAGGAGAACCTGAAATCTGACGCACGTTGGTCTTGTCGTTGATATATCCGTATTTTCTTACGAACGAATCATATTGCTTGTTAAGTTTTTCGCGTGCTTTAGAGAGAGCTGCTTCAGAGACATCTGGATCAACCTGTTTCGCAAGTACATCATTCAGCGAATCGCTCAACTCTTTGAGTGTGCCAACCTTAGCTTGCGCACTCTTCGCAAACGGTTTCAGCTTCCGTTCGCCGTTATCGTCTATAACGACCTGCCCCCACTGTCCATCTTTCCCCTTGATGATGTCGCCGACGTTTTGCCCATCCTCTGCGTCGACAAGCTCTTTTACATGGGAAGGCGTGTTAATCTTAACGGGTTCACGCGGGACGTATACGTTTTCTGGCAGTTGTGCGATAGCTTCTCCGAGCTTTTTATCCGTTTCCGCATTGCTTGACGTATGGAATTCAACGTTTCTGCTACCGTATCTATCGCGAACCAATACGGGGTCGCCAATTATGTTGTCGGGATTATCTTCGTAATATCCGTTTATGCGTGTATAGGTGTGCCGCCCCTCGTTATCATTCGCCTCTATGGTTGTTAAGCCATTTGTCCAACCATTCGTGGCGTCAACGGTATCCGGGTTCTCGCCTTCATTAAGTTTTCTGAAAACGACGATATCCGTTCCGACATTTGCCGATGGAGCAAAAAGCGTGTTAGGAAGTCTGACGATACCAACTAGCTTGGCTCTACTGGAAAGATGGCGGAGAAGTGCATTGCCGTATCCGGCTTTTCTGTCCATCGTTCCACTGGAAGTCATGAATACGATGAGCCCACCCGGTCTTACCTTGTCTAACGTTTGTGCGAAATAGTAGTCGTGAATAAGAAGCGACTTATGGACGCCACCGTCGGAATCTCTCATTGCAGGGACGGATGCTTTTACGCTGTTAGAGAATGGAACATTCGTGATAGCTAAATCATAGAAATCATTGCCGCGATCGAACTTGGTGTAATCTTGGTTGTCTATCTTGAACTTCTTGCTCTGATAAAGCTGTTTCGCGATTCTTGCAGGGATGGGGGAAAGTTCAACGCCTTGGAGCGCGGTACTTCTTTCTCTAAGAGATGCAGGCATCAGACTGAAGAAACTGCCAACACCGCAAGATGGGTCAAGCACGCGACCGCCCTTGAAGCCGAGATGTTCTGCGAGTTCCCACATTCTGCTAATAACAAACGGCGGAGTGTAGAAAGCCGTTAATAGCTCTCGCTCCGCCGCATTATATTCCTCTTCGGTGAGAAGTTCTTTAAGCTGTGCCATTCTCTTGGCGTCGCTCTTCATCTCACTGCCCAGTCCGCCCCATCCAGAATATCCTGCAAGGATTTCCTGCTCTGCCGGGGTTGCCATTCTGTTTTCGCTTTCAATCTTTTTAAGAAGTTTGATTGCTGCGATATTGTTGTCCACCCTCTGCGTCTTAGACGCACCTTTGGCGTCGGGCGGAACTGGTTTGGCGATGTAGTCATTGCCAGGAACGTCCCTTGCATCTTTAACTTTCCCTTTGGCAATATCCGTCTCAACCTTGTCCGCTTTAGGGGAAATTACAGGCTTCTTAGTTCCTCCTGCCGAAGTTCCCTCGCCGTTTGCTCGTTCCATGCGAGTTCCATCTTCAGCCTGTCCTCGTCCCAGTTTTCTGCTTCCGCCTGTTCCCTTGTTCTTTGGTTCAGCACTTTCAGCGTCTGGTCCTCGTTCTCGTCCGCCATCTCTATCCGGCGTCTCGCTATTTCCTCTAGTGGTTCGTTGTTCTCCTTTTCCACCTGTGCCGCTCTTTCCGGGTCCTCCCACTTCCACTGGTCTGCCAGATCCCGATTTTCGTCCTCGTACATCTTTGTCCTCCTTTGTAGACACAACATTGGAATTGCTTTCCTCTATTGTATCATTTTTCCGAGGGTTGTCCACGGCGTTATCACCGCCGTCAAATATTTTGGCGACCGTATCTACATCTTCTGGCGACATGTTTTGAATTACATCTTTTCTAATGATACCGCCTTGATTAAATGCGTAGTCTATGAGGTCTGTTCCTGATTTATCGGCGGCGTTAGAGGGTTCGCTCTTTTTAGCTGGCTCGGCCTCCTTCCCTTTGTTGAAGTATGCCTGCACGCCACGAAAAGCCGCGTCGATGTAATCATTAAGGTTGGATACTGCCTTGTCCCCGTACTTGCTTCTAATGTCGTCTTTGACGGCATCCGCCGTTTCCAATCCGCTTTCATAACGCGCGCCAACTGCCTTCAACGCGACTACAAGTTTTTTTGCATCGAACTTTTTGCCCGTGTCGGGGAAGGACTTGACTGCTTCCCACGCGGGTGCGAGCCACGGTTCTATATCCTTTTGCTTCACGCCCTTGGCTTTGAATGCCGCGATAGTCTTGTTCGCAAAATCCGCAAACTTGGTAATGCCGCGTTGCGTGTACGCAGCACAAATCTTAAACACAGGTACAAGAATAGTCGGGTCGAACCCTGCGTTTAGGTTGCGAGTTTTGCTAATGAACTCGTCGATGTATCCTTGGATGGCTTCATCACTGTCATCGACTAGCCTATGCTTCCTGTGAATCTCATCTTTCGAGGGCTTTGCTCCCGTTGCTTCCTGCGCCGCTTTCTTTACCGTCTGTTCTGTATTCGCAACCGGCTTTAGCCCGAATGCCTTCTCCAAATCTTTGTCGGCATCTTCTACACTGCCGAATACTGTTTCTTTAGGCGTGGAAGGCTCTTCCCCCTTCGACGCTTCAACCGATTTACCAGTGGTAAGGTCTAAATCGGGCTTGTTATTGACATTTTTCGATGTTTCGTCTATATTATTGGTAGAAGCAGGCAAGTTAGATTTTTCGGTTGCGCTCTGTGGAATAGATCCGGCGTTTTTTCTATTACCACCATCTTGAACCGCTCCATTGCCGGTAGTGGAGGATGGGGATGCGCTCCTATCAAAAATCTTCTTGCCTGCTTCTTTTTGCATGCGTTTTGTGTTTTTGGGAATAGCCGTCACAACTGTATAATAACCGTTCCCATCCCCCTTTAATTCAAGGTCTAACGGCATTACATTAAATTTGCTTCCAACTGACGCGAGCTTAATTCTTCCGCCGCCCAAATCGTATATTATGGAAAAATTATTGATTATATCCAGAATATATTCTTCGGCATTATTATAGCCTAGTTTCTTGAGCTGGCTTTCACGCTTTTTGATGTGTATAATTCCAAATCCGGTTTCTTTCCCATTGGCAACTCGAGAAAAGCCAACCTGCAACCGAATCCCTTTTGCTAAAACCTTACCTCCGGTCGCATCTTCAATTTCTTCCCCAAAATGTCCAAATTCTTTACTTCCATCTGGCTTCACAATAAAATCTCTCGCATCTGATTCCGAAAGCAGTCTGCCTGATTCTGTGGTATACCCATCTGCAAGGGTGGGCTGCTGTTCTGAGCCTTTTTCGTTATGTGGTTCTTCTTTCTTGCCGCTAGATGGGGTTTCTTTCGGTGGAGCTTTCTTTACAGGGTTCTTGCCTTCGGACGCCTTACTGTCTTTGCTTTCTGACGGCTTACTTTGTTCAGGTTTGGCGTTGTCATTTTTATTTTCTTCGGAACGATGTACTTGCTGGTTCTCTTTATAGTTCTCATTGGTGTTCTCCTTTGCGAAAATGGTTGGCTTCTCAAGCCTGCTCTTGGTATCGGGTTCGTAGGCATTGCGGTTCTGTTGTCTGTTCCGCATATCCTCTCCAATCCCTTGACGATCTCTGGATGGCATAGAGACGCTTAACCTATTTGGGTTTTTGTATGCACTCATATCACGGCTTCCGGCACGGTTCTGATTAGATGCATCTCCGTTATTGCCGCTAGAGGTAATGCCTGCAACTCTATCCTTGCGTGCTTCATTGCCGCTCATGTTCTCGTTAATATTGCGGAAACCCTGCATGACTTTGTCCCGATTGGCATAGCGGGTAGCATATGGCGCAGGTTCGTACTTGTTGAAGTTGGTGTTTTTGGCATCACGCTTCTCTTGCCTTGCCCGTGCAATAGCCGCTTTTTTCTGCTCCTTTGGGCTCGGAGCTTCGCCAATGTCATATGCCCTGTTCTCGTTAGTTTCTCTGTTCTTCCGTGCTTTGTTATCAAGGCGAACGGCTTCTCTCGGTGTGCTTGCACGTTGTGAAGAAATAACCCCATCACCACCGCCAATGGCAATGTCGCCGCGCGTATTTTCATTGTTTCTTTCATACGGAAGGCGCATTGCTTCATCACGGCTCCCATAGCGTGGAGTGTATGGCTCTTGTGCCGGGATGACCTTTGGCGGAACTACAGGTTCTGTCTTATGATATTCGTTCAGAACGTCATTTTTAACCGCTTGCAGAACGTCTTGGTTAATCTGCATTGCGCCTAAACGGTTCAGTGCATCCTTGTCTCCGTCCACGAACGCTTGCTTGACCACTTGTCTAAGACGGCTGTTTTTAAGTGCCTTGTTAATCCTGCCTTGCGTGGCAGCAGACGCCATGTTTCCTCTGATCTGTCTGTCACGGCGTTGACGGTCTGCGATGCCGTTCACCTTGCGAGGTGTATAGATTTGCGGTTCAGCGGATGGGAGAGAGGTAGAAGCGTTGCTTGCAGGCTCTTTGATGGAGTTTGGAGCAGGGATGACAGGGCTGACGTTCGGCTGTACTGCTGTCATGCCGCCTTCGTTGCTTCCTGCCTGCACGTTGCCTTGGGGAGTGTACTGCATGCCCTTTGGCTTCTTCGGAGTGTATACAGATTTGTTGCCGCCTTCTGCACGACCGGAAGGCTGATACATCCCGCCGCCAGATTTAATAGGCTTGGCACCGCTAATGGAGTTCCCACGCCCTTGCGGTATAGCCATCGGGTACGTAACGGATTGCGCCATTTGCCCTGTAACGGCGTTGCCTGCTACCGATTGAGTGTTTCCTTGAGTAGCCGGTTCCGATGCGCTCTGCGCCGTTTCAGGAGAGTTTGCGCTCCATCCATACTGCGCCGCCAGTTCTTCCTGCGCTTTCTTGTTCTTGCCTTGAATGGCTTTACGAATGGCGTTCAGCTTTTCTACATCTTCATCGGTGTCGGCAGGCAGCGTTTCCTCGAGGTCTTTCAAAAAATCTTCTGCGCTCTTCGGGTTGGGAACGGAAGAGCCACCCGTTTTCCCTCCGTTGTACACTACGCTCGGGTCTGCACCGCCGTTCATGAATATGTCGTATATCTTTTGGGCGTTGGCTGCCTTCTGATTCCTTATCTCATCTGTTCCTTCGGAGCGTTCATAGAACTTGTCTGCAAGGCGTCCCGCTTCATCAGGGGACTGTGCCTTGATTATTTCCTGCAATGCACCGTTCTCGCTTCCTTTCAGTTCGTGAATAAGGAAGGAGATCTGTGTATCAAGGTCGTTCGGGTCACCGCCTGTTTCTTCTGCAAACGCCATGAGGTCGTCTTGGCGTGAACCGAGCCACTGCCCGATGCCATAGGATCCGCTTTTCGGGTTCTTTGCGGTTGGTGAAATGTCGGTCGTGTTCCCACCGCTTTCAAGCATAAGGCCGCCGACAATGCCGGATGCAGCTTTGGGGTCTATGCCGAGTTCGTTCACAAGACGGTTCATGGCATGTATGGCAGGGCTAGGAGATGGTGTGTCCCCATTGGCTTCATCAGGTTGTGCCTTGCCGTTAATGGCTCTGCCGATTCCTGCAAAGCCGCCGCCGTAAATGCCGCCGACAACACCGGCGTCAACTGCGTTGGACGCGAGCTGTCCCCAGTCAAACCCATCAAGGCTTCCATGCTCTGCGATGTAAGGAATGGTCTCATCAGGAAATTCCTGCACGGCTTCCGTCAAGCCCTCTTTGACAAACGCCTTCCCCATGAGCTTAGCCGCCCCTTCCGTGCCGAGTTCGCGGAATGCCTTCAGCCATCCCATTTCGCCGACACCTTCAAGCGGAGCTTGTGCAGCTGCGTCAAGCCACCCCGCCTGACCTGCGGTAAGCGGGTCTACGCCTTTCTCGGTAAGGTCGTTGTATGCGTCACCTGCAATGCTCCCTGCCATAAGTCCGACGCCCAGTGCAGGGTTTACGAGGCCTGCTGCAAGCTGCGCCGCCATCAGCGGTGCATTTTCAACAATCATGCCACCGATTTTCTTTGGATATGACAGTTGGCTTTCATCGACGTTAGATTCCCAGTTCGCGTCAGGAAGTGCGTCTTTCGCCGCCTTAATACCAAGGCGTGCGCCTTCCCAGATAGGGGCGGTAGTTCCCTTTATCTGGTTTTCTACATCACTAAGTGCTTCCTTGTCGGCGTCGCTGTCCATAAGTCCCGTTCCTTCAAGGTCGTTTTCCAGTTCCTGCATGACAACGGGTCTTGTCCTAGCTGCCATCGCCGGTATACTTTCTACCGCACCCAAAAGGCTCTTGGGGACGTTAGCAAGCCCATTGTGAAGTTTAGTCGTCCAGTAGTCGTGATATTCCTTGCCATCAAGAATCCCTCTTGCGTCAATGGGCTTAAATTCGTTTGGCTCATCGTTGTTATCCTTCAACCAATCCCATGCCATAAATGTTTGTCTCCTTATTAAGTAATAATGTTATATTTCTGTCTGGTCTCTGGCGTAAGTGCCTTGAGATATTCGATTGCGTTTTCCATCTTTCCGTTTCCGGCAAGGTTTTCTCTGATATAGTTTGCGGCATACAGCTGTTGCTGAAGCCCATCCCAGATGCTGTTTGGTATCAGCGCACGGTCTTTGTCATCAAGCCCTGATACATAGGCGTTTAATGCGTCTATAGATTTCGCGAGATTGTCTCCCCCGTCCCCGTTCTTAACATCATCGGCGGTGGAATTTGCCATATAGCCTTTAAGCTCATCGCTCATTCTCCGAAGATTTGCGTCAAGCTCATTGGAACGCGCCGTCTGCGTCTTGTTAAGCTCGTTGCCGTTGATAACTAGCGTTCCTTTGCTAGTTTTCTGCACATCTCCACTTGCAACTCCGTTCCCTTTGCCGCCAAGTCCAAGTAACATGCCCATGGCTTGGTCTGGCGTTATCTGCCCGTTACTGTACTTGGAAATAAGGTTGGCTCTGTCAGCGAGGTCTTGGTTTTTCCATGCTACGCTCACGGCATGCTTCCATTTCGCCATGTTCTTTGCCCGCTCGTCATCAAACTGTCCAATCCTTTCATGCTGCTTGATGTTGTTTTCCATTGAGTGGTCAGAGAGTTTTATGGAATATCCCACGTCGCGCGCCTTATTGAAGTTGTTTATGTTCTCTTTGAGGAAGGTGTTGTAGGATGGAAGAATCGCACGGATCTGCGTGCCGCGTTCAGGGTCGATAGAATCAATCTCATTCAGCGTCTGCATGAGTTTAGGAACGGTAGTGTTGGCGTTCTCCATTGTCGGGAGAAGGTTCTTGCCGCCTGTTGTTTCATCTCCGTTGTAGATACGGTTCAGAAGTCCGTCAACCGCTTGCTTCTTATAGTTATACTCTGCGGCTTGCGCAGCAGGAAGTCCACGGGAAATAACCGCCTGTATCTGATTCATCGGTCTGCCCTGTGCGATGCCTGCCTGCGTTACCTGTGCTATCCAGTCTTTCACGGAGAACGGTTTCAGCGGCGTCGGTTGCACGTTATTTTGAAGCGCGTACTGAACAGTTTTACCATTTTGGGAATTTTGTTCAGTAGCAGTTGTTTCCAGTTTGGAAACAACTGGCTTTTCTTCTTGCGATGCCTGCTCCTGCTGAACAGGTTCATCGCCCTTTTTATCCTGTTCAGCGTCGGTAAAATTTGCGGTCTTTGCCTGCGGCGGTATAACATTCTGCGTATTGTCAGCGGCTGCCTGTTGCGCCTGTGCCGCTTGAACGGCATCAAGGACCGGCGCAGTCTGCGGTGTTTCCCCATTGAGATATGCCCTAAACTGTGCGTTCATGTCAGGGGACTGGATACCCTGATTGGCGTTGCCTTGAATGGCGTACATGCTTGCTCCTTGGAGCGGATTGTTTGCTACGTATCCCAGTGCCGGGTTCTGCGTTACCGTCCCATCGGCGTTCATGACTGCCTGCGGTGTCCACTTGTTCGCGAAGGACTGCGCGAGTGCCTGCTGCGAAAAGTTTTTAGAAGGATCATCGTAGTTACCCATGGCATATGGGTTTCCGCCGCCCGGATCGCCCATCTCTTTCAGCTTATTGTAGATTGCTCCTCTTGCCGCTGACTGCGCCCATTGGTTGTTCGGGTCGTAGAGAATATTCCTTACACGTGCCATGAGTGCATCCTTGTAGCCTGTATCCCCTGCCTGCGGTGTAGAAGCGTTCGCGACTACATTTTCCATGACCGCCTTTTGCACGTCGGACGGTTGCACCGCCATAGGGGTAATCTTGTACGGGTCTACCTGCGCCATGACAGGGTTCTGGTTTGCCGAGAATATCTGCGGTGTGGGTTTCGCGTTGTCAGCAGAAGCACTAGCCGTCTCCGCATTGGTGGTGTCGGCAGACGCACTAGCAGCCCCTGTGTTAATGGCAGGCGTACCACCCGCCGCGTTTGTTACCGCCGCATTAGCGTTAGCATCAGCAGGGGTCAGTCCATCTTTCCCTTTAAGCGATTCTTGCAGTTTTCTGATGCCTCGTTCGTTGTAATTCTCTACCCATCCGCGACCGAGCAAAAGCCCCAATGCAAAGCCGGGGTCTTTTGCCGCATACCCCGCAATGGTCGGGTCAATAGTTGCCGTCTGATAGCTTAGTTGATTGTTGTTTGCCATTTACTACCACTCCGTTGTTCCTGCCTTGGCTATAAAGCCGTTGGCATAATACATGCCACTTGGCACTTTGAGGTCATATACCAGTCTGTCGCCGCTTTCGACAAGCAATACAATCTTGCCGCGGTCTTTGAAACGCTCTCCGATACGCATTTCTTCGAGCGTTTTCCAATTCCCATCTTCCATGAGCATGGGTTGGGTAGCAGTAAGATTGATGCACTTGTTTTCCTTCTCGTCCGTGCAGATGGCATAAACCCTTGCATAATGCGGTGTCATTACGTCCGTTACTTCTTCGTCGCCATTTGGCGTTGTTATAATGTCGCCTTTATGGATGCGTTTCAGCGGCTTATCGCCGTTTGGCGTTTTGATGAGTGTGTCGCCGGTGAAGCAGAACAATCCGGCATTTGAAGCAAGCCCACCTAAGATGCCGCCCCAAAGTCCGCTGCCGCCGCTTGTGGATTGAGTAGAAGTAGAAGTACCTTTGCCGCCCATGGCAGAAATCGCGCCGAGGTTCGTTCCGCTAAGCCCGATAGATGTATTCCAAAGGTTGACTGCGGGTTGCTGCGCCGCTTCCTGTGCCGCTGCTCCGAGTGAGATGTTTGCGCCAGCCATGTTTGACATGTTCCCATAAATGTCTGCGAGCTGGGAAATGTCTTGCCTGTACATATCTGCCGCCGTGTTCGCCGTAGCTTGGTTAATCCCCTGTATTCCCTGCGAGGTGACGGAGCTATTCAAGACGCCGCTAGACCCGAGGTTCTGCAATAGGTTTCCCATAGATCCGTTGACCTGACGCGTGACCGCTTGATTGATGTTATCCTGATACGACTGAGGAAGTTGTCCGTTTGCGAGTGCCTGATACCCTGCGTTAGCCGTATTCTGTATTCCCTGCGCCTGATTGAGAAGAGTTTTGTAATCAACCTGCGTTTCGCCTATAGAGTTTTCAAGAAGGTTCTTTGCCTTCGTATTCAGCTCTACGGCGTTCGGCATAACAGATTCTTCGTAGTCGCCTTGGAGCTTCCAAAGCCTTTTCTCTTCTGCGGTCGGCTGATAGGACTGTACCGTGGTAGAGCTACCGCCTTTTTTACCCATCGTTTTCCTCCTTGTAGAGCTCTTTGACGTATACCGTCACATAATAACTGTCGTTACCCTCTTCGTCTGTTCCTTTGTAGGTGGCTATGACCTTGCGCCCTGCTTCGTCCTTACACCAGAAGCGGTAATGTCCGTCTCGCTCTTCCTGCTTTATAATCTTGAATTTCAAAAGCCTTAAATAGGGAAGAATCGGAAGAATGCACACGGTAGACACCGCATGCCCACCCTTTGCAAGGCAAAGCAGTTTTGCTAAGTCAAACCAAAAGTGGATGTCTCCGCAAAGCTGATACACCACAAGTATTCCCTTCTCATCAAAGAGGTATTCAGCAAACCCTCTTTCGGGAAGCCAGTAAAAGTCAAACCCCTTCGGGATAACGAAGGGGTCGTTTCTTTCTTTCTCGTATTTATCTATCCATTCTTTGAGGGACTTCATAAGTCTGCCACCTCCAAAATAATATGGTCAAACGTGAATGGGTCAGTGCCTTTTATCTCAAGCGCGATGCAGTCGGTTGAGTGATTGCACAAGACTTTTCTCCTTGTGTTGGTCGGCATGTCCACCTTCAGCTTGCTTGTGCTTACGTTTACCGTTCCCGCTTCGTCATTGGTGAATTTGGTGTCTACTGCCTTTACAAGCATTTCATCAGAAGAGATGATTTCATGCGGCTTGATTTCGTATTCTATCGGCGTTCCGTTGTCGCTCATAATGTCTTTATCCCACAGATATAACTGCGCGTCGCTTGCGATATAGATTTCATCTACCGTCTCCATAATATCGGTTACGGGTACGGCAAACTTTATAGTCGTTGCAACGCCCATAAGGTAGTTGTAACAAACCCATTCTTTACGGTCGCTTGTCACGCGGAGCATGAGGTATCCATGCCGTTTAAGGTGGATGAGTTGAGGATTCCACAAGTCCTGCGTCAGAAGACCTCTGAATTTATCTCCGATGTCGTGCGGTTTTGCGTTCCCATAGTCCATAACGGTAGAAAGCGATTTAAGCCCCCTGCGTGAAAAGAACACAACGTCTGCACCTACATTGACCGCCGTCATTGTTCCCATACTGTCGGAGTTGGTTACGATGGCGGGCGGCACTACCCATGACGCGGGTGTTCTGTCGCCTTGCAGTTGATAAATGTTGCCGTTTGATTTGATAAAAATAAGGTCGTTGGCGAGGGGTACAACGCTTTCTATATCGCCGCTATCCCCATAGCCTATGTCAATCCACTGTGCGGAGCTATCCACTGTTCCCTGCGAGCTATCGGTGATGTTGTCCCAGCTTGTCGGGTCTCCGATTGCGGAGAAATATACGCGGTCAGAACCGCTCAATGTAATCATGAGACGGGAAAGCCGCTGAAACACAATGTCGCATGATGGGCTTGACGTGACGGTATTCAGTGTCAGGAAGTCATAATACTGGAGTTTATCTCCGCTTGCTATCCAAATCTTGTTCATGTACTTCGCGCATGACGGCTTTTTCTTCCCTGTGAGGTTTCCTAACAGTGCCGGAAGTTGCCCGACCATCCACGAATAGACAGAGCCATCATCAAGGAAGATGAGGGACGTATTCGTGTCTACGTCATAGTAAAGTGCTTTGATGTTGTTTGACATAGCAAAGTCCGTGGGGGAAATACCCCCGCGGCTCCTAAGGCGAAGATTATCGTAGACAAAGTTCTGACACCGCACCATGTCCGTTTCGGGGATGCGTTCGGGTGCATCCGATGTATTGATGCCACCCGTGAGATTGTTCAAGACAATCTGCTGTATCTGATGCTTGTTTGATCGCTTCATGTTTTCTCCAAAAGGCTAAGTGTTGCTATGATCAGCCATGCGGCAGTTCCTTGTACACGTACCGGCACAGGTCTTTCCGCAGCTGCTGCACCTCTTTGTGCAGGTGTCATTACATCCATTATCGCACGTATCAGTACAGGAGTTCCCACACGTGCTGCTGCATGCACTGGAACATCCGAGGGCGCACCCGTTCATGCAGTTAATGACGGTAGGTTGCTTGGAGAGCGTGCCTTGAATGTCGGTATCAAGCCCATTGTCGTTAGCAAGGAGTTTGGCTAAATCGTCATAAATAGAAGTGGTTATTTTATCTCCCCGCGCTTTCGATGCTGCCGAAAGCGCGCTGTTTTTAAGTGCCATTGCCCGTCACCTTCTTGTACGCCGCATCGGTAATGTTCTTGCTGGTCTGCGTGCGATTGTCTAACTCTTTATCATTTGAAAGCATTTTGTTAAGACTGTCATATAGCGTGGCTTTTACCGTATCGCCCTTGTTCTCAATCGTTGGTTTGTCCATATTCCCTCCTACGGTGCGCCTGCACAACCACCGTCGCAGCCGCCGCCGCAGCCATTAGCGCAATTACGGCCGCATCCAGTGCAACCGTTACGGCATGTGTTTTGACAGTTGGTGGTACATCCACCTGTACAATTTCCTCCGCAGCTGCTTGAACACCCAGCGCATACATTCTTGCAATTCCCGCCGCAGGAAAGGCTACAGCTGTTCATGCACGCCTGTATGGTGGCGGCGTTCGCCTCTACCTGCTTTAGCGTGGCGTCCAGTGCTTCGTCGTTTTCTAAAAGGTTCTGCAAGTCGGTAAAGATGGTGGCGGATATATAGCCCGTTCTTGCAGAAACAATACTGTTGTGTTTGACTGCCATTACGTCACCTCCGCGTTATGATCTAACGCATAATGGACTTTTATTAGTCCGCAAAGGTTATCTCCATAAAGGGCTTTCCTTACCACGCACTGACGGCAATAATCTTTCAGCTCGCACGTCTTACAGTGGGTACAGGCGAAGTCCTCGCCTTTAGAAATGTCAGGTTCGCCGAATGATGCTTGATAGCATGGATAGAAACGCCCCCATGGACTTATCCCTATCCATGCACAGTCTTGAATGTTACCGCTGAACATGGATGCGCCTTTTGCTCGGTTCTTTGTGCCGCGAAGAAGGTTCAGATAGGCGCGCCTTGCGGCAATGTCTTTCAGCTCTCCATAAGCAAAGAAGTTCCAGAGAACCATCGGGGTAATGCCCTTCTCGTTCAGGAAGTCGATATTCTGCTTCGCCCTCCGCAGATAGTGCTTGCCCGCCACTACATAAGTGGCGTAAACCAGTTTTGCTCCGCAGCTGTCCATGTATTCATATGTGTCGGGACGAATGATTCTTGGGTTCTTCTGGTCGTGGTCAAAAGAAACGGCTATTTGGAAGTCATACCCGCCGTCTCTTAACCAGTCGATGATTTCCCTTCCCCTGCCGTTCAGAAGTTGGCAGTTCGATACGATGTTGTAGCGCACACTCAATCTCTCGTTCTTGACCTGCTCGCAAAGTCTGACCGTATCCTTAATGACTTCGGGATGGAGCAGCGGCTCGCCGCCCTCAAGTTCAACGGAAAGCTCACCCTCTTTGATGACATGGGGCTGCTTCAATAGCGCATAGAGGGCTTCTATCTGCGTACCGCCGCCCTTGTGTCTTTCGGATATTTCCGTATTCCTCTGTGAACAATACTTACAAGCGCAGTTGCAGTCATATCCGGTGGTCACGCGAATGTTTTTGATTTTCGTGAGCTTGGTATTCATTCAGGGTCGCTCCTGCGAAGAAGGTAATAGCCAAGATTTCGTTCCATGTTGGAGCGGTATCTCTTTTGCGCTTGGGAAAGATCCAGTTTGTCACTGTAGTTGCAAAGTTTAGTAAACAGGAACGCCATGTTTTCAAGAAATACCATATATTCATCGGCGTTTGTGATTCCTTCGATTTCCTTCTTGTCGAGCTTTATATCATGGAGCTTTGTGATGCTGATGTTCATACTTCCTCCTCATGCCTGTCTCTGATAGTCTTTGCGATTTCACGGACGCGCTTTTCTTGAAAGCAGTAGTCCTTGATAGCGGAGGTATCTCCACGCTTTTCCCATGCAGCAGAAATGGCTTCCTCTTCTGCCTTTGTAAGTTTCCCTGTTATGTAGTCCATAAGCACGGATATGGTATTTCGCATATCCATGAGCTCGTAGCGGAGCGGAACATAGTCGCTGATTGCTTCGTTAATTCCCCATTGCATGCGAATAGCCGCTTTATTAAGCGGACTGTAGTAATAGCAAAGATTTTCCCAGTTGGCGTGAAAGTCGTGGAAATGGTCGATTATCCAGTCCATCGTATACTCTTCACATCCATCGGGCATAACCTTCATGAATTGAACCGGTTTCAAATTTGCCTCATCAGGCCATGGAGTGTTCCCTGTTGTTTTGAGGTATTCGTTAAATCCGTCATGCGTGTAGAAGAAGTGTGCGCCGTCTTTAGGGTAGAAAACACTATCATCGCGCGTGAAGTCATCAAAGAAATGCTCGTCGTCAGTCTCATAGAAGAAATCGAAGATGGTTCCTGGAAGCTTCATTTCTCCCCGTGCTTCCTTCTCCAACGCCCATTTTGCGATAGCCGAAACGTAGATCATAAACTCATCTCACGCATCCTTTCCATCCAGTAGTCATAAATCCTGTATTCCTGCTCTGTCATAATTTCTTCGTTGCTGTGATAATCGAACGTGCCGTTAATGTCGTAGTTAGCAGAATAGCAAAGTGGCAGTTTCGTGCTTCCTATCTGCTCGTTGATTCTGTCTTGCCCATCTCTAAACCGCTTGAATTTCTCTTTATCAAAGCCGTGCCATATGTCGCCAATGTCGTAACGGTGCCGCCCTGTTGCGAAGCGGTGGCAGGGATACAGTTTCCCATCCATGCCGAGCGTTACCATGTATACGCCGCTCCCGCAATAGTTACTCTTCTCGTTATCTTCTTTGATGACGCGCCGCCTTCCGATTGGCTTCAGTTTGAATTGGAGCTTTCGATGAAAGATGAAGTCAACCACCTTGCGGAGTTGTCGGTAATACTCTTCGGCATCTTCCTTCGTCCACTTCTGTTCATAGATGGGGTTCGCCCATGGTTCAAACCCGAGCTGAATTTGGTTAATAAGCATGTCTGCGAGCATAGGAAGCGTGTCATGGTTCATCGTGCCTTTAACCATAGGCTCGTGGTCACGGTGCTTCCACCACTCCATGTTCTCCATAATCTTGTCGTATGACCCTTTGCCGTTCAGGTATACGCGGTTCATATCGTGCGCCTTTTTGCACCCATCGAGGGACACACCAACCCTAAGGCACTTCCACCTATTTAAGAAGTCCCGTATCGCGGGTTCTCCAAAGAGCGTGCCGTTAGTCGTGTTGAAGAACGTGAAGCGACGTTGCGTCACCCACGGATGATGAAGCTCTCGCCCTTTCTCTAAAAACCTTGTCATGGCGTATTCCATAAGTGGCCACTCAAGAAGTGCTTCGCCGCCGATAAAATCAAGGACGATGTACTTCCTTTTGCTATACTGCGGTTCTGTATAGATAAGGTCTATGAATTTATCGATGTATTCTTTCTTGATTGTCTGATACTGCTTGTTTTCTTCGTAGCAATACTTACAGGCGAGATTGCACTTGTCTGTGATGAAGATAGTCGCAGTCAAAGAAATGTTTTCGTTCATCTAGTCACCAGCATCTTTACTTTTTTAATTCCGCCGTCAAGGCTCTGCTCTAGGGCAACCCCGACTGTATCAGGCGTTCTCTCTGCTGACGTCTTGCCAACCCCAGGAATAGCGGACGGTACAATGAAATCACCGCGCCAAACCTTGCCTTTCACCTTGACGTCAACACGCCCCGCAAGGGCTACAGGGATGTATTTCTTAATGTTATGCGTCTCAAAGTCTTCGTCATTGACCGCATCGCCGCCAATGATTTGTGCGTAGCAGTCAGACTGAACGCCGACAACAACAAGGCTCTTGTCTGTTGCACGGACGTATTTCTCACCTTCTGATTTCATGTCAAGGGCGATGATTTCCCCTGCTTCTGTTTCTCCGCCGCGGTCGAAGTATTCGGCGTAGTCGTTGTATACGGCGTTGAAAACTTTTGTTGCCGTCATTGTTCCGTTTGCCGTTACGTTTCCGGCGATGGTTGCACCGGAGCTTACGTTAACGTTCCCCGTGACTGATAGATCACCGCCAACGGATGCACTCTTTCCTACAGACATGGTACCGGTCACGGCGCACGATTCTTTAGCGTGTATGCGTTTTCCGTATATATCACCCCACGCCTTGTTGTCACGCCCGAGGTTGTCAAGCCCATCTGATCTAGGCGATATGTTTTTTGATTCTGCCATATTTCCTCACGCAAAAAGCACCCACATAAGTGAGTGCTTTTTTGAAATACCGTCAGGTAGTAGTGGTCGCTCCGCCAGTCGAGGACTGGTAAGGCGAGTTTACGATGTACGCCGGTGTCGGGTACGGTTTAAGCTGCCCTACGATGGTTGCGTTCTGTACCACCTGAGAAAGATTGAAGTTTGCGGATTGGAGTGCTCTGTCGCGGTCTGCCAGTTTGTCGCGGAGTTCCTGCAGCTGATTTGCCATCATCAGACCACGGGTTCTTTCCGCTTCTTCGTGGATAGCCGTCTTGATTTCGCAAGCGTTCTTGTAGTTTTCCGCTCTCACCGCATCAATGTTGCGGTTGGTTTCGCAGCAACACTGTTGTTGTGCGAAGCGGTTCTCTGCAAGTTGACTGCCGAGCGAATAGTTGCCCTGCATGACCGTTTTCTCAAGCCCTGCCTGCCCTTGGAGCATGGTAGTGTTGAGAGCAAAGGTCGAATCAGCAAGTCCGTAGGTAACTCCGCGAATCTGCGACATCTCGTCTTGGTGGTTGAACCCTGCCTGCATTTCTGCCTGCGTGAGCCCGGCGCGATTTCCAAAGCCGAAGCCGCCGCCACCCATGAGTGCGAAGATAACGACAAGCCACATGAACCACATGCCGCCACCACACCCGAATCCGTCACCATAACCGCCCGTAATCGGCATTACAGGCTGAATACCATTTCCCTCCATCGTTCTTGTACCTCCTGTAGAGAATATATAAAGCTCTGCGCGCTAGAGCCGTAAACCGAACCCTGAAAGAAATTGTCCGAGCTGCTTTTCGTTCATGCCACGTTGCCTTGCGAGGTTCTGGGCGATGACTTTCAATTCGTCAACGGACTTGCCCTTCCCCATTTGTAAAGCTCTCCCCATAAGTGGGTTTTGCCCTGCCATGTTCTGAATGAGTTCCAAGGGGTTATTCGACTGGTTCAGCAGTCCCATGAGTTGCATTGGGTTCATGTCCGTTTCCTCCTTTAAGCATAGACACCGCTTTCTCCAATTCGGAGATTCTGCTTTCAAGAGTATTCTGTGTTGCTCCCTTTGAGAGTACATACACCTTGAAAACAGGCATGCCGTTTAGATCTATCGCCTTCTCGTACACCTTTCCTTCAGACGGAGAAGGAAAGAATGACGGCGTTCCGTCAAGTCCAATCTGTGCGGCACGCGCTTCTTCCACGCTTGTAACCACACGCCCTCTGATGGGCGGCACGCAGGCTTGCTCCATGCGGTTAAGCCTATCCTGCATTTGCGGTATCGCGCCGTACATTCCAGTTTGGTAGTCTGGGTATCCATACATTCCTACCACCTCCTATAAGTATTATCCTACTTTGCGAGGGATGAATGGTGTCACGAAAGCCCTAAAAATATCCCAGTTTTCTGCCGGATTTGTACATCTTTTTAGAGATTCGCCGTGCAATCCTAGCCACACTCTTCCTTGTAAGTGACTGGTCGATAGCTATCTCCTTGAACGTCATTCCTTCTATAAGTCTCATGTGAATATATCTTTGCTCGTCGGGCGTAAAGATGGCGGCTTGAAGCATCGCATCAAGCTCTTCATGGTCAACCGTCCTTAGCCATTCTTTAACTACCCTTCGTTCAGGGCTCATGATAATCATCTCCTTTAACATTTTTGTCGTTCCTTTCTTATATCCTCTCTATTGATATAAGAAATAGAGCTTACAATTTTACCCCTTCGATTTCTGCACGCACTTCTAACGTGTACAAGTACCTACCCATATACGATGCCTGTTCTTTTAGTAACTCTAACGAGCAAGTGGGTTCAAAATCAAGAGTACCAGCTTCATACTTAATAATTGTTCTATGAAGTTTATCATAACGAATCTTAGTTTGATAATATTCTGCTTTAAATCTATCTTTATAGTCAGAGCTATTCATTAAAGCAATAGTGTCTTTAAGTTCCATGTGCCCTCCATTTATACAGAATTAGATTGTTGCTACATACTGTTTGTACAGTTTACCTTCTGGCATGTCGGGGTCATCCCAATAAAGAGCTTTAGCTACCTCAATATACTTATCTGGGTCTTTACCAAGAATATTAGAAAGGTCACTGTATAACATATTGATGGCATAGTATAAGTCAGCTGGTCTATCAATGTGACGCTTCTTAGCTTCTTCTTCCACCTCTGCGAATTTCCAGTGCGCCCCAGTCGTACCATCCACGTTTTCCATATGGGCTACGGCGTCTACAGCAATATCGGTATCGAAGAACGGACCGAAGTCTAACTCATGAAGTTTAAGCAACATACGCTTTGCTTTAGGGTCTTTCGTGTCCAAAGTCAAACAATCTAAGTATTCATAGATAACATTATGCAACTCACATGTTTTTAAGCTGTCGTTAGTTCTTTTAAGGTATTCTCTTGCGGTAAGCATATTATTCTCCTCCGTTAATATTTTCGCCATCAGAAACTTTCTCTATAGATTCTAAAATCTCTCTGAATTTCTCTTCTCCAATAAACTCATAACATAAGAGTAATAGCCAAAAGTCAGGTGTGCTTAGAATATCAGTCTGCGATGGTAAAGCATTCATAATGACCAGCTCCTTTAATCCAATAACCGATTTCTACATTCCAACAAGCACCTTTATCAGCTTTATTCCTTATTCACCCCTCATTATCATTTCAGTACGACATCTCCGTCCGAATCTAATGTGAGTAACCCGCCTGCGTCAACCGCCTTTTTTATCCCATCACTGGTGACAGGGTTTCCACTTCCGTATTCTGGAGTTGTATCAAATGTCAATAAATTCTGTTTCGTGTCTATACTATCTTGCAGTTTCTTATACTCTATCTGCGCGTCTGTCTTGCTTTCCTTCTCACCTATCTTATTCAAGATGGTGGTGGAGAAGTTAGGATCATTCCCTAACGCAGTCGCAAGCTCTTGTAATGTGTCTAATGCGGTCGGTGCGCCGTTGACTAAATCACTTACCACGCCATGTACAAATTCAGTATTAGCTATCGTCTTAGAATTGTTTGTTGTTGCCGGTGTCGGTACACTGGTTTCCCCTGATACAGTAAGTGAAGAGGTGGATACTGAATCCGTCCACGCCTTCCCGTTATACGTATATGTTTTCCCAAGGTCGGTACGGTAACACTTCATGCCCGCTACAAGGTTTTCCGTAGGGAAAGCGGTGCCGCTATATGTAGATCTGAGCGCGTTGATGTTCTTCTCGTGGTTCAGTATGCCGTCTTTCACCGTAGTGGTGGCAGTGCTTCCAAGTGGTGTGTAGTCTTGCATGGTTTCACCTCAATACTATATCGCCGTCTGAATCAACGGAAAAAAGTCTGTCTTTCAGCTTTAAGTAGGTTTTTGTTATTTCATCACCATTTCCGTCAAAATATCCGTTATTGAAGGGAATGTTGGAATCTTCGCAAAGCGTCCATGTCGGTTCTCCATTGGTCAACGAAGAAAGTCGGTATCCTTGCTTCAAATCCGTTCTATAGCAGGTCATGCCGACTTGCAGGTTGGTAGTCGGGAACGCGTTACCGCTAGAGTTGCTAAGTGCCGTGAGAATATCGTCATACATCTTTGGTATGCCGACGTTGAGATGCTCATTTTCAGAAAAGTCAGAAAATTTCTGCATTATTCGTCCCACCACACATTCTTATCAGCAACACCGCCGTATTCGGTATTATCAAACTCATACTGCCATGCCTTCACAGTAAGTTCAGGATGCTCTTCCTTGAAGTCGCATTGCGCGCTTCCCGGCTCTGCCGACCAATAGGGGATATAGTCTCCCATCAAGTCTGTTCGGAGCTTGTTCAGTGAGGAATAGTTTCCATAGATGCCGCACTCGTAGTCATTGGCGTTGCACTCACTGACAAACGCACTCGCGATAGCGGTCAGGTCGTCAGCATCAACACGGTCTGACATGAACGGCTCAATATCAAACCATATGTGAAGAGGCGGCACGCCTACTTCGTCCAACAATTCTACAACCTTACGAGCTTCTTCTTCTGCTCGTTCTGTCGTTTCAGCGTGAGACAAGCAATACACGCCCCATTCCATCTCTGCGGAAATTGCGTCTCGCACATGCTCTAAAAACTTCTCTGCGATAGTTCGCCCTTCTGAAATCTTTATGATAACGCCATCCTCTTTTTGCGAGATGGCGTTCCAGTTGAGGTTTTCCGAGTAGTCAGAAATGTCGATTATGCTTTTCATCCTGCGGTGGTCCTTTCTTTGGCTGCTCAAACTGGTCAGGGATTCCATTGTGGTTCTTATCAACAAAGCACGCCATAATGAACCCGAAGAACCCCGTAGCACCCAAAACAATAACTATGAATTTTGACAAGGCATCCAAATCGGATGCGCCTGTCTTATAGAAGGCATACATCCACGCCCCGTACCATGTGAACAGAAGCAGGACAACGAAAAGCAAGTAGAATATGACAACCTTCATGACAGGTTTATCAAATTGCTTGCTTTTCAGACTGTTCATGGTTTTCTTTAGTAATTCAGTTATAGCGTTCATGTTCAAGTTTCTCCACGCGGTGATTTATGTCCTCAATAACCACGCCGTGCTTTTGAACCGCCGTATCGAGGTAGTGGACTTTGTCTGTCGTGTCGGCTATGGTGTCGGCAAGATTATCTATGGACTTTTGCAGGGATTCAATGACAAACGCCTTGAATAGCCACGTCCATATCCCCAGTATCCCCGATATGATAAAAATAGTTTCGTTGTCTATCACTTTAGTACCCATTGCTATTCCAAGAAATTCTGCCCGCGACAACCTTCCCCGCCGCGTTCCGTAAAATGATTTTGAAGTATTTCCCTCTATCGTCCTCGCCCTGCTCGGTGATATATGGAATGACCGGCTCCCCTTCCGTCCCGCCGCACACATTGACTACTACGTCAGGCGTTGTGTAGTAGGTTCGGTTGAAATATACCTTCGTCTCTTCCGCGGGTATGTCTGCCGCGCCTCTGTCCTTTACGTCATCTATATCCACATGAATTGCATAATCATACACAAGCGGGTTGGATGCGGCGTTCTTCTTTCTAATCGCAAGTCTGTATATCGCATCTTTGTATTCGTATTCGCCAACCTTAAACTCGCTGAAGGTGTTATACCCCGACGCTTTATTGGCAAGGCGGTTAAATTCATCAAGAGTTATGCCGTGGTTGTTCACAACAATATCTGAAAGCACTCCGCAAGGCGTCTGCTTGATTCTAATATCTCTGATGCTGATTTGATTTTCTTTCTTGAAAATCTCAAAGAGACGCCGATAGTCATCCGTTGCGCTCAATCGCTCACCAAACATCCGCACAAACGCAGCTTTCCTGTCGAGGTGTTCCCTCGGAGAGAGCGTCTCATAACTATTCTTGATTGTATTTGTCTTTTTAGCATCTCTTAAAGCCGCGTTTTCAGCGAATGGCTTATAAACGCGTTTAAACGGCATTTCTATCGCTTGCATGTGTTCTTTGATAAATCTATCAAAAGATTTCTGCGAACGCATGAGAAGGGTATTTAAGAGTGTCTCTTTTTTGAGCGCCTTCACGTTTTTCCAAACAAATTCAGCTGCTTGTATGCTTTCTTGTCTTTGAAGGTTTGCTTGCCTTGCGTCGTTTATGGATACCGTGAGAGCATCATATTTTTTGGTCTTAATACTCTTTCTTGCAAGCTCGCGGATTGGAAGTCTCTCAAAGTGGGATGCTCTGATGGAAATCCTCTTGGTGTCGTTGGCTTTCATGGCTTCATAGAAACGTCTTTGGAGGCTTGCTTGCCTTGCGTCGTTTATGGATACCGTGAGAGCAAACCTTCTATAGTATCGCGTCGTTTCTCTGCTTGCATCCGAAAGGGAAAGTTCGTCACTATCTTTGACGTATATGTCATCGAACCCGAAGTGATCTATCGTGTCGGTCACGTTGTCTATGAATATTTTGTCTGCATCATCAATAAAGAACGAATGTCGGTAAGTTTTTATATCAAGCACGGGTCAGCGTTATTTCAAAAGTAACGGTGAGAACGTCGCTTGCTCCTTTGTTAATCACAGGGAATGTTACGCGGTCAAAGAAAATGCCACCACTAGACGCATTGCAGATGCCTGCTTCTGTGATTGCGCCTGTCGCCTCGCCTGCGTTGAATGTGGTCTGTACTGTAAGTTTGGTCGTGCCTGCGGAGTGAGAATAGGATGCCGCTTTTCTAAGCAGCTCGGTGGCAAGTTTAGTGTCGCCCGCAGCGACCGCAGTCGTTCCGGTGCCAACGGCGATGTAATTCATCACGCCCGGTCTGGACGAACCTGCACCAAAGGCGTTGCATAAGAAATCAATGCCGCTGTTCAATATCATGTTATTGTGACGGGATGCAATGCACGCCCCGTCCTTTCTTTGAAGTACAAGCGTTACTGCGCCATGTACGCTAAAATTTTCTTTCTGCATGTTTACCTCAACTGTTGAAACGAACCGCCGTCATGATTCCGATCGGCGGCGCTTTAATGGTTTTATACTGCGTTGTCCCCTGAAGAACCGCATTGTTGTTAAGCGCATACAGGGTGCGCTCTGTATCAGACTGCGAAACCCCGATAGTGATTATGTCCATGGTGCTTGGGTTTAGCGGGAGTTTTTGGGATAGTCCATCACTTCCGACAAGAACAAGCCCATCATCATAGCGAAGATAAAGAGCCCCATTTTCCCCTCCTATAGACGCTATGGCGCATGATTCAAGCGCGTCATCGATTTTTATATTAAACGTAAGCGAGAACGTGGAAGCTCCTGTATGTAGATTGTACGCAAGGCGTGTCAGCTCGTCCTGCTTTAGTCCCTTGCTCCATCTTGCATAATCAAACACATCACAGTGGATATGCTCTGTCGGCTCTTCTCCTGCCATTGTCTGCAAGTCCTCATCGAGCGGCGCTTCAATGAGTGCCGTCTTGTCGGCGTTCTTGTCTGCGATATAAGTTTTTATCTCAATGCCGTCAAGGTCTGCCGCCACGCCGCCTACCATGTTGATAGTCTTTGCGCGATCGTCAAGGACGGAGAAGCCTAGATCGGAGATTGCAATGTCTGTATTAGAGACGCCCTCTATTTTGTAATCCGACCAGCTTCTCGCCCTTGCCGTATATGGCAGGTGTCCCGTGGAGATATATTCCCCCTTGAATACGCCTTCTGAAAGCCTGAGCCCATGTGCCACCGCATCGTAGTAAGTGCCAACCTTATTGCCTGTGTACAAGGTCTGATGTTCATCAAAATCGACGATGACATTCTTCTGCTGGTCTTGCACGGTTTTCAAAAGAAACCACGATGCCTTTTGAGAGAAGTTTCCGTGTTCATCGTATGCTTTGATTAAGAAATAAATATCCCCTGTGTTCGGGTATTCCATTTTCTTCTTCAATAGCTCTGTCTTGAATATCTCAAGTCCGTTCTCCCATGAGGGCGTGGTTGAAGCGCGGACGGTGTATCCCGCCCCCTGCACGCCAACGCTTCTCCAATAGAAGTCAAGAACTGCGCCGTTTCTTTCTACGATGAAATCTTGAACCTGCGGTATTTTGCAATACAGATAACCCTTTTCGCCTTCTCCGAAACTGTCGTAGTAGGCTACAGCTATCTCGCTGATTTGGTCGGCGTCTTCCGTGTAAAGCATCCAGTTATCCTGCGTTTCATACATGATGCCGTTCACATATATGTGCGCTCCGATGCAGTCAAGGGGGATGAAGGTGTAGTTTATCAGCGTGCCTTGCGCGTTCTTTGACATGTTTATGTCTTGCGGTTTTTCAGGGCGTTTCTTGCTATACTGCAATGCCGAACCGTTAGACGCCGTTCCGTCCTGCAGGACTGCATAAAGATATGCCGTGCCTACGGCAGATACAGGCATCTTATAAGAGTAGTTATTGGTCGTTCTCTCAAGAAGTCCTGACAAAGTGCCGACTGCGGTATTCGTCCGCACTTCATAGTAGGCGAGCTTGTTGTAGTACGTTGGGTCGCTCCACTTGAACACGCCGCCCTCTACGGAAAATGTAAGCGTAAAGTTTGGTGGTGGGGCAATCCCTGAACTCCCTATTTCCTCATTTGCCTTGAATCCGTTGGCGAGGTTTACCTGTTCGGCGATTGAGGCGAGATACCGCCTTAACTGCGTCATCAGATATCGCCCGTCGCCCTGTACTACGTTGGGAAGGTCAGGGGCTTCTATGTATACTTTCTCTTTTTCACTCATGACATCCCCGTACTGATAGCCTGTTCGAGCGTGCTTATGATGTTGCTATCCTGCGTCACATCATACTCATTCTCGTTCAAGGCAAGAAGTATCGCGCTGCGAAGTATTACCGCGTTAATCGCTTCGTGGTCAAACGGCAAATCATCGTCTGCTCCGACAAGATCGGGCGTGGCAAAATACCTGAACCGCACGGCGTCGCTTCCGTCCGTGATGGTTGCCACGTTGCTTGTCATGCGTATTGGGTATGTGCCGCACGCGCCCATGTAGTTATGGGGGAGCTTGTCTCCGTCTCGTATGGTCGTTTCCTTGGCGAGTACAGGCCATTTGGCAGCTATCAAAAGGCTTGATACCTGCTGAATCGCCGTATTGATGAACTCAAGGCAAGCATCGGTAGAGTATTCGTCAGATATGTCATGGGTGGCAGATTTAAGCCGTGCTATCGCATCTCTTACTTTCATCATACCCTCCATATGGGGAACACTCGCCTGTTGGCGTATCTTCTAACAGGTATCAGCTCTTCGGCGAGCGTCTTGTTGGCTTCTGCCATAATATCTTCCTGCGGGTTCTGATTGAGTATCATGCCCGTCAGCTTGACTATAAGGTCAAGGAATATATCGGGAAGCTCCAATACATCGTCTGCCTTGACCGCCTTGACGGAATATCTGTAGAGAAGCGCTACATCTTCCAGTACATAAAGTTTCCCATTCAGGACTTTGAACTCGTGGTGGCACGGTTTCTTCTGCGCGGGGCATGGATGGAGCGGGTATCGAAATCTGATGGTGACGATGGAAACAATAGAGAGTAAATCTTCCGGCAAATCGAAACCATCCCTGTATTCGATGCGTGGTTTCTTCTCTTCTGCCGTCTCATTTTCCTTGTCGATCTTTTCGTTGATTTCATCAAGACGATACTCCACTTCTTTCTCCAGGAAGTCACTGTTCTTTAGTGCAAAGGTTCGGTTGATATAGCGCACCGCTTCGTTGAGAGACTGGATAATGTCATAGTCAGAAAACTTGACTTCATTATTGTCTTTCTGCTTGAAGCGCACGGACTGAATAATGTCTTTGACGTTTATCATACTGTCTCCAAGAGCTGATTCAGCGCATCGGGCTTTCTTTGACTTGCCGAATCATTCGTAATAAGCGGCACGGCGTAACCATGCCACATGCACTTCTTATGGTTCACAGCAAGTGCCTGATGAACCTTGAAGAATTTCAGCATGTAGGTGGTATACCCCGCCATGTCCCCTTCTCTCTTTCTCACCATAGCTTCTTTAAGCCATGGGTCAAACTGGTACATTTCTTCTGGAATGACACCTAGCATGTAGCCGTTCTTGCCATTCCCCATGCCCATCTCATCATATTCCTTGGCTTGGGCGATAGCCCCTGACAGGTCTACCGTATTCCTAAGGTAGCAAGTCCCATCATCTTCCAGCCGTATTTCCTGCTTGGTAATCATTTCAGTACCCCATAAATAAAAAAGAAGGGAACAACGCTAAGTCATTCCCTTCACTTTAACTAAAACATATTGCTTTTATCTCTTGATACCGATGATGGACGCCGACGCTTTCGGCTGAGATGCCTGGAGTGTCAGTTTGGTTTCCAACACGAATTTATCATAGGTGCCGGTCTTATCCAGTCCGCCGACTTCATGCGGCTTTTCAAAGTAGCGAAGTTCCCAATAATCGAAATCGTAAATATCGATACGGTCGGAGTTGTACATGCGGTGAGAGTGTGCAGTAACTACGCCGCCGTCGGTTTCGTAAGTATCGGCGACTTCCGAACCGTAACGAGTTTTCGGCTGACGCTGCGTGGTTGCCATCGCCGAAACAAGTTTGGAGAAACGGCGTTTATTTTCCATAGACATGTAGGCATCTGTCGGTTTACCGCCACGGTTTGCCGCCATTGCCATTACATCGTCAATGTCATCGAGGGTGTACTGTGCAGCTCCGCCGAGAGACTTGACGTTGGATTTAACAATCTTGACCTCGGTGCCTGTGTCGGTCGGCTTTACCTGCGTAGTCGCAGAGGTATCGCCGCATACAGCATCCTGAATCTTGTCGTAAATGGTAAATGCCGTTTTCGGGTTGGTGGTATCAAGTCTTACGTAGTAAACGGCACCCGCTTTCATGCCGGCAGGCATTTTCTTACCGATGAAGTAAACAAAATCGCCAGTCTTGAGATTGTGTTCTTTGGTGGTGGTGAATACGCCGGTAGTTGCAGACGCGGTTACATCAAGGGTATCGAGATCCATGAAGTACGGAACACCGCCCATGAGAGGGGCAACGGTTTCGCTTCCCATGCGAGCCTTGTCATTGGTGATAAGTGCGTATTCAATATCAAGTGCCTGCTTGGTAAACGCATCGGTCTTGGCTTCGCTCATAGCATCGCCCTGCGGTACATTGTAAATTTTCTTAACCTTACGCTGTACGTCAGAAATAAGACCGGTGTTCTGGAAGAACTGAACATAGTTTTTCAGCCCTTCAATAGAACCTACCTTGTGATACTTGTATTCTTCGTATTCGAGGTGGGCGTTTTCACTCGGTGGTTCAAGGCGTTTTGTCATCCACATAGTATCAGTGGCGGTGACTTCCTTGCCCTCTGGCAGTCGGGAAAGAATCTGGGTAGAGGTCGGGTCGATATTATAGAGTATCGGGGAATAATCTTCCGCTTGACCTACCGATTCATAGGTTACGCTCTGGGAACTAGATGGTCCCAGTTTTCTTGTTACGTCCTGTGGCATTATTTTCCTCCTTGGTGGTAATTACAGGAACTGAATATATATAAACACAAAAGTGTGTTTATCGCTTCATGGAGCTAAGCCATGCTTCTACAATCTTAGATTTATCTCTCACTGGTGCGGCTCTAAGCTGTTCTGCGTAGTCGATTGGTTTGACAACATCCTGTCCTGTCCCCTTCCTTTCCACGGATGGGGAGCGTGGGGATGGTGTAGTAGATGTGCCGTTCTTCTTTGCGTAAAACTCTTTTCTGCAATCCTCATAGTAGTTCTTCACCACTTCGGCAGACTGCGGATCGAGTTTCCCTTGCATGGCTTTCTGAATAGCGGGAGCGATGGCAACCGCTTTCTCGTATGGCATTGTTTTGTAATGCTCCTGCATGAAGAACCCAATTTCATCAAAGTTCGGCTCGGCTGTTCTCTGCTCGTCAATCCAATCCGCCACGCCCTTCTTGAACTCATTCTCCTGCTGTGCCTTCATCTGCTCGACACGAACCTGTTCGCTATATCCGCTGATGATTTGAGACCGTGCTACATCAAGAGCAGCTTTGTATCGGGATACTTTGGTTTGAATCTCATTATTGTCGGAAAATTCGCCCATGGATAACTCATCCTCGGTGATACCGACATCTTTCATAGCTTTGTCGTGTGCCGCCTTGTTGACAGCATCGAGGAACTCGTTTCGAAGTTCTGCCTCGCTCTTTTGCGGCGGTGGCTTCGGGGCGTTCTGCTGTTTCATCGCGAGGTACTGCGGCTGATATTCAGGCGGTATCCTGCTTTCGTCCACCTGTCCCATCTGAATAGCAAGGGAAAGCTCGGCAGGCGAATAGAATTGTTGTTGTTGAACCTGTGGCTGAGCCTGTGGTTGCTGAACCTGCTCCGCCTGTCCTTCTGCCGGTTCGTGGTTCTCCGGTTCGGGTGCTTCCACCTCTGCTCCGTTAGGGATGGTCTCTACAACCTTTCTGCCTGTTCTTTCGTCAATGCGAAGCCCCATTCGAGGGCTTTCTTCCGCGGGCGTTTCGTGGGTTTCTACCGGCGTAGATTCTGCCGAAGTAGATTCTACCGGCGTTTCGTTCTCTGGCATTAGTTATCCTCCAATTTGGACTCCGCAATCTTACCTGTGTTTATGATTGCAATCATGTTGTCTATGAACCTCTCCGCCGCACGCAAATCAGCGCGTATGGCGTTCGGGTCTTTTGATGTGTGAAGAAGCGCATATAATGCGGCGTGTTCCTCTGTCTTTTGGAACTCCGCAAGGAAAGAGGAAAGCGTCTCCGCGCTTTTCCCCTTCTTTATCATCTCTTGCAAACGTCTTTCCCGTTCGCGGCTAGTCATCTTATCCATTTGGTCTCCTAAGAGCCATTCCTCTAGGACTTGCAGGAAGGTTCATTTTCTTCAAAATCTCGGCTATTGCATCAGGCGGCAGATCGTTCAGCCCTGCGGATACCTTCGGGATACCGCTCTTTCTTATGTCGGCGGCGGCTTTCGCATCTACCAATGCTTTCTTCGCAGCGATTTCTGCCTGCTGCTGTGCCTGCATCATTGCAAGCTGCGACTGTTGTTTCTGCGCCTGTGCCTGCTTGAACTGTTCGCTTGTCGGATCTATCAGCGTCTTTTCTGCATTTGTCAGCCCCATTTCCTCAAGAAGCGTCTTACCTGCTACATACCAGCTGTTTTCATCAACAATTCCCTGTTGCGCGAATACTGGATATATCTGATTGATGAGTACCATCAGGTAATTGATACGTGCCTCTTTTGTCCCTGCCCCCTGCGCTACGTTCAGCACAAGGTCGTAGTCTACGTTTACGTCCGCGCTTGAGATAGACACATTCTTGTCTCCTACCCTAATCATCTGCTCGGAATCGCCAAACTGCTGATTGAGTTGGATTAAGAAGCGGAATATAGGCTTGAAGAAGTTTTCAGCAGACAGACGCGCCATGTTCTTCTGCCGCTTCTCTGCCTGTCCCATAATGCTTGTGATGCCCGTTGCGGTCTTGTTCAGGGATTCGGAATCAAGCCCCTGATTGTACCTTGTTGAACCCGTCTGTGCTTCAATCTCGTTCTGCGCATAGTCTACAAGGCTCATGGTCGCTGAACTCATCGGCGGCGTAGAAATCGGATAGATGAGGTTTCCTGGCATCCCGTTGGTAGGGACTAAATCTTCGTTGCCCAAAAGGGCTTCTACGTCTACATTAGCTTGGTCAAACGCCATTTGAGGGCTATTGCATCTTGCGATGTTGACTATCATCTGGCGAATAACTGCCGTCTTTAAGTCCTGCTGCTGCTCTACAACGTCAGCAAACCCCGCCTTTTCGTTGAAGATGACCTGCGGATCTCTTTCGGAGCAGTTTACGAAGAACGGTACTCTTTTGAAGTTGTTTACCTGTATTTTGAGTGGCACTTCACTGTCGCCTACCGTGTGAACGATGAGTTTTTCATAGATGCCGTCATCGTTATAGTCTACGTCTACATAGCACTCATAAAGCTCTACGTCCTTGGACGCATTATCCGCATCTGTAAGCTGATAGCTCTTTGTAGAAAGCCCCCTGTTATGCGTGGTGTCGTACTGTGTGTATTTGGTGTCTCCTGCGTTCTTCAACGCTTCGTCCACGTTCTCATACACCCCATCACGTTCTCTGCGCTTCAGGTAGTCCCCTTTTACGATTTTCCGGTGGGCTACAAATTTGCACTCATTGATGGACGATGCATCCGGCGTGAACCGGAACTCTGACGGCGGCACCCTTTCGATCACAGGGTAGTTGTCGGTGACGCGAATCTCGTTGTATTCGACATTGTAATAACCGCCGTCCACCTTCTTGATTTTGGTGACTTCTATGTCGCCTGCGGCAGCGGCATTGGAAAGCTGATTCATGATTTCATAGTCCATCGGGCTAATCATAACCTGCATTGGTACATGCTCTTCTTCGTGCTTCCACCAAACCTTGGCAACGCCGTAGTTGAGTTTAAGAGAATCTGTCCAAACGTCATTGCAGAAGGTGGTGTAGTCGTTCTTCGTGTCGAGCTGATACTGAATCAGCATCTCCGTTTTCTTCGCCGCATCGGTCTTGTCCATGTTGCGAGCCTGCACGCTGACTGGTTTGTCTGAACCCGTAAAAACCTCCATGACCTGCGGAATAATCCAGTCGATGGAGGTTTTCACGTCTCTTGACACCCAGTCAGACATTTCAGAAAGCCGTGCAAACTTCTTTCTGTAGTGACCTTTGGTGGCATTATAAATTTCTTCTCTTTCAAGAATTTTCGGCTCAATCGAGGACTTGTAGTAGTCGTTGGCAGCTTGCTTGCCATCAGTGACCGCCCTCATGATTTTGTCGATTTCTTTCTTCTTTAGCGTCTTTAAGCTGACTTCCTCGCCCTTCGGGGCAAGTGCCATGACTGCATTAGCTTCCATTACATCTTCCCCCATTTACGGATACGGCCTTTTTTCCGTGCATCTTGCCATGCTTTTTGCCATGGGTTCTTCGTCTGTGCGTATATCTTCGCACAAACATAAGCAAGGCAGTCGATGATATGCGAGTATTCGTTCTTGTCAGGTTCATCAAGAAGTCTCTCTCCTACTTTCTTTCTGTGGTAGCCGCCTGTCAAAGCTCTTATAATCCATGTGCATGACGGGTCGATCAAAAGCATCGGCTTTCCATCGCTCGTCATATTGGTTAAGAACCACCGCACGGCTTCTGCACGTTCTGTCTGCGACAATGCACCCGGCTGAACATACCATCCAAAATCATCTCTAAGTATCTGATTGGCAGTCTTTTCATCCGCCTGTGAACGCTGATTACCTGCCGGATCACCTACGCAATTCAGCGAGAATCCATAGTAGTATGCCGCTAAATCGGCTTTCAGGGCTTTGGCGTGGTTTCTCATACCAACATCCCATGACTGACACTCTCTAAGAACAAGAATCTGTCCCTTTGCAGTCGTCTGACAGATGATGGTAGCAGGGGTAAGTCCATAGTCGAAGCCTAGCTCTAAGGGTCTCCGCTTGTCGGGTCTCAATGGGCTTCCTGCTACATGGTAGTCGTATCTGAACTCTGGATAGTAGGGCTTTTCGAGCGATACGTCCCAGTTGATTTCGTATTCTCGCTCCCACCCTGCGGCAGTAGAGCCTTCTTTCTGCTCTTTTATCCATTCAGGGTCTCGCTTGTCCGGGTCGGCGGTGTAGTGAACCCTCGCAATGTAAGCCCCGTTTCTCCTGTATTCTGTGAGACCTTTAATCTCTTCGTGTTTCTCTATCGCCTGTTCATCTTCAATCCCGTTGATGTTCTCATTGACGATCTTCGAGAAGAAGCCGGGGTTCGCTGAACTGTCGATGAGGATACGCCCGCCGCCTTGAATAACAGGTCTAAGAGCCATCCATGTTTCCTCGGCGTTGTCCCAGAAAGCCATTTCTGTGCAGTATACACGCGATGCAGTGTATTGTCGGAGCTGGTCAGCACCTTCAGCTACGGCAAAGATGGTTGTTCCGTTGCTGAACCGAAGAAAGCTATAGCCTTTCTCGGAACTTATCTTCTTCTCCAACTTAGGGAAGCGATGCCGGTTATGAGGGAGATTATTATACATGAACATAAAACGGCTCTCGCCCATCAAGTAGGCGGAGTCATCGAACTTCTTTGACTGTATGAATATGGTTTGGTTTTCCCTGTACATCGCTTCCCATAAGCATATGGCAAGACAACACCAAGTCATCATCATACGTCTTGATTTCGGTATACAAAGAATTTTCTCGCTCTCTGCCAGATAGCAGATGCGTTTTAAGTATTCTTTATCAGGAAAGTTCTTTACCTTCCCTTCGTCAGCTTCATCCATCGTAAGACAAGCTCCACGGATAAACGCCCAAGTGTCATTCTTCCATGCCTTCGTCTCCATCAATGTGAGAAGCTCTTCTTTTTCCGCCCTGCTTAGCATATGTTCACCTTATAGCTGAATAAACCAATAGGAAAGCCACCGTCAACCCATACACAAGACATGCATCTGTCATTTTCTCGTTCTCTTGCCGCTCGCGATTTCAAGTGCCGTGTCACTCGAGGTTGCAAGTGCCGTGTCACTCGCAATTACAAGCGCAGTATACAGGTGTTTCGCTTCTTTCACGTTACCGCTAAACTCGTCATGGTCGGCTTCTATTTCTATTTGAGGCTTAATCTCTACCGTATAGCCTTGCGATTCGTATTCGCTGACTGCATCATACAGCTGGCTACAGTAGTCGTCATGTTCGTATGTTTCGATGAATTTAATTCCTTGCGTCATATTTGCACCTCTTTTTTTGTTTTTTATTTTTTTTCGGGAAATCGTGGGCTATGAAATCTATTTAAGTTATGGGGATATTCGAGGTTGGAGAAGGGACTCCTTTTGTGCTTTGTGAGTTCCAGATGAGGGTATACATTTAATAGATTCCTTTGTATGGGGACCCCACTCGCCCCCTCCCCCTGCCGTATCCATGGGACTCCTACCGCCCCTGACGCACCCATACCCGCCGGACGCCTGCCCATCGTCTGCGCCGCCCTGCCCCATCATCCTAGCCACCACTCCATGCTCCCCTAGCCTTGCCAGTCATTACCTTGTCACCTAGCCAGTCTATCCCGCCGGAGATGACGCCATATTGAATGACTATGCAGAATGTGGGATAGATCGCCGTGGTTGTATGATAGATTTATGCGCTAACCTGCATAAACCTATCATCTCAGCTACTCCGGCGGAACATATCAGCTTTATCCATTAGCTCCGCTATGCGCTTATCTATATCTTCGTCAGATACTGCCTTAACACTAGTATTTACCGTGTTTACCTCAGATTTATCAGCGTATCCGTGATTATTCTTCAGGTCGAAGATGATACCCGCTACATTACCTTTACCACTGATCATGCGCCGCTCCAAGTCCGATTCTATCGCGAGATTCGCGCGTTTTAGTAAATCGGCAATAGTAAGAGAGTGCAGTTCTCCGTCAATTTCGCTACGCTCTAGCACTGTATCTTGTCTGCTGACTTCATGCATGTACTTATTCATCGTGTCTTTACTTATATTGAGATACAAGCATAGGCCGCTTCTTGTCATGACTTCATCCGCTTCCTGCTTATCTGCTATCCATGTGTCTATCTTCTGCTTCAGCTCTTGAACGTTGTTCAGCTTCCGCCGACCACCAGCATGATTCAAGTCATGTTTATCTACCTTCGCTCCGTCATCCATGATTACTAGTCTAGTCAGCGCTAGCCGTATCTTCGGACGCTTGCGCCGCCAGACGCTGAGCAGTGATTTAGTTATCCCCATCTGCTCCGCTATCTTGCTATCTGATAGCCCGTCTTTAACCCATTTCCTTATCTGCTCTAGCTTATCCTCTGCTTCCCAGTCTAAATACTTCGCCCGCGGCATGCTCTTCACCTCTTTTCCGCCTCTTCCGCTCTCCGCTCCGCGCTCCCTGAAGCCCTGGAAGCTCTATTAGCTTTACAAGCTCTTGTGCTTCCGCTCTGTCTGCTCTGATTGCACGTAAAAAGCGCCGGGCGGTACGTCATCAGACGCATCACCGGCGCTTACTTATATGTATGCCATCTCGCATACTATCTTACTATAGTATTATACCATGTTTTCTCCCGATAAATTCGCATAATTTTTGGAACTTTCCCGACTTTATCGAATAAAATAGCCCCTGACCGTGTGATCGGGGCTTTCTTATATATGTATTACTTAATCTCTACCTTTTCTCCGTCTCGTTCCGCGTAGACTTTGTATCCCAGCGCGTTTAACAGATTAACAAGCTCCAGCGCTCTTATAGTACCGGCTTTCAGCTTACGACCGAAGTTATTTTTCTCCGCTCCGATTCTGCGACCTGCTTCCGCTTGTGACATGTTGCCATTCTTCACAAGCGTCATCTTGATAAACATATATAAGTCGTTTGCGTTCATTCAATTCCCCTCCTTTCTCCGATAGTATCGGCATTTTCTTCATTATATACCATTTTGCTTACACCGTCAACAAATTAGAGTTTTATTAAAGATGATTTTACCCATTGCGTAAGCATTTTGATTGTGCTATTATACTTGCAGAGCAAGCAAAGAGCTTGCAAAGCAAACGAATTACAGTTAGGAGGCACACATCATGGCAGTAGACGAAGAACTCGAATTAACAGCAGAAAGCACACAGCTTCGCGAAGTAGCTGAATCTCTCCACGACCTTGCAGCAGACGCGGAAGCAGCCGCTAGACTCAGCAGCAAGCACGGCGCGGAGTTTGATTACATCGCGAGCTTCATTGCAAGGCTCGCGAAAGAATGCGAGCAGTACGAAGAAGAGTTTGCAAAAGAAGCAGAATAAGTCGAAGGCTTCTAGGGGACTGAGCCTCAATCAGTCCCACCCCACCAAAAATTTTGTTTTTCCCGAAAGGGAAGGAAGGAGTTAAAAATGACCACGGTATCCGTCCACTACGTTTTCCGCGGCTTCCGCTTCATGGACCACTGGGAAACATTCGACGCGATTGACACCGCCCGCGTTATCAGAGACGCGGAGCGCGACACGGCGATTGACATGTACGTTGTAGGTGGTGTGTTCCACCGGAAGGGAGAATAAAAATGGAACTACTGAAAGAAGATTACCCGGTAAACAGATTTGAGGTAAGCGCGAAAATAGCGAGCCTGTACGACCTGCTCGCTATCATCATCGGCGGCGATGCTGAAAAGTCACTCACGAAAGCAGGGAACGTAGTTCGTGAGTGCGTGGACGCTTACGGCGGCGAATACACCGCGCTTTCGTCCGCCGATTGGAGAGACTTTGTAGTGTCTGCCGGGCTGACTAAAACGGCGGCGATCAAGGTGGCGGCGGCTATTGAGTTAGGGAAACGCCTCGATTCCGCATATGACAAGCGGAACCGCGAAAGCTTCGGAAACCCTGAAAATGTTTCCCGCTTCTTCATGGAGCGGCTCCGTCATGAGACACAGGAACACTTCTGCGTCGCCTACACGAATGTTAAAAACCGGCTGATTGGCTGGAAAGAAATCAGCATCGGCGGACTGAACGCCGCACCCGCCGACGTAAAAGAAGCGATGAAGTGGGCAATCAGATTTAAAGCCTACGGCTTGATTCTCGTGCATAATCACCCATCCGGCTATCCTGAACCGTCAAAAGAGGATATAGAACTCACGGAAAACTTCGCGAAAGCCGCAAAGTTCATTGATTGCGAAGTCCTCGACCATGTAATCATCGGTGACGGCATCTATGTAAGTCTGCATGAGAGAAATTTAATGTAACCGTTCTGAGGGGTTGACGGTATCAGCCCCTATCCACTTCCGTTTATTTGTTGTCAAAAAAGGAGAAAGAACATGACAGACAAAGATTTTATCAATTACCTGCGCCGCGCGATTAACGCAGGTGCATCTCTGGAAGGAATCAAGACGGAGATCGACATTGAAGTAGCTGCCCGCGTTTACGCGGCATCTAAAAGGAAAGCTGCTCCGCTCTCCGTCTGCTCCGCCCTGCTTCGCGAAGCGGGAAAAAATAAGTCGAAGCCTGAATTCCACCATCCGATTTATTGTAATGACGGAGAGTCGATTGCCGTCACAGACGGCGCACATTTTGTCGTCACCGCGTCGATTAAGTCAACGCCGGAAAAGATAGCAGTGGACGCAAAAGACGTCCCCGTGCTAGCCGCGCAGGTTGACAAAATGCTGAAAACGGCGATTGATACCCCCGCGATTAATCGCGAGTGGGTTTACCGTTCCGCGGTGGAGAGCTGGTTAGCTGATGTGGACGCAGTAGTAAGTCAACAGCGTTGCCCGGAGTGGGAAAAGTACAGCGTTATCCTTTTCGACACTGAAGGAATCGCGGTTAACGCAAAATATTTAAAGCGTTGCTTCGACTACACCGGCGCAGATAAGCTGCTCTTTGGATTCTGGAAGGGGCGCAATGGCTTCCTCCGTCAGGTCTGCACAGAGTTTCATTCCGCGAAGTTTATGCTTTCCCCGATTGACAAATTATGGTTTGAGATCGTGGCGAAGAAGAAGGACCTGCACACGCTTCCGGTAACTCTAGTCGCCAAATAATAAATAAAGGTTCTATGGGAAAAGAAAATTGATGACGAATTCCGCATTTTCGACGTGGTGGAGTGGGTAAACTGCTCTGAGATTGACTAAAATTAACACATACGGTGAGTATAATATTATTAGGTCAGTACTTATTTAGATGAAAATGGCGATCCTGTACCGTATGAAGAAACAGAAATCTGCATTTCTCCCCGTGGGCAAGTCCTCGCAGACGATGATGAATGCTCTTTTTTTGTTGAAGAATAAATAAAAATAAAAGTGGCTGGTGCAATGTAAGCACTAGCCACTTTTATTTTGCTCTAAATTCTGATTAGCCCGCGTGCCGCACACTCAATAGCGAATAGTGTCATGAGTTTGTCGCGGCGTCTGTAGTACGTCATTTTGTCCATGTGCAGGGCGTCTACGGACGCTTGCCACGTGTGATGCTCCCAAAATGATACTTCGATAATGCGCTGATCGTGACGTTCTAGCATGCTCATCACCTTGTCAATAGCCGCGAGCCATGTTTCTGGCTGCTGAACCTCACCGCCTGAAATGGTTACCATCCGCAATGGCGTGAGGTTTTTCAGAGCTTCCGTCTGCGTCGGGTCCGACACAAATCCCTGCGAGCGGCGTTCAGGTGCGCCGCTTCTCCTTTTCATCTCTAGTCTCTTTTCATAAACTGCCTTTCTGATGTTGTGATAATTAGCGATGTGCCATCTCACCGACCTTAAAGCCCCTTCTCCAAGGTCATACACCGGTGGATCCCACGCCTCCGTTCCGTTCTCCGCTTGCATTGTCATCATCCGTCTTTAGAAACTTAACGAAAACACCTTGCGCGATGCGATCACCGCGCTTGATAAAAAATGGTTTATCTCCCGTGTTGCGATAGCAGACCAGAATTTCGCCTCTATAGTCCGCGTCAATCACGCCGACTGAGTTAGTAAATTCAAGTCCAAACTTAATGCCGTAACTAGAGCGTGGGAAAAGAAGTAAAACTTCATCATGTTCCATCTCTACCGCTATGTTAGTCGGTATAACACGCTTCTCGCCTGGCTTGATTTCTACCGGCACGGCGGCATAAAAATCGTACCCTGCGCTATGCTTCGTTGCACGGATCGGCAATTCCGATTTCATGCACTGATTCAATCGTCTAAACTTTCTCATTGCTCTTCTCCTCCGCATCTGGAATTATTACAACAAATGCTCCTGTCTTTTTCAAAATGTCACGCAGCACATAAAAAGACATACCTGCAAAGCATGCCGTAACGAACGTGCAGGTCGCGATAGCCACGGTTAGAAGCTCATCTTTCATCATCTGCCTCCCTTGATGTACATGTAGTACATTCCCAAGATTAAAATGACGATAAGCGTCGAAACGTATTCGATACAATTATACAGACTTGTTTCCATCGCTTTTCTCCTTAAGTTCAATTACAGTAATGGCGTCAGGCGTATCGGTGTCATCGATGCAGCGAGTATAGTCTAAGTCGCCGTAGATTGCGCTGACTTCTCTATCGAGCAGGGCATCCGGCAGCTCTTGAACCTCTCTGCCCTCCCACTGGCGAGAATAAAGCAGCATGCCGCGCTCTTGTCTAACATCCTCAGCGTCGTAGATTTCGATACCTTCATAGTTTTTTGTCATCAAAATCCCGATCAAGTCTCTAAGTTTCATTCTCACTTCTTCTCCTTTTGAGTTCCCCTTTGACAGCTCCCCAGAGGTCAAACCACCGTTTCTTATCGTAGTCCATTCCCCAGACGTCAAAGCCCATGCCAGCAAAATCATCATCGCGCCGTTTGTTTTCAGCTTCTGCGCACCGGAAATCTGTATCTAACACATGCAGCGTGTTAGTGCCTAAGTGCGGCACTAGTGGAAGAATGAAGCCAACCGTGTCGCTCACGATGTATGTCATTCTCCCCAACGCGTACCGCTCCGCGCTGATAATCATCTGCTCCATCAGATCATCAAGCGGCAGCATTTTTACTTTACTCATGCTTGTACTCCTCGCATTTATAACTAAAGTCAGAAACCGCATAGCAATAGTACGGATGCCGCTTCATGTATTCTTGTAGTGCCTCAAAATGCTTACTTTTCTTGCATCTGCAGCAGGACTCGTTTGTGCAATCTGAATTGCAGAAACACATATCGAACGAGCTACCGTATTCTTTTTTCCAATTCATACCTTCTCCCATAAAGCTGCTCTGTCCTTTCATCAGCTTCCTTTATTTTCTGCCGAATTGCAGACTTATTAATTCCAATTTTATAAGCAAGGCTATCCATTGCGTTCTGGCAGTCCGCTAGCGCCTGAATGAGGTCGTCCCGTGCATCCTCCGGCGTCGTGTCCGTCTCATAGTGCCATGCGATGGCTGCTCGTTCCCACTGTGAAATAGCACGGATAAGATCGGCGGCTTCTTCTTTGGCGATGTCGCAATTCGCTGCTATTCCATAACACATCACTATGTCCTTATTCATCTGTTTTCGCCTTTATAAATGTTGTTGGTTTGGTACGAATATGCCGTTAGTGCTTCAAAGTCAAGTCTAGCTTTCATGAGGGATCCACTCGCTCTAATAGAGTTGTGCATGTCATAAACCTGAAGATTTGTAATTCTCATTCTTCGTCTTCCTCCTCATCAGCATAAAACAGTGCTTTAAGACACTTGTAGTCCATTTTGATCTTCACAAGATCTTCTGTGATATCAATATTGAGATACTTTGTCGGCATATGAAAAGCTACAAGCGTATGATACAGATCTCCGATAGTATCAAACAGATCATCAAAAGAGTTTCGCTTATACATTGCCATGATATTTCCATTGTTATTAAGGTCAGGCTGTACTACCTTGCACACACGCCTAAAGTCATCAATGATTTTTGTTCCATCAGTTCTCATTTGTTTTTCTCCTTCTTCATCTCTTCAATTTTCTTCATTTTCTCCTCAATGAGAGGGTCAAATGGATAGATAGTAGGGTATGGGTTCGGCAAGATCTCTCCTTTTGTCCAGATGGGGGCTACGATCAGGTAAAAAAAGTCAAAACAGAATGCAATAGTCACCGTAAAGAACAGGAATTTCAATAACCTATGCGGGAAATAGTAGCCCGCATACAGAAAGACGCCAGTTAAGATAGCAGATAAGATAGCAGATAAGATAGCAGATAAGATAGCAGATAAGATAGCAGATAAGGCACCAATGCTAATGCACTGTTTCTTAGTCATCTTCTTTTTCCTTCCGTCGTTTATACCGTTCTCGTCCGAGCTCTTATCATGTATATCCTTATTCATCCGTTCCGCCTCACTCAATTTCAATGATGAGTTCAGGGATTACATCAAGTGGATAGGTAGCTCTTGATAGACACTCTACATTGTTAGCCTCTACATTGACACCCGAATAAACATGTATTACATCCATGTTCTTGACTTGCTCTTTAATGAGCTTGTATCTATAAGCTAGCTTCTCGATAGCTTCCGCTTTATTTCCATAAGAAACAGAAAAACCATTATCCCATGGAATAAGACCAATTTCACAGTCATCTGGAATAACTTCAAGCAATTCTTTAAGTTTCATTTGCTTTCACACTCCCCTAGTTCTTTTAACTTCTTTGCATACCACGCGATCTTCCCCGCGGTTTCTACCTTATCGCCCTTTCGCCCATATCTATAAGCGTACTTGAGGATGTTTCCCCATAAAAAGCCTTCCATCTGCTCTTTAGTCATGAGATGCTTCATGATCTCAATGGCTTCTGGAATACCTGCCACCTGATAATGAGATGGGTTAATCGGGGAATACTCAACCTTTGTGAGACCAGCCATCACTGCTTCAACCTCTCCATCCAATTCAGAATCAACAATACATGTATCTTTATCGGGATAGATGAATGTAACAATACCTTTCTCATTAGGGTTTAGCCATACCCAGTCGCCAACTTTAAGTTCTTCTTCCGTGTTATCCTCTACTTCCTCGCCGTTCCCTTCTAGTAACTTAATATCTTTATCTTCGTTAGAACGATGATGATCCCAGCGCCCCTTTAACGTAAAAGTAGAGAAATTTTTTCTAGCCGCAGATCCATTATCCCACTTTACTACAACAGGATAGGCGCAATCTAAATCGGTAATCTCATCTATAGTGCCAGTGCCAAAGGTACGAGACACAACCTTATCGCCCACCTTAAATTTAGTATCCTTTTTCATTTCTTCTATCTCCTTTTCTTTGCTATTAGCCCTACGTTTCTCGAGCTGCATAAGTACGTAATTCCTAACGTGATTCAGCCAAGCGTCAAATGTAGTATTCTCTTCCATCTCTGCTCCTTTCATTGGTGTACCCTTAACACGGTAAGATAGGGGACGCCATCTTGGGCGCCTGCCATCGAATATCCATCGGCAGTGTAAGTGGTAATAAACTTTTCACCACGTATCATCTCGTCCCATGTTACCTCAATAGGATAGAGACAGCCATCATCATAAATAGTTGTAATCGTTCCATAGCCGTGCCATGGGCAATATACCCTATCTCCTAGCTTGAATTTAGATGCAGTCATCTATCGTCCACTCTTTTCTTCCCTCCTGCGTAGTCGATCTCAATTCGCAAAAATGGTTTCTGTTCTTCTTCTGCGTACATCGGCGTAACATCTACTACTTTGAAATCGTGCCACTCGCGGAAACGGCAGAACGGCAAATTAAATAACTCTCCTGTATACTGAATCTTCTCATCTACCGCAATCATTATGACTGGGTTTTTCATAGTGCTTATAAGCTGGCTAAAATACATCATGCTATTGCTCCTTTCTCAATACTTCTGCTAACTTCTCTATTCTTATCTTTCCTCCTGCGTATCTTCCTCTTCGCACGGTTCTATCTCTATTTCGATTTTATCGCCCCATTCAGACCTATAAGGGCTAATTCTTTTTACTAAACAATCGTCATATTCTTCACTGGTGCAAAGTACAGCTCGGTCAGAATATACCTTTTCTTTTGTGCCGTCACGGTTATCGACGTACACGTCGATACAAGCATAACTACTGAGACAGTTAAGCAGTTCTCTAAAGCTACCCTTCCTAGAATTTCTTTTTACTTCTATATGCACTCTGTCGTAACCAGCGAAAAACGTTCCGACTTCCATGCAAAGTAAACTCTCTGGAATAACGTCAGAAGCGTTCTCTCTTTTGAATAGAACGTTAGTGTCCGGAGCTCTAACTATCCATAAAACTATATTGTTATCAATTTTGTTCACTAATTCTCTAAGCTTCATATGCTTCAACCTCTCTCCTTTAACACTTCCACTAACTTCTCTATCACAAAATCTGCACAAGGCTGCGCCATGCCATTCCCGATCGCTTTATAGCGTTTAGAATCGCTCCCGCCTTCCGTCCAATTGTCAGGAAGTCCCTGCAATCGCTCGCATTCGAGCGGTGTAAGCCTTCGAACGAACGCTTCGCCCCGTTTCAAAACAGCTTGTTGCGCCTTGTAATCGTAGGCGGTTAGCGTGTGCGCCACATCAATTGCGGTTAAGTGAGAGCTGTCCTTGCCGATTGCAACCGTGCAGTACCTATCTACGCTCGTCAATGTAAAAGCCGTTTTCTCTTTGCAGATCGGACCATTTCTTGACATTCTGGTCCCCTGGCACAAACACACGCCTTTCTCGATTTTTAACGGCACATTGCCGCCTCCTGTCCCCATCCTTGCTGCCAACGTTGGGGAAATGTCGCGTTCGTTATACCGTGCGTCTATCCCGTGGCTTTCGTAAATTTTCATTTCTTCCACAATGTAGTTCTCACTTCCTCCATCGTATGTCCCACCCGTCGCTTTCAGCGTACTTGCAGGAAGCCCTTTCTTAATCTCCGAATAGCTTTTCGTAGGGAAAATTTCAGTCTCCATTATGCGCCTGCCTTGCTAAAACCGTTTCCAGCATTTCAGGAAGACATTTCCCCCTTTCTTTTGCTCGTCTAAGTATTCCCGCGCACGCTTTCGGGGTTAAAGAGTACCTGGACGTCCCCCCCCATTCTCTAAAACCTGCGACAAGGAAGATTCTCTCGCGGTGCTGGGGGACGCCCCAAAATTGAGCATCAAGCACTCTCCATGCGATTCCACAGTCTTTGCTTCTAACCATTCCTCTTTTGAGAAAACTACCTTTTCTCCTTTCCGTTTGCACCCCCAGCAATCGGTATCAAGGATTGCGATTACAAAGTTATCGTATGTTCTGACTTCGATAATCTTCTCTATATAAACATCGCACAAATTCATTTTTTGCTGACCTCTTTCACAAATCTATACTTTTGTTTGACCTCTGGATATTTTTCATGGTCCACTTCACTCATAAACATATGCAGCGGGCGAGCGTAAATCCCGTATTTCCCATATAGGGCTTGGTAAATCACTAATTTTTCGCCTGTTTCTGTGTGTTCAGCAATAGCAATGATTTTATATTCCCTACCCTTAAAATGACGCCATATTTCATTTTGCGAAGGATTTGCTCGTTCATTCATTTTCTTCTTCCTCGTAAATTTCCCAGTCCTTTATTTATCACTCGCTAAGGTAATAACCGCTTCCCGGTACTCACCAAGCTCCGTTTGTTCTGCGCATGCATACTTGAATTTCCACGGTATATCTTCATTTCTGTCTCCGCGATACAGTACTTCCCCGCTTTTGTTTTGGATGACAATCGTGTCAAAGTCCACTTCAGCGAGCGCCCTTAGATATTCTTCAACTGTCATAAGCGTGTTGTCGCGTTCAACAAGCATTAAACCGTGAAGAAATCTATCCTCGATCTCTCCCATCATTTTGTCGCCTCTCTCAATTCCCTTTTCTACAGAATACTGAAGGAAACGACCTGCAATGATGTTCACGATAACAGGCATGTCGTTTTCGTCTACGACTTTCGAAAGCTGCATCCCCTTCAGCTTGATTTCGCTGATGAGACGCATAATCTTTTTGCCGTCTGCTTTCTTGTACTTCCCGTGAATTTTCAGCTCTTCCATTTTGCTCTCCTTTACATATAATCCTTTACATCACTTTCTTCGATTCGTACAGTAATGTACGGCACTTTCTTCCCATCGACCAGCAGCTTACTTTGAAATCTCTCCGCTTTCAGATGCAGGTACTTCGGGCTATCGTCTTTGACGATGCCCGCAGTTACCAGCCCGTCCAAGAGATACTTGCAACCGCTGATGACGTTATCGTCATCACGGCGCATTGTATCCTCATAGAAGTTGACGGTGCATGTGACGTGGCTAGTAAATCTCTCGCACGTCTGCGCACGGAACGTGTCGGCAAGCTCCTTTGTGTACGTCTTTTTCATCGACGCACCCGCGAACCTGTTTGTGCGGTTCAGCTGAATCAGGTCATTCGTGGAAGGTAGCCTGCCGCGATAAGTCAATTCAATCATCATCCGTTGTGATATATGCGACGCTGTCGTACTCACATGCGTGCATCACATCGTCCTGCTCGTTGTCTGTCAGCTTCGCTTTAACAACCGCCCCGTCTACCGTAAGCTTTCCGCCCGTAATATCGACTACAGACGGATTGATGTATGCTTTCTTTCCATTAACAATGATTGTCATTCTGTTTGCTCCTCCAGTTTCTAGCTAACTCGATTTTTTTCTCTGTCATGCTGACGCCGTTAATCTGCGTCGGTACGATAATCCCCACCGGGACTTCCATGATCCAAATTTCCACTTTCATTTTCCCGTCTCTGATTTTCAGGTCGAAGTCTTCAAGGTATGTTGTTTTCCTACCTCTCTCGACCTTGATTTTCACGACTTCGTTAGCCTTTGTGCGGCTCTTTCTCTTTACGTCATTCTGCCATTCGGCAACATTTATGCAGTCTTCAAACGCCCTGATGACGTCTTCCAGCTTGTCGAAGAAGCCAATTTCATCGCGGCAGATAAGTTCGTTCTTGCGGTAAACCGCTTTCATCAAAATGTATGCAAACCTCAAATTCATTTCCTCCGCTTCGCGTTCCGCAGTTTTGAATATCTTTGACTTTCCTTTACATTCAGCAGAACAGAACCTGGCTCGCGTCGTCTGTGCCGTCCTGAAATCTTTTCTGCACCACTCGCAAGTCCTTTCCACGCCGTGCAGTACGGTGTTTGCGGCAGGGATGCCGTCACATTTTCGTGAACGTAAGCAGTGATGCCCTTCCCCCTCAACCACCGGCTGCCCGCATTTCTCGCACTTGTCGATTTCTGCTCCGTCTACCACCGTTTTCCCAGTGTTCCCAAGTTCTGACATGTGGCGGCTAAACTCGCTGTATTGCATATGCGCCAAGCTCGCTGCCTGCACAAGATTCAACCTTCCGAAATTTGCGACGCATCCGCAAAATCTCATTGCCCTGTTTACCATCACATCACGCTTTCTTAAAAGTCGGGGATGGTTTAGCGGTCACTCGCTGGTGCGCCGGAACGACATGTTCACGACCATCAAAGCTGGAGCGGAAGGTTCGCGATTCAATGTCGATCGTCTTGAACCGCACAAGATTTCGAATAACGACTTCATCGCCATTCTTAACGTGTTCAATCAGCTTACTAATGAACATATTCACAATGTTATTCACACATACATGTGAATAACCGAACTCATTTCCCTTCAACTCTTCGATAACGTCTGATGTATGTACTCTCATGATGCCTCCTTAAAACGGAATACTTTCCTGCGAGACTTCCTCGCCGAACTGACCGAAGTTTCCTTTTGGCGGCTGCGAACCGAACCCGCCCCACGGACTGTTAGCTTCCTGCGGCTGTTGCGCCATCGCCCCGACTTCTGCGCGGTCTACGTTAACTTCTGTTACCCATTTCTTCTCGCCGTTCTGCTCATAGCTTCTGACGTTGATTTTGCCCTCGACGAAAATGTCCGATCCCGCTTTGCAGCTGTTACCGATAAGCTCTGCGGTCTTGCCGAAAGCTACGCACGGAATAAATACGCTTCTTTCGTGCCACTCGCTGTTCCACTGGTGCCTCTCGACGCACTGGACGGAGAAGTTCGCCATCGCTGAACCTTTCTTCGTCATAATCATTTTCGGGTCTCTCCCGACTTTACCGAGCAACATCACACGGTTGATGCAAAGTTCCATCTTTTTGCTTCCTTTCGTAAATGCTCTATAACGCTATTTCAGGGCTTCACCCTATCTCCAATATTTAAAATTACTCATAGCTTGCTCCGCTAACTAATCCAGCTTCTACGAGCTTTTTAACCGCATCAATCTGCGACTTCGACATTTTGGGGAACGTATCGTCAGGGTCAGGGCAGATCCCTTCATACCATACTAGGACTAACCCATGATACCCATGCTTTTTTAAACGTTCTGCCTCAAGGCTATGTGACGGAGAAGCTAGAAACACAAGTCCGTTCTGCGTTATTACGCATTCGCAATAGCACGTAAAGCACTTGGGATACTGCTTCGTCATTTTAATAAACTCATCCGGCGTAAATCCAACACCTCGAAACTTTGTGTATGGAGAATCAGGCGGATTCATAATCATAAAATATTCAGGCATCATTATTTAACTCCCCTCTTTCTTGATAATATGTTCCCAGTATCAACCCTTATAACAATGCCATCCGGGTTTCCAGTCCCAACCCCGCGTACAGTCAACGGTTTCTCAGATGATTTGCACCGCAATGCGCATGTAGATTGATTTCAGAATTGATTTATTGGCTTCGCTAACTGCTCCGTTTCGGAAGTCAAGTATGAGTTGATTAAGAAGCACCATCGCTTCGTCACCGCTGATATTGATGACTGCTTTATCGTCCGGCAGTGTTTCCTCCTGCTTCACTGTTATCGACGCCATTCGCTCTTCCACCTTCTTTCTCGCTTCCAGTTCCGTCTTTCCGTAAGCACTATGGAGCTTTCCGTCTATTCCAGTGAACTGCGCTTCATAGCCGTTTGAAATACGCTTGACCTCAATTGCAGTCGGAGTAACGCTTTTCGCAGTGACGTGATTTCCGTATCTATACGACTGCTTGAACCAAGCCTCCCGGATTTCAGGAAAGGTGTATAAAAGCATTTTAAGTTCTCGCTCGCTGAATGATGAGTTGACGCCGCGAATTTTGTTGCACAACCCGCTCAGTGAAATACCCAAACGCTCCGCTACTTCCTTTTTCTGAATCCCCCCCTTTTCAAAAATCTTGCCAATCTGCTCTTTCGCTCCGTCAACCAACACAAACCTTTTCATAACTAAGCCCCTTTCAACCGTCGATTTTCGCCTCGAACTGTGTACACATACGGTTCGAGCATTTCTTTTAACCTGCTGCCGATCCCTTCGTCTGCTCTTGTTATCTCATCGAGCGGAAACTCGCTTGAGACGATAGTCGGCATCCGATTGACGTATCTCGAATTGATGATGTCAAACATGATTTGCTGGTCTTGACTTTGCATCTCGCTGCCTTTAATTGCCCCTTTGAACAAATCGTCAATGTAAAGCCATGGTAACTGCGATACCCTCGCTATCATCTCGTCATAGCGGTCTAGGTTTTTGTACATGACCGCCTTGATTCGCTGTATCTCTCTGCGATACTGCCAGTAGTGATGCTCTCGCTTCATCGCCTGACACGTTGCAATGCAGATGTGAGTTTTACCCGTTCCTGGTCTGCCGAAGAATCCCAAGCCCTTTGCATTCGGGTCTTTCAAGAACCCCTGTGCGAGCTTCTTCATCTCATACGCCATGATGTTGTCGGTCTTGAACCGTTCCATAGTGAATGCGGCGTAATTCTCCGGCTTAATCCCACTCGACCGAAGGTAGAAGTGCGTATCCCTTGCTTCCCTGCATTCTGGGCAGCGGCACGCCTTGTCTACGCCGTCCATGCGGTAGAATATCCAACCTCTACCGCCACAACGCTTGCAAGGGAATTGGGACGGCTTCTCATCGGGTTCTTCCTGCGGGCTAGAATGGGAGATCTCCGTCAGCTCTGCTATAAGTTTCTTCGCTCGTTCGTCCATTTCTGTTCCTTTCTGCCTGCCTTCGCCTAGCCGCTTCTCTTTCCTCTTCCGTCATTTCAAAGTATCCTTTGATGTGAGGAATTTCTGGTTTAGCTTCAGGTCTTTCTCTTGACTGCCAGCTCCTGCAAAGAGATTGCCAGTCCGTGATCGGCATCCCTCTCACCTTCCAGCCAACCGCGTTGTAGTAGTCGTAGAATTTTTCTGCTGAGAAAGTGAAGTTATTTTTTTTCACGAACGCCTGAATTTTTTCTAGCGTCGGTGTCACTACAGAAGTGACAAAACAGTTTTGAGTTGGAGTTGCCTTTCTGGTTGAACCATTAACTGCTATGTTAGACAATCTACTTCTACTACTCTCTGTATCACTCATGTTAGTATCACTCATGTTAGTATCACTCTTAGTAGGAAGTGACAAATTTGGCATGTCTTGAGGTGACACTGGTGTCACTTCTTGAGGTGCCAATTTGGCACTTCTCATGGTGACATTTTGGCACTTCTCATGGTGACAACTTGTCACTTCTCGTGATGCCAATTTGTCACTTCTCGTAGTGCCATTTTGGCATGGCTTTTTGGAACTTGTTTCGGAATACATTTCAGAAAGTTCGGATAATTTGCGAAGGTAAATTTTTTGCGCTTTGCCAAATCCCTGTTTCCTTGTTTCAATGAGACCACTCTCTTCCAGTTCTTTGAAGATGCGGATGACGGTTCTCTTACTTGCACCAATCAGCTCTGCGACCTCGTCCTGGTTGAACAAGAGATACATGCCGTTCTTGTCGTGGAAGCGTTCAGCGTTCTTTCTACTAGCCATCATTCGATCGAGGAGAAGGCTATACGTCCATTTAGCGTTGATGGAAACGCTTTTGAACCCCATCGCTAATGCTTTCGGGACTGGTATGAAGTTGTAATTCAACTGGTCGCAAACGTCCCAATTCTTCACTTGCCAAACCTCCTGTAAATCTTCTCCGCTTCATCTTTATGAGCTTCGTTCCATGCTTGTATCCGCCCTGCATCCATGCGGCAATCTGTGAAGAGGATGCGGTATTTCCGCTCGTTATCCCCATGGGCGTAGATTTCGTGGCAGTTCTCACACAAGAGAATCAAGTTCTCTAACGTGTCCGAACCGCCTGCGCTGCGAAAACGGATATGGTGATGGTGAAAGCGTCCTACGGACTTACCGCACCATTCACAACGGCGGTATCCTTCCGGTGACGCTCTCTCGTCCACCATCTGACAGACTTTCCTGTATCCCGAAGGGGAAAGTCTGATTTTACTTTCCTTCTTGATTTCCATTTCCCTTCCCCCATTCATCAATCAGCCGCGCACGTTCGGCAGGCGTCATTGTGTCAATGCCTTGTAGCTTCGCCTCTTCGACTATCCAATCAATCAGCCGCGCCATCTCGGAAGACGAGTAAACCGATGAACCGTAGTAAGCGTTGAAGTAGACTTTCACTCCGTCGTCAATCACCCGATCGACAAGCCACCCCAGTCCCTGACGTTCCCAGTTTCGCTTAAAGCGCTCATAGGCGGCTATGTCTACGCTGATGGGCTCGAATACACCCACCTGCTTGATAGCCCTCTCGTAGACCTCTTCTTTGCTTATTTTGAGGGCTTTAGCGAGCTTATCCATAAGAACCCACGCATATGCATTGGCGTTCAGGCTTCGCGGTTTCTCGTACCGTTTCAGTACAAGATTAAACTTGCCTTTCAGTAGCTTTATGATGCCGTCCAGCTTATCCTGCGGCGTCATCAGATGGAGGGTTAAGACGCTCCATCCCTGCTTTTCGCAAGGCTGGAGCGAGTACCCTAATGCGTTCACCCACTTCATTTAAGCCCCCTGCGGGCGTGCCTGGTCGAGTGCAAGGTATTTGTTGACCGCACGCTCCGTATCCATCACGATGGCGTCTGCCACCTTCGGTGGGACTTCTGCGATGCTCGGTGCTTTGCAGACCAACCTTGCGAAGTCTCCGGCGTCAATGTTGTGCCGGGCAAGGACTTCCACGACCTTCTCGATCGGGAACTTTCTTTCCACTACATGCTTCTTCTCTTCCTTCGCCGGTTCTAATTCGTCTGGATCTGCGGCAGGGGAGAGATTAAACATCCCTGCAAGAGCATATTTGCGAGCGTAAGACGAAGCTGAACCTGTAATCTGCGCTTCGTCCATGCCCTTCTTCATAGCTGCTTCGCGGGCATACGCCGCATTCTCTGCGAGAAGAGAACCGTCCTCGGTGTCGTACACTCTGACCGTTGCCTTGACGTAGTAACGGTCGCCCACCATTTCGATGGTGTCGCTGATAAGCACGACTACACCGTACTCAAGCATCAGGGGCTTCAACCCTGCTAAAATGTCTTCAGCATTTCTGTAGTTGTAGCCGCCAAATTTATTCTGGTGGTTCTTTGCCACCTGCAGCTTCGCGATGACATTCACCATCTTCATCATGTTCATCTTGTTCACCTCATTTCACAGATACCGACGGCTTTCTCACCAATCGGCATCCTTCAATCTCTTGCCCTTCTTTTAGGGCTTCACCAATCGCCTTCTTGTTCGGCGTCCATGTGTAGTTTCTGAATGGTTCGGGAAGATCCACGCCCTTTTCCACCTCTACGGATTCGCGCCCTTTCGAGAAGCGGATAGTCACCGCTACGTCCTTGACAGGGCATCCGTAAGTGAGGATGTAGGACTTGAGACTTTCGATTTTCGACTGCGTGGATTTCTTCATCGCGGTCAATCTTTTAATCTCTTTTTCGATCTGTTCCATGTCATTCGACATGTTCTTGATGACGAGCCCTACATTACGGCTCTTCTCTTCCTGCTCCATCGGCAGGTTATCGAGGTATTCTTTGGCGAATACCTCGCCCGTCTCTGTATCTACAGATTCGTTGTCGCTGACCTTGAACAATCGGTC
>ERZ1034897.59-NODE-59-length-62052-cov-10.504170_pt1 | contig 62052 bp, 100 predicted proteins | sample MGYA00520629_ERZ1034897 | MGnify/ENA primary metagenome ERZ1034897 (study PRJEB33766, sample SAMN09781789) | gut metagenome | biome: gut microbiome | host: Homo sapiens | place: Madagascar | study: EMG produced TPA metagenomics assembly of the PRJNA485056 data set...
TTTTAATTTTTATAGCATAAGCGTAGAAACGAGAAATACAATAAACTTCACTCCCCCATCATCAGAACGAATCAAGCTACCCCCGGCATGAAAATGAAAACACACTTCAAATGAACTCAAGACCGACATTTCAGCACAGACTATATTAAATCAAAAGTCGTAACAAAACCAAATGCTGTGATCAATTGGCCATCGAAACGATGGCTATGCTGTGCAATAGTGCCAGCATAACGAAAATCATTTCAATATGAAAACCCTTTTCTATCTTAGGGTCTCGACATGGTCGAAGACCAAAGATTCGTACGTGACGGAGTACAAAGACTCCACCACGTACGACTTAGACGAGAAGGCAGACAGAGCTGCCCTCGCTAAGACTGCTCTCAGATACCTCATAGAGGGATCTGAAGTGAAGCTCTATCAGCTCGCTGATAGAGCTGCACTTTCGAACAGCATAAAGGATGACGACCTATTCTAGGTCGTGCATCCGGCCCGTGCAAACGGGCTTTGGTTTTCATAGAATGCTATGATTTATAGATGTTAGCCAGTTTCGGGTAAACTGGGCTCCACATATACTGGTGGAGTAGTCGAGTCATTTTCCGGTTAGGGAGCAGTATCTTAGCCTATTAGGATCATGTGGTTCATGTTGGAACATACTCGGAGTTTTCGTGTGCTTACCTTGGCAACAGAATTAAGCACACAATTTTCATTGTCTAACTTTAATCAAAAAGATATGAGCAAAGTAATTTACTATGCCATAAAAGGCATGATTGCATCAGAAGCAAATGCAATCGAGGTATTGGCAAATCGACTTAGTGTCATTGCCGAACATCGTCCAGAAATCTGCGAATCCATCATAGATGGTGTTGCAGTAGCCGTTCGTGTTATAGACATGAATGGGTTGAAAAAGATGCTCAACAAAGAGAGTATCAAAAACGTAAATTGCTATCCGGTAATGGGTGGCGATTTAAGTCAATCCATCAACGTAGAATACGACGATGATGGAGGTGTGCATCGATGCGCATCATATCCGCTTCCACTTGACATACATCCGTACAATCAAGTGTTTGAAGTCACGTACATGTAGCATTTACTTAAGGTAGGAGGCGTAGGCTATTAGCTTACGTCCTCCAGCCTTTTTCCATGCGTAACAAAACAAAACGCTTTGATCAATCGGCGGGCTTCGCCCGGTTGCTATAGTGCTCTTTTGCCTACAGTAGTCCACCGCCGTGATAAGCATATACTTGAGAGGATGACTTCAAACATCACACTTTTTCTAAGTATTTACGCTTACCACAAGCACAACCGGATATTAATATATAGCGTTTAATCATTAAATTCAAAGGATATGAACTACAAGAAAATCAATTTCGAGATCGTAACCAGAAAAGGTGGCGCAACAATTAAAGGTCAGGAAGGTGAATATGCAAACAAATACTTGAAGTTTGATTGCATCAATCCCATCAACATGGACGAACGTCCTCACCGTGTGACATGCTTCGCAGAGGCAGTCATCAAGTACTACGAGACTCTTCTCCCAGAGAGCAGAGGCGGAAAGCTGCCAAACTCTGACGATTGGTCTGAGGACAAGATGCCTGTAAAGGATCGTATCTTCACCAACGGAGAGGCTGTAGAGTATGACTTCGGCGGACAATACGTTCAGAAGTACAGCCAGGACATCATGGACGGCGATAAGCTGATTCATGCAGCAGGCGACTACGTGTGCATAAAGGGAACTAAGTCTCCAAAGATCACCTCACGCAAGGTTGTATTCTGTCAGTACTACTACGAAACAGAAGCAGTCCTGAATGAGTGGGGTCAGCCAGAGATCGATCCTAACACGTTTGCCACCAAAGTTCGTATGGTACGCGACAAGGACGGTCTGCCCATCAAGCATTGGGTAGAAGGCTGGGATCCTGAGACCGTAGGCAGCAATCTTAAGAACGCATTCTACATTCCTATTGCAGAGTATGTAAAGGAAATGGGTGCTTCTGCTTCTAAGGACACCTCTGCAGACGTAGAGAGCAACATTCCTAAGACCAAAGATGCAGACGGAGACGACGACGCCTAAGCATTAAACCTATGCAGGTAGCGAGAGCATTTTGCTTATCGCTATCTGCTTGGTTCCCATTAAAACAAATACTATGATCAATAAGCGCAAAAATAAACCAAAAAAACCCTAAATATTCAAAAGATATGGATAAATTAACTTACTATGCCTTGACAGGCATGCTCAAAGTCGAAGAAGACCCGATCGAAACTTTGAAGAAACGACTCAGTATCATTGCTGAGCGTTTTCCAGGACTATGTAACATCATGATTGAAGGTGTTGCCGTATCAGCACACATCTTTAGTACGGCTAAATTCTGCAAACTGGTTGGTGTAAAAACTGCAGAAAATATAAAATGCTGCATAAAAACAGATGTCGATTTACACCAATGTGTTTATGTTGATTATGAATATGAGGGAAAACATCGTTGTGATGCATATCCACTCCCATTCAGCATGAACAAACTTAAAGACGTATTTGATGTTGAGTACGTATAGCCTTAGTGCTTGGCAGCCTGGAAAGACAGGCATCTTAAATCCCCCGATGAGTCTTTGAAAATTAAGACGAAACATTCTCAAATGCATTAAGAGAGTGTCGGGATATCATAAAGATGTTCACGACGGTAACTTTGTCCGATAAAAAGCGTTAATCCTGAATAAGTTCCTCGGCTTATCTCAGTGTGGAACAAAGGGAATCAGCTCCCCAGAGGAAATACTCATGTACAAATTGTTTGAGCAAATAGTTGAAATTGTATACAGGTTTGTGGAGAACAATGTAGTATTTATTAAGCTTACCTTCAACTGTAAGTTTAAATTAAACTCGACTACCTACGACGATGGGTACCGACGTGATCCAACGCGAGAAGTGGACGATTAGGATAAGTTCGTTTTGATAACCTAATTGTATAGTCGAAAAACGACGTCAGCCAGGAGACGTAAAAATTCACACCGATGAGACTGGACGAAACACAGAGAGAAACTATATAATTCGAGCGAAATCTATTGAGGATTGTATAATGGCTCTGTGTCTGTGAACAACACATCGTATACGCGAGGTATAGGTATAAAGAATTTATACTTGACAATGGAACAAAACAATGCTTTTGAAAAAATACTCTTTTATCTACTATAGGGATGAAGAATTATTGAAGTAAATATTAGTCATTATGGAGTGAAATCGTGACTGATTTGCTGGTTTCAGATGACCTGGTATACGACTGGACTTATAGCTCAGTTGGTTAGAGCGGCAGACTCATAATCTGAAGGTCGTGGGTTCGATCCCCATCTAAGTCCACAATTTGAATCAATCAAAAACTTTTAAAAATACATAACTTATGGGAAAAAATAACATGATTAAGTATGCGGTCAGGGATATGATTGAAAACAATCCCGATAAACTTGCTGAAAGATTATCAGTAATCTTATCTATTGACGATTGTAGCAGACTATGTAATGGATTTGTCTTCGGAGTAGAGGTAAGAAACTTGTATGCCTTTGCGAAAAAGTATAATATTCCAGATGGCAAAGAAATGGTCATCGACAACATTGAAGTTCATGATGACATGTTTACAGTATGCTGTACAATCAATAACGATGAAGACGGCAAAAAGAGTACAACAAAAAGGCGCATAACTGAATCGTTTGACGGCGTGGACACAGATGTTTATTATATCGACCGTCTATAGTTGAACTCGTAGACACCTGAGCACTGTGTATAAACTGCTCAATTCTGAATCAATCAAAACAATTAAAAACCTCGCGATAATATCAAGGTCAATCGTTTACAATCATCATGAACAAATTAATTTACCCTAACGTTACTTTCTATTCGTATAGAAAAAAGTATATACGAATGGAAATATGCAGTATAACAACTGCAAGAATATATGTATTCGATATCAAATTTCCAATGACTATAAGCTGGAGAAAACTTGCAAAATTAGGTGCACATATCGAGTTCAACACAAGAAGTAAGAAAGAATGGCTTGTTATCTATCTACCATTAAAAAAGGTAATAGATATAACAGATGGCTACGAATTAAACAAGTTTGTAACTAAGTACATCAAATTATAAATAATATGATAAGATACATTTATATTTTAGGTTATGAAGGTACAGATGGAAAATACACACTGTGTAAAGTAGATATTGACTACGATCGAATACTTCGATATGGATGTAAAGAATCAAATCGTCATCCAGAACGCCGTTATGTTATAAGTAGACAATCAATAAAACATAACAGTAAGATTTCTCTTTATGCGAGAATATATCCATCTGAAACATACATGAATTAAAAACAATATGAGAGCAACAGAAGCAACAAAAAAGTTGGGTGAGATTTTTGATAATCTTACAGACGAAGAGCAAAAAGAAGCAATCAGAATAGCAATTAGAGCTATCGACCAGCTAGACAGAATGTATTTATTGTAAAAACTATTTATCTAAAATGAGACAGAAACATCAATTTCATCGCGAAAATTGTATGAACACAATGCGCGAAGCATTTAAGGATATGTTCGACAGAACAATTGTCCTCGCAGGTAAACATGCATTTGAATGGTCCATCACCATATGTGATGGCAACACATTCACTAAAATGACTTATTCTTGTCGCAAAACAGCAAGAAAAGAGTTTGAAAGGTATAAAAGACTAAAATAGATTTGTCCATCATTATACACATAGAATAAAGATTGAGCTACATTCGTTGTGAAACGCGTGTAGTTTTTAATTGATTATCATTAACCACTTATTTCACAACAAATGATATATGTAGATATATCTTATTTCACAATAAAATACATCAAAGCGTTTGCTAATTATGGAATTATTAAACCTTCATTCCAACTTTTAAAATGCTAAAAAATCCTAACAAATATCCAGTATTATGAATACCAGATTTCCGGTGGTACAGAGTACCAAAATTTCACAATCTGTTTCATGTTCATATATATTTAGTGGTATACTATGAAGTATGGTGTAATGGTAGCACTACAGATTTTGGTTCTGTTAGTCCCGGTTCGAATCCGAGTACTTCAACGAAATATTGTAACAGTTTTCTATGTTTTATGTGAATAATAGTAGCATATCTTAAAAACATAGTGGAGAGAGATCGAAAGGTCTAATTAGGCATTAAACTAAAATCCCAGCCAAGGGTAACAGTATGTCACACTGGAAAAAAAGAGGCAAAAAAGAAGTTAAAACACTCGTTGATCTATCAGGTACAGTAGAGTACAAAGTGGATGTAACAAATCCACCAACAATCGTATCCATTCAGTTTAACCGAATGGGACAAGTACACGACATTGCACCAAGAGAGATTGAAACAGAGGAATACATATATCCTCTGTTTGACGACCTTCATGGTCGTACGAGACTTGCTGTTGATCAGTATTTCAACGAAATTATTTAAACATTATCAAAATGGGAAAATTACTTAAGTTTATACCAGGATTTATGTTCCTGGTGTACTGCGTAGCATTGTTGATTTTAACAGCTACGCCTTTCGCCGTACTTATGTGCGGCGGTGATGTATTGGACAAATATTATATTTGGCCGATAACAGCAGCTGTATACGTGATTGGCATGAGCGTGATGTACAATGATCTTTACGAAGACATTATATTCCGCACAAACAAAACTTATCTGTTTCCAGGACCGACTGGTAAAAAACTAGCCAATAAAGTCATAGGCTTTGTTACATTGATAGTAATAGCCACAGTGATGTTCAATTCTGCACATAAACAGGTAAGAGACAATGCACGTACCGAGAGAACGGAACTCGACCTTTATAAGGAGTACTATAAGTGTACTGAAACACTACTTGATTCTCTGTACATCGATGAAGATCACCCTATACTCGAAAGTGATGTAGGTGTAGATTATGCAAACGCAAAATTTGCAGTAGATGAGTATGAACCGGAAAACTAATATAGAGTTGTCGAAAGATGGTAAATCTTCAATGTATATCTTAACAAAGATAGACAGCGAAGGTTTCCATCATTCGATTTTCGTGTCAAAAGAGGAATTAGTAGAGATTTTAAAACTTATTAACAATGTTACAATTGATTGATACATGTCTTTCTAGCAAAGACAACAATATTGTACAGAAAACAACAATTAAAGGTTGTACTGCAAGCGCCGAAATGATCAACAGTACACTGAAGAGATTTCCATTTGATGCATCAGTAGTACAAAACTCATGTGATGGAAAGAACAAAGAAACGATCGTTTATATTCATCTTAGTCATGAAGTATCACTTAGAATTATAGATAATTTAGAAGAAATTATCATGAACATGATGACAGATTGTGAGCGAGCAAATGCAGCATTACAAGAATTTGACAATACTATCGAAGCACTTGTAAAAAACAGTAAAATGTTTGGAAATGAGACAACGAAATCAAATTCATCCACCGCAAAAAAAGTCAGTGACTTCTGATAGTCTCGGCAACGACAGAAGAAGGTTGTGGGTGAAAAAGAGTGATTGCACAATGCTTTTAGCAAAAGGCATTACTCCAAATGCGGCCAAGGCCCTTGAGACGATTATTGATAATTTTCTCAAGAGACTTAACTTAAAGAAAGAAGTAACGTTTATAGTTACAAAATAACCTGACTAACAGCAGGAAGTCTGTTAGAAGTAATAAACAGTCAAAAGTTATCAAAACAATGACAGTAGAAAATCAAGATGGACCGAGAATGATACTCGGTGGAATAGTAGCATTGATAATACTGCTATTCGCGGTTTCAAAATGCAACGCTCAAACGAAGCAGAAACCACAGTTGGATACTATGACATGTAATGTCACATGTATCGACAAATATGTTGAAGAGAAAACTTCAACAGGAAAAGTACGATATTACGCAGTCTACAATGATGACAAAAAAGACATTTCTGAGTTGATTCCTGTAACTCAGAATGTTATGTCATACATTAGATTGTGTGGTGAAAATAACATCAAGCCATCCTTAGGCATCAAACTTAAGAATGGTCAGATACAGTCTCTCATACGATACAAACCTAAATATGTACGAAAATGAGCAACAAGGTAAAAGGACGTATATTCTATAGAACTCAACATGGAAGACAGATCGGTTCGTTTCTGATAGCTACAAACAGTACAAAGTACTCAGTTTGCGGCATCAGTACGACTGAGAAGATAAATCCATTGTACGAAAGTCACACAGAATTCATGTTCCAAAAAGCAAAAGTATACTTTCCTACAACTATTTTCATACGAGCAGAAAAAGCTACATGTATGAAGATAGCTAAGTATAGTTTTGCTAAAGAATTATCATTGCGGTTTGTTGTTACTCCATTCTTGGAGAAACAATTAAACAAATTTGAAGATCCGTATGACATTGAAGTAGCGGAATTCTACTCTAACACTGGATATAAAGTGTATGCTACAGTAAGATCTGTAGTACGCTTTACTGACACGTTTACAAGAGAGAAGTATGTTCTCGTAACTTTAAATGATTGTATCTATGAAAAAGAAACCTAAACCAGGTCAATTCTTTTCGATCCACGGCAAAGTATATCGTGTTATGAAACGTACGAATGGGTGTGATGGATGTGTATTGAATCAAATATACCTCTGTCCATCCATTCGCGACATTCGTTACAATAGCTTTAATCCGGAATGCGCAGCAAATGGTATAATATTTGTAGACATATGAAAAGAGAACTTAAAAAGTTGTTATTAGTATTATGGTGTATTGTTATACTGATATTAGTAGCAGTATGTTTGTTTTTAATAATTACAAACACAACATTGTCAATTACATTAACTGCAATATTGATAATATTACTGTTAGGATGTATGATAACATACACAATAATAATATGCGAGACATTGGAACTATAGTTATTCACTTTTAAACATTTATCAAAAATGAAACATTCAGTATGGCACTTGGTCATGTATGTAATTGCGGTTATTGTAGCATTTATCATAACGCTGCAATTGACTGCGTGTGACCATTTCAAACAAGGAGACTCCATAAAGGAGGATTCTGTAAAGGTCGCAAATCAAATCGAGGGTATTGTAAACCCGCAGTTTGGCAACGTAAGCGAAGTTTTGTCTTACAAAGACGAACTAAACGCTAATGAATACGAAGACTCCGTATTCAGGCACATGAATCCTACATTGGCATATAACATTGCTACGATTGTAATTAATCGTGATGGTGTTGCAACCAAGGCTTCTATCGTCAAAGAATATGAGAACGGGAAGCAAATTTATGACAATTTGCCGCAAACCATTCCAGATTCTATCACTCATCCGCAAGAAGTGGATGGGCATAAATCGGCGGAAATTACCTCCAAAGACACTATAGTTGGGGGTAAAAAAGTACACATTAAAACGATAAAAGAGTATGAATAAGGATTATATCGTACTGTCCATACAAGGACAGCGTCTGATCACTGTACCAGAGAAAAAACTTCAGGAAATATTGGCAAAGATTGGCTCTATTATTGTGTCAAACATAAGAGTAGAGTTAAGAAATGTCAAAGCTACTGTTTTGACAGAAGAAGAGTTGGTGAGAGCTTCTATTGCTCATACAATAGAAGTAAAACAGGACGAAGAGAAACAGATTGCAGAAAAAGCAGCTGTTATCTACATCTGTGAGAAATTCATAAACGATCGTAAATTCGACCGGTACAAGTTCATTACAAATCTTATCAAAAGTAATTTGTCGCAAGACGATAAAGCGTTACTAAACGCTGTGACAATCATCGCAAATCCTTCTATGGAATACGAAGATTTCGTCGACAAATGCGGAGAAGGCATTGTAGTGAAGTATGGATTCACACGACTCGTCTATCAGCAAGTCAAAATGGCATATTCTCTGATAATTTAACCGTCATGTGCAACAAAGAGAAAAAGGTAGACCCTAAAAAGGTCTACAAACAAAAGCATATCAATGCTAAGCCCTATCAAAGGACTAAAACTAAAAAAGAGTTTCGTGATTATACGAACGAAGATACTGACTATTAAGTCAAATTTGTTTAATTTTTAAAATCATTATCAAAATGGCAAACAAGGAAAACAAAAAAACAGAGGTGAAGAACACAGTAGTAGACGAGACAAACGTTCTCGACACCATCAAGAACGGTAACAAGATGCCCGAGGGCCTGGCCGATGAGGTCAAAAAGGAGATCGCCGAAGAGGAGAAGAAGAAGAAGAAGAGTATCCTCAAGGAGAAGATCATGAAGGCCGGTTACTGGAACAAGAAGGAACTACTGCAGTTGCGCCAGCGTCGTCGCGAGGAGAAAGCGACGAAGGAAGCTCTAACTCGCTCAAAAGAGCAGTTGGACAAGCTCGCATCAGGAGAGATAACTCCTACAGAGTACGAAGATCTGCTCAAGAAGTCGCAGCAGGAGAAGACGAAGGCCATACAGGACAGCAATGAAGAGTACCGCAAGGAATTGCGTGAACTTCAGAACTCTCTTGAGGGCGATTACGTCTGGGACTGGGACCGCTACTAAGAGTAGAACTACATGAATTCGAATCATCGAGTCTTAGAACCATATGATTTGTGGAAGGGGAAGTTAACGCTTGATTTCCGATTCGCGGTAGTTGCGGAACGCCACGAGACATGAATTAACATGTCATACAGAGCCTAGAGCCAGTTATGAATTCAGATGCCGAACTTACGGTAGTTTAAATATAAGTCACATGATCAAAGAATTAATTCTTAGCGAGCCTTTGAGCCTCAACAATAGCGTAGAGTAATGGTAAACTGGAGTTGACTAAGATATAAATCAAAAATATGTTGAAAGCGACATGCAAGAACCTCAGAGTCAGTCATATCACCGCTTTGTATTGAGCCAAATAAAGCCGTTCTAAGACGTTGTTAGTCGATTGTGGAATAGCTAATCACATGAGACTAAATAGCGCCTTAAAACGGCTTAAAATAGGCTTAAATCAAATGTTCTATCTGATCAATAGAGCATTTACAAAAGAGTATTCGTGTGTATGAGGTAATCTAGTAAGACCAGGGTTCGAATCCCTGCACGTCCACTGAGTTATGTTTTTAGTTATGTGATTTGAAATCGCCACATGGTTCGTGAGAATAGTGTGGTTTTTAACATGGGCGTGACTGGAATTGATTACTAGAGGAAGTAAATACGTAAGCACATTACTATATAAATTTAAATGGCAACTATAATGTTGTAGACTACACACATGTAGCATGAGTGTAATCTGAGTGTTTCCTACTAAAGTGGAGGTAGTGCGATATGCCGGTATCAAACGTGGTTCGATTCCACGGCACTCACAAATGTTCTTAAGGATTGTAATTTTTAATTGTTCAACTACGCCTATACGGTTCGTGAGAATAGTATAGGATTCTTATTTGAATATGAGTAGTACAGGATATAAAGCTATGTTACGAGACAGAGTCCCGTTCGTAGTAAACCTAGCTTTAAAATGGTGCAGTGCCAAAGGAAACTGGGTAGATCATGTTTATGATTCTCAAATATCAATATATGCTACTAAAGAAGATCGATATGATGCTACAAGACACGTATTAGGTCTCAAGAAGCATAATAGAGAGTTTGACTTTCATAAATCTATAGACTGGGATAACATAACTAGTGAAGAATCCGAATATTGGAAACAGATCGAGGTATGGGTAACTTGGTTTAAAGTGAATCATATATACATTAAAAATATATATGATGGTTCTGTTGAGAAAGGTAAATCTGTTGATATCATCAAAGATGAAATCAAGAATTATCTTTCTTCCTCTGTAGATCCCAGCCTATGGGATAAATTGGTGACATTCTTAATTAATAATATGAGTTATGAATAGTTTCCCTAATATTTTAACACAACGCTTAATGTTAGAAAAACTAAGATTGGGCGTAAATGTTGACATCTCTAATGTACATACAATGGAGGAAACTTTATCGTCGTTGCGTATAGCAAGTAATCAAGGCGTTAATGGGGGTAAAGTATATATACCAGAAGTATTCATCAGAGGTAATTCGTGGTCAAAACAAAATCAAAAGATTCTTGAATATTTAGCATCAAATAAGGTATTTCAAAATAGAGCACAATGGGTGTATCGTAAATTAATAACACAGTGCGATCTTGATACATGGGTCACAGGTGATGTTAAGATACGAATAGCATCCTGTGCTTTGAAATGCTTATTTGATAAAGACGATTACATATATGTATGTGATTCTCTCATAGCTAATATCAAGGAACTGAGAAACGTTTTGATTGATGAAGAGCTACCATTTTAGGTAGCACCCGTGCCTCCAAAGAGAGTAGTGTTTAATCACAGCACGGGACAACGAGCACCGTCTCTTACGTCAGTGACAGACTAATAACCGGTATGCATGTATGGGGTCCTCCCCGGTGTCAAACATGTTAAATTTGTTGATTATGAAGAATCCTAAGATTACCCAAGAGGAGATTCGTCTAATCAAGGACGCACAGGCAGGTAATATACTTGCTTTTAATAAACTTTTTTATCGCTATAAAGGTTTTGTGGATAACATCCTATACCAATACATCAAAGATTTTGATGAAGCGAAGGATATTACAAATATAGTATTCCTTAAAGTTTATGAGAAACTCTCGACTTTCGTAGACTATGACTCCTTCGGAGGATGGCTACGAATTATTGCTAATAGAACTGCTATTGACTATCTACGTAAAATAGGTGACAAAAACAGAATGCTTGGTGATAATGACAATAAAGTGTCGCTGGAACAAATAGATTCTACAGAACACGATATGGTCAATCGTATTACGTATGAACAACTATTAAAAGAGTTTGACCGACTCAATCCAGTTCACAAGCAAATATGCCTGTTATTTTACCAAGATAACTTGACAGTAGAACAAATTAGCAAAACATTAAACATTTCTCAAGGTACGATTAAGTCTATACTTTCTCGTACGAGAACAAAAATCATTAAACGTTTTAAACAGTAAAATGGCATTATTCTGGTTCATTTGTGGAATATTGTTGATTTGTTGTATCGCACGATACAATGAGTCAGACAAATTGTTCTGGACTTTGCTGGTATCTTTCGTAGGTGCCTTTGCTGCTGCAAGCGTTATTATTGCTATATGCAATAATGATAAACACGAGAATGCTACTGCTAATGTTAGCCCCACACGGTTGTATGTAAATGCATCCAATGCCTCACAAGCATTGTTGGCAGATGTATTTTACAATACCACCAAAGGTGTATCTTATGATATGCCGGACGCTGTGAGTAAGGATTACTACATTAGCAAAGACATTCTTCCATGCAGTAGAGTAGATAACTTAGAAGATAAACCACCACAAAGCAAACAATTATGTTACAATATTTCGACACTTCTTAAACTAAGTAAATTACACTTAATTAAAGATTCATCGTGAACATTTTAAAATTTCCGTTTTAAGTTCACAAGTTATTAACAATTAAACATTTATCAAAAATGAGTAAGAAAAATAAAGGAGCAATTCCTGCAGCTCCTAAGACAAAGCAGGAGGCAAAGTCTAACGAGACAAAGAAGGACTCAAAGAATGTAGAGACAAAGGTTGAAGTAATTGACGTCAACAAGTTACGTGCAGCAACACAAGGCAAGCCATCGAACGGGCTTGACGCGAACCACCAGGTGGACGTCCTGATGGGCCTTAAGACCTTTTTCAAGGACGATCCTAGTGCAGTAGACAAGTTTGGCAAGGAGCCAGTTGAGAAGATTAACTATCTTACAGCTATTGGCTTCGCTACCGCATTTGTACAAGAGGCATACTATGGTGACAGCAATTGGGCCGCTACCATGCGCTCTTCTCAGCTTGAGGCAATCAAAGAGTTGGCTCCGGTTATCGGATTCACAATCGATTCAAAGTTACTGCCTGCTCCAGACGCAGAAGGTAACGTTACTGTACCAGCAAGTGCAGTAAAGGTTAACGCAACAACCAAGAAGAAGATTGAGAACGAGAAGAAGGTTATTGATTCCAAGCCGATCCTTGATCCAGTGAAGATTGAGAACGAGGACCAGCTCAAGAACTCTCTTTCATTCTTCCTCTCTGATCCTGGTGTGAAGCGCCCGTACGACAAGATGGTGCGTGCGACTGAGTTTCTTCGGTCTTATCAACTTCTTCAAGCTGACAAGTCCGACAACAAAGACGCAGCAACTGCTGCCGTTCAGTCCAAGACCATTTCCGACCTTCTTGAGGAGGTACGAGTACTTGTAGGTGAGGTTCCTTTCTCTACAGTAGGAATGTGTCATTTCATCTACAGTAAGCTTACTTCTTTTGGGAACCCGATATTCTCGTTCTGTCTGTTGCGTAACGCATCGAAGAACAAGGCTACCGGTAATACGGACGTAGACGACAATGTCATTGCAGCAATGACACGTACTCTCGTCAATTGGGCAAACGACCCGAAGATCGAGAGTTACAACAAGGCACTTGAGCGTGCGAAAGCAGAACTTAAGGCTGGTACGAAGAAGCAAGACTATGTTGACGCTATTCAGGACAACGTAGACGTATGCACAGGCTACTTCAACGCAGTGACATCTTGTCCTACAGACTTTGCAGATAACCTGCTTGAGAACTTGAAGAGTGAGGACTTAAAGGTCAGCAATGCAGCTAAGATGACTGTAAGCATGATCCTTAAGTCATATTATCCTACACTTTCAAGTATTGACGACGCCGGTGATAACAAGGATCAGCTCCTTGCAGACATTCAGCAGCGTGCCGGTATCATCACCAATTTATTCCGTGATCCTCTGTCACAGGATATTCGCTACAGTGAGGCAAACCTCACTTACAAAGCTCCTGAGCCTGAGAAGAAGGATGCGACTGAAAAAAACTAATACAGTCCACTAAAGAAAAAATCTCGACTTTAGTAGGACGTATTAAGAATTGGTGGGATAGTGTTAAACCATATTAGAGATTATCAAAATCGACTATGCGAAAATTAACAACCATTCTGTGCAGCATTGCTTTTGCCATTTCAGGTATTTGCCTGGCAGAAGCAACAGCTACCAAATCCGTATCATCACAGACTGTTTCTGCAGCAACAATGCCGAATATCAGTCTTGATAATATCAAACCTCCTGTAGACCTGTTATTAGGTTTACAGAAGGAGACGGATGACAGTATCCGCTCACCTGGCCGAGTAGATACTGTATACATAAAAGAGAAGCCAGAAGTAAAAACAACAAAAGCTGTGAAGGCACGCGCGCCCAAGCAGGTAAAGAAGAAGAAACGCCACTCTTCACCTCTTTATATAGCAACGCGCATGGATAACAAGGAAGACTCCATCAAGACAGACAGCCTATTTATCTATAAACTAGAGAAGATAGGTAAAGTCGACTTGGAAAAACTCAATTCCTCTATAGATGTTAATTAGCATTTAAGTTTCGGGTTGTGCAGCTTTGCGCTGCATGACCTGAAACCTATAGGTAAGTACTTATAGTAGGTCCCATTAGCCTATGTACGAAAACAAAAATAAAACTTGATCCGAGAATATGTTAGCTTTCTCAAAAAGTGAGACACCCAAAAGGTAGGATGAAATGCATATGTTGTGAAAATTCATATGTAGGAGGACAGAGCGTCATTGTCAAGTCCTAATGTCCATGAGAACCGTCTGGTGATGGACCTCTTAAATACGCGTAAGTCTCAAGAAGAGCAAAATGATGATCGTATCGGAATTATATCTGATGATACTAAGGATATACGAACGAAACACGAGATGAAACATGTCTATAATACTGAAAACTTATATTGTGGGAAATTACATACATGATATGGTGTAGTTTGCAATGATATCAATATACGACTAGAGTAAGTAACCAAAAATAGATATGAGTATCACAAATAAGCTGAAGCATAGTGTTCCTTGATTCCAACTCAAGTATGAAGGTGCGAAGAAAATATACAAGTTATTATTACAATATCATAAGGATAATACTTATGAAATGTATGGTAAATATGTTGTCTATGTAAGTCCCTGCTGTTAGATTCAGCACATCTCCGTTGAAGGGGAGCCAGTGATGGGGTAAAACGACTGAAATAATAATAAGTATGACCGACAGGCTTTTGTAGTTTATCGGGATATAAAAGAAAAACTACCAGGAGGGTGGGGCAGACCCTTAGTTAAGTAATATATAGTTGTATGTATGTTACTTACACGCGATACGAGGCCGCGGACAAAGTCTGATATGAGCATAATAAGTTTAGTAAGCAAAACGATGTATGTATGGATATGGCATAAAAAACTATACCTATTCCGGTGACTACGTTACAGTCAAACCTCGGTAACAGGAGATGATCTGTTACAAAAAACTACGTAAGTCGATTCGACACTGTACACACCAGTACTGAAAGAGATCGCTTCCGTTTCAAGACAGATAATAGTTCGAAGGTTTCAACTATATATACATATATTACAGTCCCTGTGGGATAGAATCCGTTATACTGTAACTGCGTATATATTTTGAAAAAAGATACTTCTTACGAAAATAAGTCAGCGATAAAATTTAATAATTAGCATGTTTAACAAAAATTAGATGTCCCCAGATAGCGAAAAACCTACGTTGTAAGTAGGGAGTAGTGAGGTCTGAAAATCTGAGTACCAACCGTTATATGTAACCAGAACTAAAGTATGGACAGCAAATCCATATGTAAACTCTAAAGGTAGGCATAATACATGGAAATGATGGGCAGCTTTAAGGAGTCATGAGACGCAGTGCAGAAGCGTATGCAGGTGGTGTATCGAAAACATCTCTTACTATCTACTGTCTATAGATGTGTAAGAAGCTCTTAAAGTGGGTGACAAGTGAAAGTGTATGAGTTGAAATCTCAATATTCGTGTACTATAAATAAATGAGGTAGAAACACCAAGAAACAAAAGTCCGTAGGATCGCAGATACCCCCTGAAGGTATAGATCGTTCGATAATGAAACGCACTCCTCGCGTAAAAAGCTACACACGCACGTAGTAAGTATAGGAAACGTCGACAGGACATCCTTGGACGTAAAAACAAGGATGCGCGAGCAAGCGGCTACAGCTTGTATGAATATGTTTGTAGTTAAAATAGGGAAGCTGTCAAAGATATTCAAAATTTTCGTGGGTGATACATATTGTGCATTAGTCCTTTGGAAATTTTGCCGATTGTCTGACAATCAGTATCGTATATGTGTGGAAGATCTTCACACGATGTTTTATGCAATATAAACATGGCTATGTATCTGGTATGTAATACATAGTAAAAACAACAAGATTGAATTCTTCACAAATAGCATTCTAAGCTTTAAAAGAAAATATAGATTGATGGGCTCTAGCATGTCATACCATTTGACTCCCGTTACACAAATTGAGCTTCATTTTAAGGAATATAAACGTGTAACTATATCTATATAAAGCGTGGTTCCCATTAGCACACCAACTATGTGAATTGTAAGATAACATACGTGAGACTGTACCTAAGCGACTCTCCGAAGCAGTGCATTCTTTTTTAATAGTCTAAATGTCAAGACATGTGAATGACATATATGTAACAACTTATCGTTAGTTAAATCAATAACGATATCAAAAAGGATAAGTAAAATGGCAACAACAATTAATGTAAACGTGCAGAACGCACTTAGTGGCAATCGTAATCCAATCTCCCTCATGGGAGCAAACCTCGGTAAACAATTCTTTACAACAGAAGTTCGCGACTGTTGGCCAAACTTCGAGAAGGAGAAGAACTCCATTCAGATGAACGATCAGAAGACGCTCATCACCAATCGTTCTCCGCGCCGCTACCGAATCAATGCAAAAGACATCTTCGGTATTATCATCGACACGGACATCAACAACAACCCCGTGATCAAGATCAATCCTCACAAGGACGGTCTCGCTGATGCAATCATTCCGATCTCATCAGACATGAAGGATTACGGTGTCGTTACTGAGGAGGCTGTTAAGGAGGCGTTGAAGAACGCAGCCGACAACAACGCCACAGTAACTCACGCATTCAAGGATCCGCAGAAGCTGATCCAGTTCATGAATGCACTCAATCAGAGCGAGTATGATACAATCCAGACTCTGATTGACGCTCTCTGCAAGATGCAGCAGAGCATCAAGTCAGCTATGGCTGACAACACAAAGAAGGTTAACGACTATATGGACCAGCTTAACAGTCGTGTAGACATTAACATTCACGAGTAACCATGAAACATCGCTTGTCAAATGGTTCGATCGCACTTATTAAGTATTTATTGAGTGACGAACGAATCTCTGACAAGGTATTTAACAACACTAAGGATAAAGCCAAGTACAAATCTATAAGTATTCGTGAAGACGGTACTATTATACTGGGCAAAACAAGTTGTCTTTGGTGGAACCAGTTATTGGCTTGTCAGGATAAAATACCTTTCAATGATTTTGCATTGAAGGTATGGGACGCTTTGGTAAACCTCTCTACGGGAGGTAATTCTGAAGCACTTGAACGTGGACTTAGTACTGAGATTGCGAACTTATCACAGCGCGAAGGAGATTATGATAACCTAGTTCATCGTTTGGTGGACTGTTATGAGCACGTGTGCAACAATAAGGGAAAACTGCCTCTTGCGGGAGGCTCGGAGAAGTCGGATCTGGAAGGGACTCTTACGAAGCACATTAACGTTCCTAACGATATTATAATCAATATCGATGGTGTGAAAAAGAAAACACTCTCTTTTAACGATAGTTTTGGTGATAAATGGATTGATGTAAATGTAGGAGTAACTGGAGTAACTGTACATTAATAATGTAGATATTTATACAAATCCTGCGGGATTTCGTGTCATATTACCGAGGTATTTATGATACAATTTATCGAAGTTATTTATGTGCTATTATTAAGGCTACAAATCTTTTATATTACCATATATCATTAAAATAGCGATGTATCTATCCTAAACGATTTGTATTACAAATCAGAATATTGTATCTGCGGATTTCAATATTCAAGGATAGATATATCAATTTATTATACAGTTGTACGTATAATAAATACAGGTAGATGATGAACTCGAATTCAACGAACTGAAGTTTAATTTAAATCAATACAATATGAATAAGACATCAATGAAATTGAATTCAAGTAACATTATTAACATTCGTAAGAATCTTTGTGAGAAAATCACAAAATATTGGCGTACAATTCGCAATGAGAATGTAATGTCAAACAAAGCAATTAAGGCAGGACTCGGTTCGGGTTATGACCTTAAGTCTCTGTACAATGAGATTACTCAGATGGCAGAGAAGCGTATCATGATTAAGGGTATGCTTATGTATCTTAATATGGGTCTAAAGTTTGATATAGACGCATTTAAGAAGAGTAATAACTATAGTATCTTTGCAGCATGCGAGGCAAAGGAGGCTATTGCTCAACTAAAAATGATTCCTACTATCAATCCCACAGAGAAATCGAAAAAGGGGCTCAAGGGAACTGGAAAGAAGGAAACATTCACAAGTGCAAAGATTGCACAGCTGTTGAAAGATCTCCAGCTTAAGGCAAACAAGTATGATGCTGACATGGAGAAGTTTAACAATGATACTGAGATTGATATCCCCGAGAGCATAACTAATATGTTTAAGGAGGATGTTACCTTATAAAAATCATTGACTCGGCGTGACGGACCTTACGGTATAATATGCCGCAATTACAGATCGTGGCTGTAACGAGTCACATTCCCTTTTTCTTAATAACATGTCTAATTTAAAATCATTATCAAAATGAAAAAGAACGCAAAAAACAATATAAAAGCAAAGAAGTCTGCAAAGTTAAACGAGTCTAACAAGAAGTCTCCTGAGGCTATAAAGGCCAAACAAGAGAAAGCAGACAAGCTTAAGCAAGAAAAGAAAGAACGTAAAGAGAATAATATCTCTGACGTTAAACAGTCCATAAAGACTCTCAGCAAGGCTTTATTGTCTATGAGTGGTGTAAAGAAAGAAGCACTAACGGAGAAGGACAAGGAGCTTATCAAGCAAAAGTCTGAGGAACTTCGTAAGGCCCGAAAAGAGCAATACGAAAATAGAAGGTTAGCCAACCTTAAACGTCGCCTGAAACTAGGCGAGAAATCAGAAGAAGAGATTAAGAAGTCTCTCGATGAACTAAAGGAAGAAATGGCGAAACAAAAACGCTATGATATTCTGATGATATTCAATCCGAACAACAAGACGGGTGTAGTTACAGCTTTGTCTAAGATGAAGATAACTGCAACATTCATGTCTGATGACTATGTTTGGATAAAGAACACTGATGTACATGTTCTCGATAAGTTACGAAAGATACCTATCGATGTTAACATGTGGCCCTATAAGGCATCAGAAAAGCCTTCTGTTGAGAAGAAAAGCAAGAAGCCTACAAGTAATACATCAGAGGCTAAAAAGGCCGCCAATGTAGCCAAATTTGAGTCTCAACACACCCATAAGACAAAAAGAGACTCGTTTAAGAAAACGTGTACTAAAAACTTGAAAGAACTTATGAAGGCTAAGTTCGGAAAAGTATCACGAAGAGATGTAGAAACAGGTAATTTTATCAAAAAAGTAGCTTAATATGAGAAAGACAACATTAAATCGACAAATGATAGCTCAAGAGCGCAGCTATAATCGAAAATATAACGTTAAGAACAATTGTATACCGGCGTTTGTAAAGAACAACTATCGTACAGAAAATGACGATGGTACGATAGAGTACAAATGGGAGAAAGCAAAATCTCCACAGCCGAAAAACCTTACAAAAGGCAAATGTTTTGTAAAGAAAGACGGTAAAAAACTGAGAGTTCTATCGGAACAGGGTAAGTTTCATAAAAAATACACTATCAAGAAGTATGATAGGCACTCGAAAGAGTATATAGAAGCTTATATCGGTCACAAACTTGCCAAATGGGAGAAGAAAAATCCTTGTCCCATAAAACTTGACGGTATACAACAGGATTTGTTCGAAAACGAGTTCCTTCTTCCATGGAAAGAAAAGAAGAATTTGGAGCTTAAACGTATTTCAGAGTTTGTAATCTCTGTATATGGCAAATTCCCATTAGTCGGAAGATTTAAACAGTCTGACGACAAGTATAAGGAAAAAATGTTGGAACATCTTAAGGACATAGATGGTAGTACAGCTAAATATGGCGGTATCAACCATTGTCCGAGTACTGTTCCAATAATAAAAGCAGCTAAAGTAGTTACGGATACTACTAAAGCATGTAAGAGTAATTTAGTTTCATCTACACTGAAGGACGCTTACAATAACCAAGGTAGAATTATACTACCTGGTATGCAATTAGCAGCTTAAAAACAACACATGCAGTGAAGTCTATGTGCGCATAGTTCCTGAAGAGAAATGACATCGTAGCGGATAACGTTTCTTAGTGGGTCCGAGTCCCATCACTGCAACTATATTAACTAAGAACCTTTGAGTCATGATAATACGAAATTCCGTCGTAATAGTATACGACATTGAGATCTTCCCAAACGTATTTCATTGTACATGCAAAGATACTGAGACTAATAAATTATATTTCTTTGAGATATCCAACCGTAAGAATCAGCTAACAGAATTAGTTGATTTTTTCTTTTTTAAGAATATCGGTGATAAAATGTTTTGCGGATATAACAATAAACATTATGATGATGTGATAATAAACTATCTAATAGATTTTTATTATAAAATGGACTCATTATCATACTTAAAGATATGTAATTCGTTATTTAATTTATCGAGCATAATAGTTACGTCTGAAGAAGGTGATACAAGTAAGTTCAAACGATGGAAATATGCTAAGTATTTCTACTCGATGGATTTGCTAACTATGTTATTTAGTTCTAAGTTACGTGTAGGTCTTAAAGAAATGCAAGTAACGATGCACTACAAAAATGTGGAAGAATATTCTGGCGATTTTAGTCAGTTTCTGCCAGATTCTGAAATAGATAACATGATAGAATACAATATAAATGATGTAGAGTCAACAACCGAACTCCTAAATAGGTTGAAAGACGATGTACAACTACGTCTGTTTATAGAAAAAGAATACGGTATTGATGCCTTATCAATGGACAGTGTAAAATTCGGAGAGACGCTTCTGTTGAAAAAATATTGTGAGGAGACAAGACTAAGTGAACAATATGTGAAAACATTGCGTTCACCAATGGATTATATTCCATTAAAAGACGTCATATTACCGTTCATATCGTACAAAAATCCAAAATTACAAGACGTTCTTAAGGATATGAAGAGCCAAATAGTATATTCTAAAGAACGCAAAGGCTATGAGAAGAAGTTTGTTCTCTCAAACGTACGCTATTCTGTTGGTGTAGGAGGTATACATTCCTTACATACACCACAAATCTTCGTACCTAGTGACAATGAATACATAGGACACAGCGACGTAGCGTCGATGTATCCGTCCTTTATTATAAAGTACAAATGGATTCCCCGTCATTTAGGTGAAGAATTTTGGCAAGTATATTCGCAAATATACAAAGAGCGAATAGAAGCCAAACATAGTGGACAGAAGTTAAAGAACTTAGCTCTTAAGTTAACTTTAAATTCTGTTACCGGAAAAATGCAACAAGAAACAAGTTGGATGTACGACCCATTCAGTGTCTTTAAGATACGTATCAATGGACAATTGATACTATTGATGTTAGTGGATCGACTGCTGGAATTAAACTGTAAGATTGTGCAGGTTAATACAGATGGTGTAATGTATATTGCTCAAAAGACACAACGAGAAGCAGTCCAGGAAGCTGTTTCAGAAGTTGAGCGATTAACACAACTGACTTTCGAGTCCGATGACTATGAGGCGTTTTATCAGTACGCCATAAATGACTATTTTGGTGTCGAAAAAGGATATTCACAATCACACGATCCTAAACTGATAGAGAAAAAGGGAATGTTTATCACAGATCCTAGGTTGGGTAAAGGGTTAGCACCAGCCATTATCCCAAAGGCTGTGATAAACTATTTCTTAACAAAACAACCAACTTCTGAATACATCAAGAGTTCTAAAAACATAGAAGATTTCTTGATGTATCAACGCGTAGATAAAAAGTTCAAAGTACTGCACGGAGATGTGCCGATACAGAGAATAAATAGATTCTATGCATCAACAAACGATTATTCTTTGTTTAAGGTAGATCCTACAGGTAAAGTCGCTAACATGCTAACTAAATCTGGAGTGACTATCTTAAACAAAATGAACAATATTCCAATTGAAGGTAGACATTTGAATTACCAATATTATATTAGTGAGGCAAATAAAATCATATCAGAATTTATCTATCAACAATTGGAGCTGTTTTAGTAACCAGCTTGTTAACCAAAGAGTATAAGAGATGATTATTGAAGTAGAAACAAAGCTGCTCGATGCAGCACCAAATATCAATCTAAATCAGTTGATATTCCTAAGTATGGTATTGAATAAGAATCAAATTCCAAATCAAGACGTTCGCAAAATTGTCAGCCTTATTAGCGACGATGAAATATCATACTTAATTTCTCAGGGACTTATAACCTTGATCGAGAAAGGAAATTCAAAGACATATCAAGAAACAGATCTGCTTAAAGAGAAAATAGCACCCGATAAAGACTATTTCGATTTGTTTTACGATATGTACCCAGTATACGTATTACGTCCAGATGGTGCAAAAAGCTATCTTCGCGCAAACGTAAATAAATGTCGTCATTTCTTTAATGTTACAACTGGTAATAGTATAGCAATGAAGGAACATTTAATTAACTGCCTACAATACGAGATAAACAAAAAGACTCGTGAAGGTAAGATTAGTTATATGAAGACGATGTGGAGATGGTTAATCGACCATCAATGGGAAGAAACTGAGGAAGAGATGACAGATAATAGTACAACTAATACTAATGCTTATGGAACAGAATTGTTGTAATTTCGTCAGACCAATGTCTGTTGTAGCACAAGAAGCTATAAACTACATTGCGGCTAGAAGGGATCATACAGTTACGTCGCTTAAAACACGATGGAAAAAGTTCAATAAGCAATGTATGGGAGGTATTGAACCCAATACAGTTTATACTATAGCTGGTATCTCAGGAAGTGGTAAGTCTAGTTTTGCTAACTTACTACAAAGTGATGTGATTGATTTAAATTCGTCTGAAGATATTGTTGTACTAAACTTCTCACTTGAGATGGTTGGATTTAGGCAAGTTGGAAGGACACTTTCCAATAAATTAAGGAAAACAACTTCGACTTTGTATAGTTCGGAAACGGACCTCGATGAAGAAACTTTTAGAAAAGTCATCGCTGTTTCTAATCAGCTAAAGGAGTATCCTATCTACTTTGTAGATAATCCGTGTACTCCCACGCAAGTTGAACAGATAATATCTAGCTTTTATGAAACCTATGTAAAAGGTACAAATAAACATTTTGTTATATTGTATGATCATGCCCTATTGACAAAGCAAGTAGGCTCTGTAATAGAGACTATTAGCGAACTCGAAAGAGTATTTATACAAGCTAAGAAACTACCGCTTACGTCGATTGTACAATTAGCACAAATGAATAGAAACATAGAAGCACCAGAACGAATTAATAACCCACTTTCGCATTATCCTATGCGTAGTGATTTATCGTCATCAGATGCGATTTTTCAAGCAAGCGATTATGTATTAGTGATTCATAGACCGGAAATATTAAATATATCGGAATATGGACCGAATCATCTACCTACACAAAACAAGGTCTATATACACATTCTCAAGAATAGAGATGCTGGTAAACCTTGTATACTTGAATTCGAGAACGATCTAATGTATAACAACTTGATCGAGAGTGCATCGTAAGTAAAACAAAAATTTAAGGCTGAAAATTATGAAGACATATACATTTACAACGAGTAACATTAACAATAGTAAGAACTTTATCGATGAGATTATCGGCAAAAGTAAGTATACAAACTATTCTAAGACTATTGATGATATCATATTTTCTGATGTGATTAAGAAGAATCCTTATCTGTTTACAGACACGGATTTGTATATTACTCGTAACTCTAAGGAGATCTCATCTGATTTCCTTAAGGCAGCTAAGTTCCTTGCAAACTATAAGAAGCCTGAGAACAAGCTGAACGTTATTATTGGTCACACATATTACCTGTCAAACAACACTCCCATTATCTTCTACGATGATGAGATTCAGATCGGTTTCGATGTGTTTAAGTATTCGGACTTTTCGTCAGATGATTTCATCAACGCGATTACTCCGAAGATGAAGAAGACGATTATTGATATTTATACCAATTCTCGTGATCTGACCATTAATATTAACCTTTAATAACAATAGAGCTATAAGCCATGCCATTAATATTACCTACTAAGAAAATTCCAGCAAGTACAACTAATCCGAAATTTTTAGTATTGTTCGGTCGTGAAAAAGTCGGAAAAACTTCTGCTTTAGCACAATTGGATAATAATCTAATTATAGACCTAGAAGGCGGTTCTACATTTGTCGATGCTATGGCAATACAGTGTAGAAATATAAACGATTTAGGTGAAGCTGCTCAAGCCATTAGAGCTAAGAATAAGGAGGTAGGGCATAATTTCTATAGACACATAACTATAGATAATGCAACTTCTCTTGAGGAGATGTGTTTAAGTTATGCTGCTACGTTGTATAGACAACAGCCAATGGGTAAAAATTGGACAGGTACAGATGTCAGAACTCTTCCACAGGGTTCTGGTTATTTGTATTTACGAGAAGCCGTACTAAAGGTTATCGATATGTTCAAAGAACTATGTGATGAGTTTATTCTAATCGGTCATATTAAAGATACTATCGTAAATGATCCTTCTACAGGAGAAGAACTGTCAGAGAGATCATTAGACTTGGTAGGAAAGCTATCAGGAATGGTGTGTCGAAAGTGTGATGGAGTAGGATATATGTACAGAGACGGAAACGAAGTGCATATTAAATTCAAAGCTGGTAAGAATATTTCTATGGGTTGTCGTAGTGACCACCTTAGGAATAAAGACATCGTCATTTCAGAGATGAATGAAGAGACAGGTGTCTTGACTACTCATTGGGATCGAATATATAAAGATTAAGAACTATAAGTCAAAAATAAAGAAATTATGTATAATACTAAAACAGCAATTATAAATAACGAAGAGTTTAATTCAAATTACATTCCGGTAGGCATTAACGATAACGTAATGCTTAAATCGATAACGGTAGAAAAGAGTCCGCAGGGAAAAGACTTTCTTCGTGTAACATTTGTAAATGAAGCTGGTCAGACAGCTGAGTTTACTGAATGGAAAAACGAAAAGAATATGTGGATTAAAACAGACGAGGATCTGCAGAATCGCGATAATATACAGTTTGGTCGCATCTTGCAATTGATAAAGTGTTTCACTACTCCTCCTGACGTAGAATTGAATTCTTTTGTAGATATGATGAATTGGGTAAAGTCCACCGTAGACCCATTTATCTCTACTAATAAAAAGCTTAGACTTAAAGTTATTTATGATAAGAAAGGATATACACAGGTATCTAAGAACGGAACGTACGTAGAGCCTATGGATGTCAAAGAGTCTCAGATTAAATTGTTCAAGAACGATCTTCTTGAGCGTCCTATAAAGGCTGATGAAGAGAAGCCTGTAGATCCGCTTGCAGCTACTACAGCTAGCACTCCGGTTACTGAGAAAACGGATGACCTACCGTTCTAATAGGTCTGGTGGAGCCAGTTAACTCTGGGGTATCGGAATGGTTGTAGAGAGGTTCGATTCCTCTCCCGATAACGATATTATTGTTTAACCCGAAAATGATTTTCAGCGGAAAGTCTATAAATATCGTCGAAAAAGGTAGACGTGAGGTTGAGAAATCCTCATTTTTGATTATTCTATTCCGTTTTTAAACAATGATTTTTCCGAGTCGGCGTAAAAAAGGTGTATTATCCGACGGTACCACCTGCAAAGGTAACAACAAGTAGCTATACTTGGTACAAAAATAGCATCTGGCTTGATGGCGAAACTGGTATACGCAGCAGACTTAAAATCTGCCGTTCCGAAAGGAACTTGGGGGTTCGAGTCCCCTTTAAGCCACTAATTTATAAGTGTGTGAGATAGGTGCTCTAATATAGAAATATATAGCCACGGTTCGAATCCGTAGACACACACTATGCAAGAAGAGCTAGGTATAGAGGCTAACTACCTAGGCAGAACGAGAGATTATCTATTAGTAAGAAAGAAACTTATTCAGTAGCAATGATCATAATCTAATAAAATGTAGAAGCCAAAGCTGAGTATTTATTATGCACGTAAAATATGTAATAAACTATACATAAACGAGATTTTTTGGACAGCTTAGAACAAAACAATAAAAAGCTCGACGGAACCCTATGGAACAGTATCTATGTACGCATACTAATATATAAAATCTCTTATATTAATAAATTTGCAATTTATATAGATACCCATTAAACTCATACTAACTAAGAACTTATAAGTCATGTATAGTACAAGAACAGCTATTACAATGAGTCTAAAAGACTTATTGGATAAACTGGATGACTATGACATTTATTCTTACTATGTTGGACATTTTAAAATAGGTAAACTATTTAACAGTCCATTGAGATCGGATGATAAAAATCCATCATTTGCTATATTTAAAGGCGTAAATGGAAAGCTTTTCTTCAAAGACCACGGAAGTGGAGAAGGAGGAAATGCTATCAAGTTTGTTAAACTTTACAAAGGAATACAAACAAGAGACGAACTTGAACGAGAACTGTTGCGCATCGTCCGAAAAATGAATCCTAATAGCGGTAATGCTATACGCACGTACTCCTACTCGGTGGATTCAGGGCCAACAGATATCGGAATAGTAAGACAACCGTTTACAGATGTAGACAAACAATACTGGAAACAATTTCATATATCAATAGATACATTGAAAAAGTTTCAAGTATTTAGTATTAAATACTTTCTTTGTAATAGAGTCGTCAGAGGAACCTACAAAGAAACTAGTCCTATGTATGCATATAAAATAGATGATAGATTTAAGATCTATCGTCCGTTAGCTTCCAAGTATACTAAATGGCGTACCAATTTGACAAATCGGAACGTACAGGGATTATCTGAGATACCTAAGGAAGGAGGTAATCTACTTATAATCACAAAAAGTCTTAAAGACGTTATGTGTTTATATGAGATGGGTTTTAATGCTATAGCTGCATCAAGTGAAACAACATTTATACCTGATGATATGTTGCAATCATTACGTAGTAAGTGGAAACACACAGTCATACTATATGATAGAGATAAGACAGGAATGTTAGAATCTCGTAAGTACAGTAGACAGTACAAATTAGATGCCATATTTGTCCATAAAAAGTTTAAAGCGAAAGATATTTCTGATGCTGTGAAATGTAACTCTTTTGCTGAAGTAAAAAATTGGTTAACAAAAACATTAAGTATATATGATTGAAACTTTGATTCTGTCATTTCTCCTTGGTATGTTAGGAGGAATTACATCATATTTAATTATTAACAAGTCAAATAATAAATACGCAAAAAACATATCATTAAACGAAAAAACAAAAGCTTGCATATACAAGCTTAATGGATCACATATAATACACATATGTGATAGTAAAAAAGACGTGACAATTGAGGTGAAAAAAACCGGTATAAACTTTTTAAAGTATGCCGAGTACTAAAGGTAGGGTTAAGAATGCGACAAAGGTCGATAAGTATGGGCTACATTTTCGTAGCAAACTCGAATGCTATACTTATGAAGCTTTTATGAAAGCTGGAATACCAGTAGAATATGAGCCAAAGCACTTCACCTTACTTAACAAGTTCGAGTTCAACCAGGAAAAGGTCAGAGCAATTACATATCTACCAGATTTTATTGGAAATTATAAAAACAATAAGTTTGTAGTAGAATGTAAAGGAATGATTACGGAATCATTTCCGCTCAGATGGAAACTTTTTAAGTATTATTTAAAACGTCATCGAAGTAAACATAAATGTTATATGGTACGTAATCATAAACAAGTTGACGAGATGATTAACGATATTAAAAATGGAGCATAAAGAAATACGACGTGAAATAACTCAAGTTCGATTGCAAATAATAAAAGCTCTTCGTGAGATGAATGCCATCGATGTTAAAAACTGTATAAAACGGTTAAAAGAGTTAGATCACCAACTTTATGACGAATAACTTAGACTAATATGATGGATTTGTCAATCCCATACTACGAGGATCTTACCCGTATAAGTAATTCAAACATAGGCTGGTTTCTGAACAAGGGACCAGCCTTTTTACATAAAATGCTATCTGGACAAGGTGAAGAAGAGAAATCTGCAGCCTTAATTAGGGGTACTATGATACATGAGTATCTCTTACAGCCAGAAGAATTCCAAAAAGACTATGTAGTCTGGAATAAAAGTAGACCAGCTTCTGTACAAGAAGAAATGTTCTGTCAGGCATTAGCAGATAGCATTGAAATAGAACCAAATAAAGCCCTTCTAAGCGCATATAAAGCAGCTTATAGTACAAGTGGTAAAAGCGAAGAAAAAATCCTCTCAGAAGCCAATAAAAAGGCTTCTACGCTCAAGGATTATATTGACTTTAAGCAGTCAGGAGATAGGCGAGAGATGATTACTAATTATCAGGCCATGCAGCTCCAGACAATTAAGTCTAATATATCTAAACATAAAGCAGCTAGTAAACTACTTAAACCAGCAGATAATGAAAAAGTTTTTCATGAATTTCATATCAATTGGGAGTACATTTCTTACAAAGATAATAACGACATTGATTTTACTTGTCGCTGTAAGTCTTTACTTGATAGCGTTACCTTTGATTTTGATAAGAAACAAGTTACGTTAATGGACTTAAAAACAACATCTCATTTACACAACTTTGCAGATGCTGTCAATACATATGATTATACAAGACAATTGTACTATTATACGTTAGCATTGAATTGGTACATTAGAAACGAGTTACATGAAAACCCAGGTGACTGGAAATATCATTGGTATATCATAGCCATAGATAGCTTTACTTCTGAAATTCGTGTGTTTGAGTTTAACGGAGCTCAAATATATTACGAAAAAAACAATCCGGAAAGGATATGTAACGCTTTAGGAGACATTGTATGGCATATGGAGAATGGTTTATGGGAACATAGTAGAGCGTATTACGAAGGAACAGGAGTCGAAACATTGAACCTATGAGTCTTTTAAATAAATTAGCAATTCCTCTTCTTGATGACGATTTACGCAAAGAAGATTTTGATACAACGAAAGGTTTTATAGATGCATATTCTTATAATAAGAATAGACCTGATTTAAATAATCATATGTTTTTATTATATGATGCATCTATTCATGACCCGGAACGTGAGTATAGATTTATTAAATCGAAGAATTTGTATAAAAGATATGTAGAATATATTAAGGATAAACCATATTATATCTATGTATTTCCTTGTATAAATTACGATTTAAAAAATCTATTAAATAAAGGTATTAAGCCAAAGAATGTCAATAATTCCTCACGGATAGTTACATTTTGGTGCGGATGGGAACGTGATGTTAGTGATTACATGTTTTATAAATCGTATAAATTATATAACGATTGGAAGTCTGTACCGGAATATGATTATAGAAAAAGTGAAACGGAGTTACTATTATATCAATAGAAAAAATAAAGCGAGAGTATGACAAATTAGTCGTACCCTCGCTTTTTTCTTTTTAATACTTTTTTTGTTTGTTTATTCAGAGTGCTTCTCGCATCAATAGGCGGAATTAAAAACCTTTAATAGTGCTATCTACGTATTCAAGTTGTCCTCCATTTTCTTTGTAATCTTTTATCGCTGCTTTTCGTTTTTTAGCTTCTTTGACGTCTAAATACATATCGCTAACAGGTGAAAGTTTCTTATACCATTTTAGTTTTTGTTTTAAACCTATTATACTTATTGTAGAATATATATTATGTGTTCCTAAACTATTAAATGTATACATTAAATCTCTAAATATTTTAGGCTTGTGTTGATATGTACCATATCCTTTAACAATCTCCCATTGATCATGTTTGATATAATATATTATATCCTTAAATATATTTATCACATGACCTTTTCTATCCCAGTCGGCAGATGCTGCAGTAATACTTGTGATTATATCTAATAATGTATCAGGACTTAACATGGTCATACGTTCGATACCAATACGCATTAATAATAAATCTATTAATTGCACTGTCCAATTATCAGGATCGTCCATTGCTACTTTATTATGAAATACAACACTTGCACCAAGTAATATTATTATAACAGCCATTTCTGCAGCTAATCTTTTACCAGAATAAATATCTACATCTGAAATGTTCAATTTTTCTCGCATATCAGCAGTCTATTGAGAATATTGACTAGTAAAAGGATGTGTAGCAGCCCATTTTAAATAGTTTAAATATTTATAATCAGAAGCTTTACTGAATATATGAAATAAAGCATCTATAGCTCTTCTAGTAGAACCACTTTCAACCATTCCAGTCTAGAAGTTATACATACCCATATCTTTTGCATATTCGTTTGATAAACGTTTACGATTAGCTTTTTGTTCATTTTCTTCATATAATGTATCGTCATCTATTTGAAAATCTCTTCCGCCTTTCCAACGTTCCCATATTCCAGCTATCATAAATGTACGCATTATAAGAGTCATAGATGTTAATAAGTTAGACTACATTTTTGTAGTTTCTGTAGCACTAGGTTTTAGCAAATAAGTCTCTATTCTATTTTTAATAAACTTCTATATCTCGTCTTCAGTTTGTTTATCTAATGCTCTGCCATATTCATTATCTTGTTTAACAAGTGTTCCATCTTTTGCTTTATATGCACTAAATAAAGTATGACTACGCATACGTTTAAATTCATCTATAGCTTCACTTCTTGTCATTTGACCAGTAGATATCATTTCTTGTATAAACTAATCTCTCCTATAATATTTACCTTTATAATATCTGTATTGCTAAAATGTAATTCCTACAGTTTGTGATGCTATCATATATTCACCAAGTGAGAATGGACACATAAGCATATCAAAAGAAAACATTTTGTTTAATATAGTTTTATCAGCTCTATTATATTGTAACGCTCCTTCGTTATGAATTCCAAAATAATTCATTGCTACAGGGATTATTCCATATCCATCTCCTATACTATAGGATTGAGCACTTCCTATACTGGCTATCATAGACGGAACAGCACAAATACCAGCAAATGTTCCAGAGATATATTCCCATGGAGTCATATATTTACCACTTATAGATTCTATAAATAAACTTAATTCAGGATCTAACCAGTTTATAATACCGGGAATAGCAGATAATGCTAAGAGGCCTGTTTGAGCATATTTTTTAATTACAGGTACCGCCTTTAAAAAGAATTTAGACTATTTATCGCTATATACAGATGGATTATTATCATCGAAATCAAAATTACGTCTTCTATCATAGAACTATCTATTTATGGTTCCGCGTAAGAAATCACGTTGTCCAGTATGTAAACTATCATTAGATTTAAGTTTATTGTATATAGTTTGGAATAATGGTAATTTTTCTGTTTTAGCTTTATAGTTTAAAGCCATTTCATAAAACTTCATAACTGATCCAAACACATCTCCTGTAATTGAAGTAGGATCTGCTAATCTCTATATGTATCTTACCGGAACGTTCATGGAACGTGTGCCATCTGGACGTAATTCAAAATCACTATTTACATCGGTATCTTTCTCTGTTATTGAGAAATTTCTATTTAGCATATAAGCTCCGTTTTTAAGAATACTAAACGGGTGCCTCCAACCAAATTGTCTTACAGATGCTCCTATTTGCGGGAGTCTATCGTCATATTCATGTAAAAATCCTATTTTACTCCACGATTCTTCCATAGTCTTTTTAAGTAGACTATAATAATTATACAAATCTTCATTTGCTATTATCTTTTTATACATTTGATTTGTATATGATACACTGCCCCTATTTGGCGTAGTATCAGTAAATGGTTGTATTGTTTTTTTAGAATCTTCATCAAAACGCATGTCAACCCACTTTGGGTCACTGTGTTTAGAATCTAATTTAGAATATAACTGAGTTGGTTGTTTTATAAATCCTTCTTCCAAATGTCCATCTATATAAACTTTATCAGCACGAGGTGCTGTTAATGAAAATATACTAAGTGGTTTTAAAGTATTATTACTATTTGCATCTTTATAATAAAACTAACTTAAGTACTGTTGAACTTTAGCTCCGTTATTAGGATCGCCTGGATATTCACGTTCCATTCTATTCATAATGGATTGGGCTATTTTCTAGATCCATGGTGTTTTTAAACCAAACTTATCTTCGTACTGTATTGATATTTTTCCAAGTAGTTGACTGTATTCCTCAGCTTGTTGTTTAGATACTGCATGACCTTTTCCTATTAAATGTCGTTCTTGTGAAATCTATTCGTCCAGTTTCTTTAAGTTCTCAAAGAACGGCTCATATCCTTCTTGTATCTTACCTTCTTCAAGGTCAAACACCTTTTCAAGGTTTGGAATAGATATACCTTTTAGTTTTATCAATGATGCAAGCTTTCTTCTTTTATTTTGTAGTTCTTCTAATCTTTGCGATGTTCGACTGCTAAATATAGAAGCTATTTTATCCCATATTAATGGATTTACTGCAGTATATGTATTATTCTGTTCGAATAATTGTTTATTAACAGCATGTTCATAAGCAGCATTATACGATTCTTCATCTAGTTTATATGCAACTTTATCTTTTATAAACATCTACCATGCAGATAATTCATCGGCAATTTTACGTTCAATTGTACCTACTTCCTTCTCTTTTCCATGAGAGTCGTATATAGAAGATAATTGAGCTTTTTGTCTCTCTAATCTTATCAACTCTCTTTGTTTAGATATAGGAAGTAAATCAGTTCTAGTAGGCCCTTCAGGTAATGATTTTCTAATAGAGTTTATATCTCTATCTACCTGTTCTATAGCTCTAAGGGTAGCTGATGATAGCATATCGATTCTCGCATCATAATATTCTTTAGTAAATCTACGTACACAATGTTCAGAATACCAATCATTAAGTTTATGCCTATATTTCTTCTCAATATCTTCACATCCTTCTGGGAATAAAACCTGTCCATCATTGTCGAATTGCAATTCGTAATGTTTATCACCAATTCTATCACCAATCTGTTGCTCTATTCCGTTTTTACCTTGTAATAATATATTTAAAAATTTATTAAGCTCTCCATAGAATTTTCCATAATTTATTTCAGTAGCCCAGTTTCCAGTAAAACCATTCTCGTCTTTTTCCATGAACAGTTTTTCTACATTTGTTATAAGCTCCTTCCATTTTCCACCATTAGCTTCTATTGCTTTTTTTCTTAATATATTAAGTTGATCTCCGCGCTCTTTAACTTGTTTATTTCGATCATTGGTAATATCATTAATAATATCACCAAGCATTCGTATTACTGGAGAATTTACATGTTGTGTCAATCCAGCTAATACCTAAAATGCATTCATATCACCAAATACGTTCTAATCTTCAAGCCATGTATGCATACTATATTTCATACGTTCTTTCAACTCGCTTGAAAGTTTCACATGTTCATCTACGTAGTTATCAACAAATGAATATATCTGTTTAGATATCGCATTGTTATACAATGATTCACAATCAGCAATAAGACTTTCTACTCCTATCTGTGATTGTGTACCTTTTAATACGTCAATGAGTTTATCTTTTACTTCTTTTCCGTAATATAATTCAAATGAGGGATCAACCAATGCTTTATTTAACTTAGCTATAACATTTCTGTAAAATTCCAATGTGTTTTGTTTGTATTCTTGTAAATCTTTAAATGTTATTTCTTTATCTTGAACACCTTCTTTACCCTCTTCATCTATACTAAGATATTCGATTTGTATTTCTCCTGTATTTGGATTCACGTGTTCTTTGTAACATAATCGCTTATATTTACCTTTTTCAGATGATCTTAATATGTTTACAAGTTCTTCTATTTCCTCATATGCTCTTTCTGTAAATCTTGTTATTAATTTTATATTGAGATTTAATTCTTCGCTAGTATGAGACATATCTTGTTTATCTTTATAAGATAATCTATTTTTATTTAGCCCTAAACGATATTGTTCACGTTGTTTGTGTATTTCATCTACAAATTTTCTAACCTCTTCTTCTGCCAATTGCATATTCATCAAGGTTATAGGATTCTCTTGTGTCTTACGATAAGACTTATTTCTAGATATAGTACCTGTTATGATATTCTTAACAGTACTTTGAACTTTATCACCAAGTAATGCCTGATAATCTGGATTATTATGTGCAGATATTCCTTCACGTTTAGCCTCTTTCATACGTAATTGAACATCCTTTTTCTTGAACATTCTTTGATCTGCCATATTAAATAACAAATGCTCTCTCTCATTCATCTTCTGTTGTTCATTTACAGCAAAAGCTATAGCCATGTTATTTAATAAAGCGTTTCGTGTAAGTTTATTACGTATTTTAAATGTTTTATATAACATTGATCCAAATCTAGTCCAAAAATGAGCAAAAAACGAATCGTTATTTGCATAATCCATGAACTAGTTATCCATTGTTTTCATTGTTAATAAATCAACAAGTGCTTCTTCGCGCTATTCATCAGTCATTCCTTCTTTATCAACAGCACGTAATGCTTCTTGTACAAGTTTACTACGCCAAAACATACGTAAATAATGGTGTGCCATTTCATGATTAAAAGTAGATGGGTCTGCTGAATTTAAAGCTATTCCTATTATATGATGAGCCATAGTCGATTTGGTATTATAATCATAATATCCATTTGCATCATCTAGATATTCAAAAAATTGAACTAATAGTGAATCCTTACCGTCTGCTGTCTTCCAGGTACCGTCTGATTGTCTGTGTAATCCGAATGCTGCTGCTAATCGTAACTGCGTAGATTGCATAACTACCGACTATTTTTCTTCAATCCATTTTTGCCTTGCTTTATATACAACTTCAGATACATCTACAGTTGGATTTTCTTTTATTTGCTATATTAACTAATCTACAATAAAATCATCCATTGATTGATTTATAGAATTTAATTGACGCATTGCATCATCATTTTGTTGGTCTATCGTTTCTGTTTCACCTGATAAATCAATTTCTATATCTAAATTTCTGGTGTGCGAATTGTCGAATATATCTGTTTTATCTGCAAATTCACCGGTATTATATATAGATTTAATCTAAAATGGATCTTTAACTACATATTGGGTTGTCGGCATTATGCCATTTTTATCGCCTTCTTTGTCAAATCTCGTAAATATACAACTATCGTATTTTTTATCAGAAATAAGTTTATTTTCCTAATCTGTATATTCACGTATCGTTTTATATTTACCATCTGTTACATCGGAGACACCGGGATTTTCATATTTTAAGAAAACTGGAACAACAAGCGTATGTTTGTATTTGAAGGCTTTTTTAGGATTGTCAGTAAAGAAAAAAGAATTTTTATCATGTACTTTATGTTTTCCACGTACGCCTTCTGTATCAATTTCAAAATTACTAAATACAAAATCTGTACCGTGATAGAAAATTCGTGGCTCACCATTTTCGTCAACGGCTTTTGAATTACCAAACCATTTTATAAAAGGCTTGGTATAAATTTTAGCTTTTATTTCAATAGCTTTGTTAATATCCCCAGTAAGTTCAAGTAGGTCTTGAAATAGTATAGAAGACTCCCCATTGGGAGCCATATCTATACCGTTTCCATTGTTTTTAGACCATATGTCGTAGGCGCCTACTTCTCCTACAACGTCTTTAATCTAATTAAATTTCTCAGCAACTTGTGGTCTACTGAGTATTGGACACATTATTGCCATATTATTTATCCTTTACAATGTTTACGTGCTGTATCATCAAATTTATCATTTGATTTAGATTCTTCTTTTTCGTTTTGTAATTCACTTCTAGCTATCGTTAATGATTTCGTAACCCCATCTTCATTACCTTTACGTATTATTTTAGCGCTTCCTGTATTCAAGAGTTGTTTTAAGATTTTAGGATTCTATTTGAACGATTCTTTCATATTATCAATCATCATGTCAGCTGTAACCCTTACACTTTCATCTCCATATTGAGCTCTAGTGTCATTTAATATTTGTCGCATTACGGTATACTATGAAGAACTATGCAATTCATTCAATATTTTATCTTTAGCGTCTTGTGGAATTATCGAACTATTCATTACTGCTTCACATAAATTAGCTTGTATTACATTATCATACTATATACCATTTTTTGTAAATGGTCTATTGTATGTATTACCAAACTATTCAGCATCTTTATGAGACAAATCAATTGGTTTTAATTCTTCTATATCGTCATCTATGTCGAAATCATCATCTAATGAAGTATCTAATTTACCTTTTTTCTCAGAAGATTCTTTTTCAGATTTTGAATATTTATCAATTAAAGCTTGTATATAATGTAAAATCTCATCTTTATCTTCCTACAGATTATCAGATTTCTCTAGTGATTCAAGCTTTGCTTTAAAGTCACTATAGATATCCTTTGGAGATCTCTTTATTGCATCATAATACAGTTGTTTAACTTTTTCTGCAAAATCTTTTGCATTAAGTTCTTCTTTTTGTAATTCTTTAATTCTCTCGTCTTTAATTTCAACGTCTTTAGCGCGAGATTTAAATTCATCAAGAGTTTCTTCTTTAACTTCAGATTCAGCTTTATTTAAATCTTTTCTAATCTTAGTTAATATTCTACTTAATGCACCACCTTGCTATTCTACACCTTTAGAATTCTCATGAGAAATTGTCTTATTACCAGTATCTAGTAATGCCTTTTTGGCTTCTTCATTCTACTGGAATGATTCTGTCATATATCTAGTAAGTAGTTTATCATAGTCGTCATTCCATTTATCTGCCTTAAGACCTTCTATATTCTTACCATCCTTACGAGCCTATATTGCTGATTCATCAGAAACCTTTTGTAATTTCTTAAGCAGTTCTTGTCCTTCGTCTGTTAAAGTAACGTTTCCAGAAGCATCTTTTTCCTTTATGTATTTACCTTCATCGGTATATAACAATTTAGTAGCCTAGATGGCTCCTTCTACAGAATTAAATTCAAGTTCACCCAAACCGTCTATAGTAGCAGTAAATTTACGCTCTGCCAAATTACTAAGTTCTTTATGTTCATTATTACCATAATGTACATTTACAATCTTATCATTTGTCTTCTTTTTATCAGACTTCTTATCTGATTTATTGTCCGACTTTTCATCAGAACGTAACTTTATTCTATGATCCTCATCAATATACTTTTCTATATATTTTTGAAGTTTAGTTTTCGTAATGTCTATTTCGTTATACTTAAATTCTTCTTTTAGTCGTTTAACTAATTCTGTTTCTGTAAATAATACAGGACTATTGTTTATTAATTTAACAAATTTATCTACAAGCGTATCTTCTGTAAAAGGTTTATCCGAATCAAGATGTTTTCCAGAGAAGAATTGATTAATAGCCTCAATTGTAGTATCATCATACATAACAGGTCTAGTGCCGTACGGTCTAATATAATCATAATTATAACTTCCAGCACGTAATGTAGCAGAATTCGGTACTGTAACAGCATATATTGGATAAAAACCTTCTCCTACATTAGCAGTATCTAACGGACGAGTATCTACTAACTTATATAAAATATAATTATCAGGATCATATTTATCAAAACCATGTTGACGTACTTTTATAAATAAAGGAAATTCTTCAAATCCTGTTTGCTCATTAACTACAGATTTCATAGTTGCTAGTTTTTTTCCAGTCTTAGGATTAGTTCTAACACATGCCATCATTAGATTTACAGTCTTAGATTTCTTTCTAGTTACGAAGCTAGATTTTCCAGATCTAGAAGTTTTTCTTTCTAATACATTTTTAGTTGATATAGACTATGTATAAAAAGAAGCCTAGAAGAATTTATATCGCTTTGTTTTAAATTCTCTAACTATTTGTGGATCATTCCAATTGTTTTGACAAATCATAGAATACATTTCATCAACGTCGAATTGGAATTGATTATTTTCGAAATCTATCTACGTGTTTACCATAGCTTTGTTATATCCAGAATCAATTCTAATAGTATTAGGTGCATATTTGAAGAACTTAGTTCCTCCAGTTGTATCACCAGAAGTATAGAAAGCATATATAAATAAATTCTCAGCAAATTGTTTGAATGTTATTTTCCGATCTCCATATTCTATATAATGTTCTTCATCATGATATAACTCATCCCATGCTCGTTCTATAGCATTTGCATTATCACTATCATCTAATACAGCATTCTCTAATTTTATAAACTTAGGATTGCCGTAACCTTCTCTTTCTTGATATACATCTGCTTGTAGTGCTTTTAACAATGGATTGATGATAATTCCATTTGCACCATAGTTAGAAAATGCGTCTTTCTTATCATTACGAATCTTATTCTATATTTTAAGTAACTGATCTTGAATTGTATTATCACCAAAGAATAAACTTTCTGCATATTCAACACTACTTAATCCTCGTTCTCTTGAATACATAGGTAAAATATCATTATCGAAAATCATCTATTTTATAGCTTTCATCATATATTTAGATACTTTTCGACTTAAGTCTTTATTCTATTCAGATGAATGAAATTTAGACATAAGACCACTATGTATATCTTTATACTGTTTGGTTCCTTGTAGTGAAATCTAACTTATGATACGTTCGTATAAATTTAACGCATTATTTGTTTTTGTTCCTATAAACGATTCATCTTTTAATCTGTCAAGTCCATCTTGTTCAAACAACATATCGTCATTATTAAACACATCATCGTATTTAGATTTAAACGCCTATTGTTCTACAAAGCTCTTTCCTTGTTTCTTAGTATCTATCTTACAAGAATTTACCAAATCAGATAATTTCTATCCATATTTAGACATAGCTTGATTTACATAAGCAACATATAGTTGAACTTGTTTTGGTGATAGATCAATTTGAGTATCAGTAAGTTCACCATTATCGTTTTGCAATTTAACAGTTATTCTGTATCTAGCTATTCCATCTTCAAGGTTATCGAATGATAATTCTTTATTTGCATTATGTAATACTTCTTTATTATCAAATATATCTTGTAATATACATCCGTTCTTTATTGTAATCTGTCCGTCATCTTGTATATATTCAAATTCATTATTATATGAACCGCCATCATTTATACCGAATAATGCTTTTGCAAATGATGATATAGATTCTTCTACTTCTGTTTCACCTTTACTTAAAGACTGTAATGTTTTCTTTATGTTTTTAAGATTGCCTGTATTAGCTGTATCCTTGAAATTATCCAATATGTAGTTAATAACCGCATATCTCTGTCTTGCTGCTTTTGATAATGTTACATCTTCCATATAATTACCACCAGCCATTTCATATACAGAAGCTAATTCTTTCATAATAGGTTGTGATAGGAACATAAATGTTCTTTCTCCCATACCAGTTCTTATTAAAAGGTTTGTAGTATTATACGTAAATGTATTTATATTCAATCTTTGTACATATGGATCTTTTGCTACGTCCACATGAGCATTTATCAATCCAGACAACCATGACAACTTAAGATTACCTTGTTTATCTTTAAGGCTACTTAAATCAAGACATCCTAATTCTCTTAATAACGGACAATGTGCTTCATCAAACTTTATACCATACAGCTGCGTTAAAATCTGATTATTGTTATTCAATGCAAATGGGCCGATTCCAAACTTACCTACAACAAACGAACCTCTAGTTTTTACCTAGAATGCTATATTGCCGAATTTATAAGCATATTCCTCTTGATCCTGTTTATTACTCTCTATTTTCTTAAGAGCGTTTTTAACAAGATCTGTATCTGCATCGATAGAACGCAAACTAATATTCGAACTTGCTCCAGTTTTTATTCCATCTTTTCCTAAATCCTTTCCATGATCTTTCAAAATAGTCATGTAATAATTTAGAAGATTATTTCTCGATTTATCTTCAGAATCTTTATTAAATTGAGTAGATACTTTATCTATTGATATCTTTTTCCCGTCTTTTTCTACTTCAATTTTATATGGTCTATAACTTAATCTAGCTAAGTATAGTTTATCGATATCGAAGTCAGAACCAGTAATCATTGTAAATTCCTTAGGTAGAACTATTGTATCTCTAACTACTGGCAAAACATCAACAAATCTTAATGCATGAATTGAAGATTGTGCCTGTGTAGGAATACGAGATGCTATAGTATTAGCTTTAGCACCTTTTCCTATAACGTTATTTTTTATCAACCATTTTCTACTAGCTTCAAAATCATTTTTTAATCCTTCCGGTATTATATCCATAAAGAAGTCGATAGATATAACAGCATCCATACTTCCATCTTCATTCACCATTTTAAGATCTTCGCCGTCATTAATGGTTCTAGAAAGATTATCGTCACCAAGTATTGTAGGCTTACCTTCCATTCCCCATACAGATCTCTGGTAAAACGCATTTCCTTTAACATTAATGTCAACTATTTTCTTATTTAATTTGGCTACAAGAATACTTTGTATCCAATCTATGGAAGACATTGCCTCAAGATTTACCTTGAAATGTTTATGTCCTTTATCATCAACTTCTACCTAGATACCATCTATCAGATTCTCGTCAGCATCTCTTGATTCAAGTTCTTCTTCCAAAAATCTACTAAATTTATCTAAATCTAGCTTCTCTTTGTTTTCGCCAAACATTTCACGTTCTAGTTCCTCCATTCCATATGTAGACAGATTATTAATTTCGCTCATAATGGCTTTTAATAATTCTCTACCACGTAATTTCTCACCGTTTGGAGTAATATACTCTTTATTCTATATAAGACTAGTTAATGCTACTTTTGTCATCTGAGTACCCATTTGAGCAAATTGCTTTTCATGAGGATCTGTATTTAACTGTCTACGAATAAATTTATACTCTTGGTCATATGTATCGAACTGGAATTTATCAAAAGATTCTTTTGAATTTAATATATCTTCTGTAAGCTATGCTGGAGACTGTGATCCTATTTTAACAGCACTATGCATCATCAACATATCAACATGTTGTGATTCCATTTTCTAAAGTATTTGCGGTGTATATCCAGTTGTCATTTGTTTAAACAATGGGAACAATGCAAATTTATTATAATATTGTATCTTTACATCTCCAACTGGTCTATATCCATATGCACTATATTTCTGTGCACCAAGCATCGCTTCGTATACAACCTTAAATGCCTACTTATTACTTAAAATGTTACTTTTTCGTTTACCTTCTAGATATTCAAACGCTTCTCTAACAGGTTTGGTGTATCTACCAAGTTGACGTAATAAGTTTTTAGCCATTTTAGGTGTTATATAAGCAGCACCGTCTGCTACATTTATCTAAGCTCTTCCTTTTTTGTCTAATCCGAATGAACTAGCTTCATCTTCTCCGCGTTTTTTAGCTGCTTCATATAATGTAGATTGACCGTTGTCTTCAAAATCCTTCTTAATTTCTTCCAAAGACATTTCTTCAACACCATCTCTACCATATATTTTATCAGCAAGTTTGTCTAATTCGTCTTGATCTTCTATATTTTTAGATTTGTATTCATAATACAGTTGACGTATTTCTGAATCTGGGAAGAATTCATTCAGCATATCAAGTTGTTTTGATATAACCATTTGATCTTCAACCTCAGCGCATTTATATTTACTACGAATACCAACCATAAACGGTCTATTTCTTTCACCAGTAGATCCAAGACCACCTAAACGTTTAGTCTGATCACTATGTCGATCGATAAGACGTTTTGCTCCATTTATCATACCATATATCCATTTATATGATATTGGGTTTCCTGTATATAAACGTTCTACTTCTTCTTCAGAAATGATACCTCTTACATAAACATCCCACATATAAGCTAACACAGCCTAACTTCTAGCTTTAGCTGCATTTTCTATTGTTATATTCTCTCCACTTGGAGTTAATTCAGATTCATATTTAACTCGCAATTTATCAATACAATTGCTATCAAAAGCTACATTTTTATATGTATATAATCTTCCTAATTTTTCAACTCCTTCATTGTCATTGACGATCGCACCACAATGTTCAGCTAATGACAAGTTTTCATAAAAACCTTCTTCCAAGGTTAATGTCATCATCTCTGTACGTTGTGCGTCTGTGATATTATCTCCAAAGAACCATTCGTTAGCTTTGTTTAAATAATACAATGGATCTTCATCTCCAGTAAGATGCAGCCATTCTATTTCACCTTTCTCATTCCTACGAGCAATCTTAGTTAAAGATCCAAAACGCATTCTGTTATCCTTAACTCTTTCAATTTTATTTAAAATGTTAAGTATTGGGTTATTTTTCTCTTCATTTCTTTCTATCTCTCGTTGTATAGCATTTCGTTCACAGAATGCGTATTCTATCATCTATCTGATCTACTTATCATATTGATTTAGTTCTATATGAAGTTCTCCATTAATATCTGTTACATGTAATAAATCCTTTGTTTGTGTATTTGATATATTATTATAATCAATACCAGGAGTCTTTATTCCATCTATGAAAAACCAAGTAGACTTATCACTAAGAGTTGGGAACACTATCTTTCCTGTAGCAAGCATTCCACATTTTCCTACATAATCTTCACGTTCAGATATTTTTGTATATTTAACACCTCCTTGATAATCGCTGTCAAGTCTAGCTCCATTATATGTCATGAGTTTCAACTTAAACTCAGTGCCGGAAGCAATATATTTCATTATAAGAGAACCTATCTTTTGTACTCTTCCCGCAACAGATCTAGTAGACCAACAATAATTCCACTTTTGTGAATCTTTCAATATCTTACTTCCAGTAAAACGATCGTTTTCTTTATCGTACTTACCTTCGTTGATATCTTCGGTCATATCATATGCAGTATGTCTCTATGCCATTGTATAATTCTTAGTTCCTTCTGGGCCGTTTGTCATAAGATCAGTAGATGTTTTATTATATCTGCTAACAGCTTGAGCACACCATTTTACAAAAGCATTATCTGAATATATATTAATACCGGATGCATATTCTTTATTTTTACCGTTTAAATTTTCTTTATTAGAAACCATCAATGTGTTATTAATTGTTTCTTGATTTTTATTAAGCAATACTTGACATAAAGAACTTCCACTCTTATTATATACAACCGTTTCTATAAATTTCTAGAAAGACAAATCTTGTCTAGCACTTGTAATCATATTTCCAAATGCTTTTTGAACGGAAGTACCGGTTTCAATTGTATCAAACTCTTCTCTCAATGCCATTTCAAGTGCAGGCTTAGATATATCTATTCCTAGTATATTTAAAGCGTGTAGAAACTAAGATTCTATATATATAAAATCACCCTAGTTGTTTTTATCTACAGCTCTTCCTGCAACTTCATGTTTTTTAGATATAGTTTTATACAATTTAAATATATCACCTAATGTATCCTAAGCTTGCTTCAATAATGCTTTTCCAGTTTCTTCTTCGCCGTTCTTAACAAACTTGAAGTTTCCGTTTTTATTTAAGAAGAATATTCCACTAACTCCTGTTCTAAACTATGTAAACCATTGTTTTGGGAACATACTTGCAGCATAACCGCTATCAGAAGATTTAATACTACTTGTATATTTTCCATCAATAGGTTGTCCATCTTTGTCGTGTATTTGAGAAAATACAACCTGCATAAAATCTAGTTTTTGACAAGAAACGAAATTAAATAACTGTGTGGCTAATGCTTCACTACTAGTAGTATCAACATCATAATCGTATTCATTTATTACGTTTCCAGTATCCTTACCTTCTTTATCTGCATATGTGAAATAAATACCATCTTCACCATTATGTTGATAATACGAATTCTTCTTAAGAGGTTCTCCATCTTTACCGATAAGTATATACTTACCATCATCATGTTTTTTAATAGAATTATTCATCAACGCATTGAGTTTACGCTCTAGTCTATAAAAAACAGGTTCTGTTTCTGATAATGCATGAAGTTTTGCCAAAAGGTCTTCTGCTGATTTACAATCATGACATGCTGATAACAGTAAATTCTTAACCTAATTCCTAGGAATGTATCCGGTAAAACCGAGTATACCTTTTTTATTAGGTATCATAACTTTACTTCCATCTTTATTTTCTATAGACTTTACACGTCCAGTTTCAACATCTTCTTCAGTAGCAAACCTCTCATCTGGAATTGTACTTAACATAAATCTAACAGCTGCAGTAGTATCTTCAGATCTATCATGAGTATAGAAAGCATCATCATGTGCAGCTATTTCTTGACCTATATATGAACTATTTTCATCATCTGCAGCATCGTTTTCATCGTCTTCTTGTTTCTATAGCCTATCTAATTGAGAATCGATACCTAACACTTTTAATCGTCTATTGATTTTTTGTTCAATTATATCCCAATTATTCTCGTCAAATAATTGAGCAAACATTTTTTGAGACTGATTTAAATCTTCAAATTTACGATTATCTTCTTGTTCTTTTATAAGAATAAGAATTTGCTTTTTAAGTGCGTTTATGTCGCCTTTTTTTACTTTAGCAGCAGCCTATTTTGTTAAGTTTGCTATTTCCTATGATCCGTAATTTGTCTTATAATACTGTATAGCATCTTGTACAGTCATACCGTCATTTATATATTCTCCAGTCAAGACTCTAAAGAATGCAGAATGTTCTGTTTTTTCATTGCCGTGGAATAACTTTTGCATTGAACTCAAGTCTGTAACAATCTTTGCAGCATTTGAAGCAGTCATATCTATACTGTATCCTTGAATAATTGTAGATACAATATGATCAAGAGCTTCTTCGAACATCTGCATTCCTCCAAACGATGGGAATTCAGATAAATCTATGTGAACTCTTTCAGATGTACGTTTACCTTCTTTATCAGTGTGATAACGTTTTCCGCTAACAGTAAGGTACATTTGACCATTGAAGTCGTTAACAAAACGTTCAATATTAGCTTGTTTAGGTTTGATATATCTAAATATTCCTGAATTGGCCATTATAAACAACATTGCAAACTTACGATCTCCTAATGCACGAAGAGCTTGTATATATTCTTTTATTTCTTTGAATATTTTACTAATTTTCCAGAAATTGTTCCACTTAATGTTTATATGTTCTCTGTCTATCATAAACATTCTGAACATTTCTGCCAATCCTTCAGCTACATCACGTTCTGTAAGCTTCCTTCCGTGTGATTTCTCAAACGCTGCTCCATAATGTTCAGCATATTTTTGGTAAATCTTCTTACGTCGCTTTTCTCCTACAAGTAATTCAAGTATTCTATGGAATGCTTCGTGATACTGTGCACCTTCTGGAGCATGCTTGCTTAATGTGATGGTATCTGTTGATATCATACCGGCTACTTTAGCTCCGTTTGATAACGTTGAAAGTTCGTGTTCTACGAATACCAGAGGCACATCTCCAACAAGTCGCTTTGTTTCTTTTTCTACGAATTTTTGTTGTTCTTCTGTCAATCTACTATTAGCTAATTTATCAACAGCTATAAGCATACCTGGAACATTATCGTCGAATAAATTACCGTCTGCCCAAGATGATCCGTTACTAGCATCGTCTAATGCTTGATTTATACTAGCATCATCCCAACCGTCATCATTTTTATGCTTATTCGGTTCTTGTTTAGTCTATTCACCTTCTTTAGTCTACTGTTCTTGATTTTTTTCAGGTTTAGGCTCAGGTTTTGCAGCAGGTTTTTCCTCAACTTTTGTTTCTTGTTGAACTCCAACCTATCCTCCGTCTGATACTGGTTTAGCATCTTCTTTTTTCTTTTTCTTTTCGATTTCAGTAGATGTTTTTTCTAACTCTGTTATAGAAATAAGAGGGTTTTGTAATGATTCAGCATTAGTTCCAGCATATCCATGTTTTATCATCCATCCTGCAAAATCAAGACCTTGTTCATAATCTTCACGTGTTATTTCAAAATCACCAAATTTAATCTTAGTTACATTGTGATCTGTATTTTCAAATATATTACAAATATTACCAAAAAATCCTGCAGGATCATTTAACTTAGATCGCATTATACCTACTTGATTTATATGCATATTGCTTAAAGTTAATATGTGATTTAATCTACTTAAATCATCTGGTTTAGATATATCTAAAACTATTGTAGGTCTACTTGACATTCCTGTAGCGGGATCTACAACAGGTTCAGCTTCCATATTTGTTATTTTAATCTTATTTGGATTAAATCTTTTTAAATTATCCGATTGTGCATATTGAAATATGAATTCATGGCCTGCGTAACTAGCCTGTCTTCCGAATCTCGTAATAAGTTTTAATATCTATTGACACGATATTCTTGATATCTCATTTGATATTTCATTTTCACCATCATACAAGTGTATTCCTTGGAATATAGTATCAGTGCTATCATCTTGAGAAGCTGCTATTTGTCGTAAACATTGAGTAATTAAATTCGCATCGGATTGTTCAAACTTTTTACCACGAAGAGTTATATATACAATTCGCATTGGCGCATCTACAGGATCTTCATCGTATTTAAATTTATATAAAAATACTACACTACCTGCAGGCATGTGTTCATTCTATGCAGACTCATTTCCAGGTACTGGAGTATATCCTTTTGGTAATGGTTTACCATTCTCATCAGGTTTAATAGTATCACCAATTGTAGATCTATTAGTATCACTTACTTCAAATATTTCTCCATTACTGCCGACTACTCCTAACAAACTATCTTCTCCATTTAATAAATGGTTTAATGTAGATTCACCTACAATAAACTATGTATCCATTAATGAATGATCTTTTTCAGAATACACTAACTTTCCATTTGTACGCTTAACGTTTTTAGCTACGATGTATTCACCAGGCTTTAATGAATTGAATAATGATCTATATTGACGAATTAAATTTCTAGCCATTATGCTATAGTTACTTGGATCAGATTGTACATCTGAGTTACTTCCAGGTTCATTACCTAACTCATTGCCCAAACGTATTCGTATAGATTTGTTAAATTTAATTACTTTACCTCCTTTTGGAGCATATGTAATAATTACACTAAATGTTCCATCGTCGTTCTTAAATACTTTAAACTATGAATTAGCTATAAAATCTGATTTTATTATAGATTCCAAATAATGAGGAATTGTCTTTAGAACTTCGATAGTAGAATGAAGATTGTTGAACTGATACCAATGTTGCTTTCCTGCCTCAGGAACAGGTTCAATTTCACTATCCTACCAATTCTAATCTGATTGTTTTTCATCAACAGGCTTTAAGTCTTGCTTTTCTTTATCTGCAGATTTACTAGCAACAGATGCTTCATGTTGTTCATACTCATTATTACTTTCAGTATATAAATCATTATATTCATTTGCTAATCTATCTAGCGATTCTTCTACATTATTTAATTCATATTGAGCATTTTTTTCAACTTTGTTACGTATATCTTTATATACATTTATCCATTCGTTTATCTTTGCTTTTAAATCAGAAGATGCCCAATCGGCATCAAGTATAGCGTAAAGATACGAAGTCTTATTGTAGAGTTCTGATATTTTATCTTTTATACGCTATAATTGTTCATCTTTTGGTTCGGGTTTTGATAGATAATTATCTAATGCTGAGAATTCATCTTCAACTATAGCGCCGTTTAGATTAACAATACCCTGTGATTGCACGGTACTCATATGATCAACATCATTGCCGACATTGTCGTAATCTACATAAAACGGCAATATTTCAAGAGATGTTATTTTTACTCCAGTTTGTTCTTGAATCATAAGTCTATACATATGAAGCTGTCTAGCATATTGCTGCGCATAATTACGTTGATATCCAGCACCAAGATTCTCATCAAAGAATGGTATTTGTATTCTTGTTTCTGCTCCTTCTGGTGCTTCCTATCCATCTGGAATGTTTTGCCATACTTCTTCACCTGTAAATGAATTCTTTGATTTAAACTATCTTGTAAGTTTAAATCTACTACTATTTTTAGTAGTCTTAAAATCAAGTACATGAATATTACCGTCTTTATCAATAGCTATTAAGTCTGTTTCTCCAGCTACTCTTTGTCCATTAGGTGCTGTAAAATACCATGTATATGGAGTAGTATCTACAACCCAACCGCGCTTTACAAATTCTGCCTGTATTTTTTCAAATTCTTTAACTGTATCTTTAAATATAGCATCAGTCATTTTGTATTCAGGCTTATTTATAAGCTCTTCTTCGGCAAAAAACGCTCTACCTATCTCATCGACTATTTGTCCTGCAATTACTGCTGGACCCGGAACTTCATTTGTTACTATTTCAGATATAGCACGTCTTGTATTGTCTATTTCATTTTTAGTAAGCATTTGTGTTTTTGTATACATAGATAAATCTATGTGATATCTTTTATATTCAAAAGAATCTTTTCCGTAGTCCTCTTCTAATTTTTTATTATATTCATCCTGGATTTTTATGATTTCAGCCTTTATATCATTAGTGTTTTGTAATCGTCGTATTATCTCACGTTGACTATTCTATAACATAGCGTCTTTTATATATTGAGATCCAATTACGCCATGTACTCTTATAAAAGACATAAATCTAGTACCAACTTTAATAAAATAATTAAAAGCCGTAGTAATCTTATTCCCGTCTTCATCAGACTTGATTAATTTCTTATCATCTTCTTGTTTCTATTTTAGTTTATCTAATACTTCCTATTGTTGTTGATTAGGTTGTACTCGATCAGAATGTTTTTCTTTGGTCTAGTCAGCTTCATTATATTCCTATATTTCAGATTCACTAGTATTAATTAATTCATTATTACCGCTTATCCAATATGTATACTCGTTTTCTTTTAAGGCAAAACTATCTACTTTATATACCTTACCATTATGTAAAACTTTATCACCTACATTATATTTTGGAGTCAATTCTTTAGGAAACGAATCTACATAAACAGCATTTTCTAAAGCATTTGGTGGGCATAATATACTGTCTCCATTAGGATTTTCAATTAAAACATATCCTTGACTAAATCCTGCAAATCTTCCTACAACTTCGTTTCCGTTTATATCTTTAGTTTTTATATATTCATTAGATCTATCTGTTTGATTTACATTAGGTCTAGTGTATTGTTTTTTATCGGTATCATCTTGTGGTATTGTTTCACCTTCATTTTCATCTGAAGTTGGTGTAACACCTTTGTTTGAATCATCACTTGTTGTAGTTTTGGTAGAATCTTTAGGTTTTGGAGATTGCTACTGCTATTTTTCAGACTATTTCTTCTATGCATTTTCTCGTTCTGTTAAAGCATCATTATATTCATATAGATTAAATTCTTTATCTTCAGGATCGATTTTTCCAGTATTTGGATGATATCTTCTTTTCGTCCATTTGTCTGTACCGTCTTTCTGTTTTTCACGATGTGTAATATACCAATAACCATCGTTTCCAACAAATATGTCATTATCTTTAACATCACGAGCAGCGGCATCCTCGTATCTACGAATTGAATTTACATAATCTTCTTCAAGAATAGCTTCTATATTTTTATCGCTTTGTAATTTAGAGTTGTATTTACTTAATTGACCATTTGGATTTCTTTCAAAATCTTTTAATAAATGCTGTTGAAGTAATGCGTCATATTCCTATAAATGTCTTTCTCTATATATTGATGACACTCCTCCAAATTCATTATCCTCACTTAGATTTGTATCATCTTCTGTAGACTATATTCCATCTAATATTTCTTTCATAGAAATATTACTAATATCAATACCTTCTTTCTGAAGAGCTGGATTTAACATTTCTAGAAGTTTGCTTCCAGTACTTGTACTTTCCAATACTTTAACAATATCTTCTTTACTATTTACATTAATTCCTCTTTTTTCCAAAGCTTTACGTAATGCCTCACTCTAAATTTTAAAATGATTAGATAATGAGTGATCTTTTCCAGTCTATTCGAGTTTAGAATAGTCTTCATATAACTAATACATTGCATATAGTGAAGCTAATGCTTTTGCATTTTGCTGATCTTCATTAATTGCATTTTGATCAACATCGTCGTCATAGTAATCTTCATCTTGAAGTATATTTGTACCAAACAACTCTTGTATTTTAGCGTCAGTATCTCTTAATGTTTCATAAGCTTCGTTTCTACTATTTATTCTGTAGTTTAACAAAGATACTAATTTAGAATATTTTTCACTGTTAGATGGTTTTTGAAATAAACTATGTAGATTTATTCCGGCTCTCTGTGCTATAACCTGAGCTTCTTCTGAATGAGCCAAACTATAAATGTCTTCGTATTTTCTATACTGTTCATCTATAAGTTCAGTTGGTATTCCTGTTTCATCTTCATCAAGAAGTGTTTCTTTATTTAGTCTACGGTATGCATTTTCTCTATCTTCGTATTTCTTGTGGTTTCCAACTAATCTTTTGAAGTCTCTAAATCTCTATATAGTTGTTTCTTTATTTTCAGACATTGCCAATTTTGCAAGCTGTTCACCTTGTACAAGTTCAGCATTAGTTGTACGCTACATTACATCTAAATTATGCTATATTGCATCAATCGCTTTAAAATCTTGTCTAACTTGATTAGCTTGTGTAAATATAGAAACTGTATTTGGACCAAATAATGTAAGAAGTGGCGTAGCATTCATAGAAGGTACTACGTCAGCATCAGTATAATAAGCTGGATCATTTTGGTTAACCCAATACCAAGCAGCTTTTCCACCAGTTATTAAGTCATCAAATACACGTTTTGCCATACCTACATTATATGACTGATTGTATCCCCATTCATCGTTTAAAGATTTATATGCATTGAAACCCTGAACACCTTCTTGTAGCATTTCTGACATTGTGTCTACACCCATACGTCCAGCAACATTGCCGACTTTTTTACCAACTGCTGCAGCTTTTAAGTATCTACTAGGTACACTTGTAGCAAAACGTCTTATGTCGTTAAATTTTCTAGCTATTCCGGTTTCTCGTCCTATCCATTTAGCACTTTTATTTGCATATCTAACTGGAGCCGTTACAACTCTACCGGTAAATAATACACCATCTCTAGCTTTAGTTAATCCTTTTGTAAGAGCTCTTCCAGCTTCACTACTAAGTGCTTTTTGAGTAACACCGTGTACTCCTTCTTTAAATCCAGCATATCTTAATCCTGCAGCAGTTTTTGCAAATTTCATTCTACCTAATCTGCCAACTGCTTGTATCTTCGTACCAAGAGCAAGTTCTCTAATAGGTTCTAATCTTGCTGTAGATACCAATGATCCAACTAAAGCATCTGTTGTATTTACAGGCTGGTCACTATAAAATAAGTTGTTGTTTCCTACTATAGCATCACGATGTGATTTTGTTATTTCTGGATTTGTAGAATGCCATACACCTGCTAAGTATGCATCTGTTATGTATTGTTTTACTTCTTCAGAATCACCTAGTTTTGATAAGTCTTTATATTTCTTATTTTTACTCAGTTGTTCAAATCCTTCTTTTATAAAATCATCATACAGATCTTTATTTATAAGACTGCGTCTTAAATAATCAGAAGATTTATTACTAGCTTCTATGTTGTTTTCATCAGATCCTGCTGATTTTTGTGCTTCAAAATTAGTAAGTATTGCGGCACCTTGTGTTAACAGTTTTGCATTTTTTAATAATCCAAATCCATAAGTATAACCTACTATTGATGATGCTAAACTTATTCCGCTTTTCCACCAAGATGAATTTGATCCTCCAGCTATTCCAGACCATCCGAATGCAGCCATTTTAACAGGATCTTTCCAAGAATATTGTTCATTTTGTAGAATTTGCTCTTGGGCTTTATAATAATCATCTACCTATGCATGAGCTTTTAAGAAATTGTTTCCAGTTTTCCAATCTCGTATATCTTGCATATCGGTTTCGTAATCCTTCTGCCAACCTTTTATTCTATTATCACTTACTTCTTTGAAGTGATTTAATTTGGAATATATCTTACGAATTCTATTATTTACAGAAGTATACCAATCTTTATCATAGTTATTAGTCTGCATAAGTCTGTTTAGATCGTCGTAATCATCATCTAATCCAAACAAAGCTCTACGAATACCACCGAGATCATTGTCTACAAGTCGATCTACTTGTAATTCAAATTGTCCAAAGTAATTATTAGCTCCCCAGCTAGATAAATTATTTAAACTTTGTCCTATTTTTTCAGAACTAAGTTTACTTCTAATTTCCTGGTTTTCTTTCAGCAATTCGTTTAACTAATTATTCAAATTATTTCGTACATATGAATCTAGAGTATCTCCCTTTCCATAATTAGTACCTATTTGTATTTGTCTTATCTGATATAGATTATCTGCGTACTTCTATACTAAATCTACATATTGTTTTGCATCTTCTGCCATATACTGAAGCTCATTAGCTCTAGATATCTAACCAGAGCTAATTTCTGCTTGTGATTGGTTTGTTTTGATTATAAAATCAGATGCAAAACTTTTACCATATGCTGATTGTGCTAATCCTCCAACACTTAAAGCTGTAGAAGACATTCCACCAGTACCTTGTATTCCATATTGTGTTATAGATTTATTTGCTAAATCCTAACCCAAATAATCTTTAGGTTTATGTGATAATAATTCTGCAAGATCTGCTTCTTGTTCTTCTTTAGATAGTTCAGTATGTTTATCGAGGTCTTCAATAGCCTGATTTAAATAATTAAAATCATGTAATGCCCTATAATCAAATATTTCCTAGTATTCTTTATTGGTTAGAGCTTTATTTCCATTTAATCTACCAAATGTACGATTTTCAAATAGCCTACGATTTAATCTATCTAGCGTACTTTCATGTTTTTTTGCGTCTTTTATTTTCTGATTTTCAAATTCAAAAAATTTATTTGCAGCTTGGTTAGCAATTGCTGTGGCAGGATTTTGTGATTGATTTTTACCGCCATTTCTTTCAAGCTATCTTTTAGCCCATCCTGCGTATTCTGGAGATAATGGATCAGGTGCTATTGCATCATAAAATGAAGAAGGATCTTGAGTCATTTCGTTCCATTCTTCAGGTGATATATTTTTATAATGCAATTCCGGTAACTTATTATCTTTATTATTTTCCTATTCTGCTAATTCTTCAGCTTTCTTACGTTTCTCTATTGCTATTTCTTTAGCAGCTTTTTCTTGATCTTCTCTAACTACATCATCAATATAGTTTCTGAAGTTTTTAAATGAAAAATGAGTTTTATTATCCTTAAACATAATTATTAATCTATTCTGGCATCTTCAGTAGTTCTACTTGCTTTATCTCCCATCGCTTTACCGATGTTCACATCAAGTCCTTCTACTTCAGGTGCATAATCATCAACATACTGCGGGTTTATTATAAATCTATTATCATCTACGTTAACGCCACTTCCTTTAGTGGTAACGTGTGTATCGTACCAAAGAGTATTGTTACTTTGATGATATTCAGAACTCGTATTTTTTGAAAGTTTTCCTGTTTCTACACCCTGTTCGTTCTTTACTTTATAGTCTCTATCTTTAAGTTTATACCATACACTTTGTTCGGTGAACATTCTCATCTTGCCATCTTTACACAATACAGACAATACTCTACCGGTAGGCCTCATTGAATATTCATAAGTATCGTTATTGTAAAATTTACTATTTGCGAACTTATCATATCCTTTATAGTATCTAACCTTCTTAGTACCATACATACTATTATGTACAGCTTCTGCTGAATATAATCTACTAGCATCAGATTTTGTTAAAATAACACCATTTGCAGAACCAACTTTAACTCCATATGATTTTGCTATATTACTTTTAAGGTCTGTTGTAGACATATTTCTCAACATAGTATCACGACTATTATGTCTATTTTTATGTATAGCTACTTTCTGACCATGTTTGATATCATCAGTTAAAACTTTCATATTAGTAAGAGTTCCTGATTCTAAATCTGCAGCCATTGCTTCTTTTATCTTTGATGTAGAATATCCACTTCTTTTAGCCCAACCTGACAATACAAGTTCACCTATATGAGAATGTCCTTCACTACCTGATCCAGATCCAGATCCATTTCTACGTTTTAATCCTTCTTTGTATGCGGCTTCTTTCATTGCTAAATTGTGTCTATAATTCTCTAAAGCAAATGGATCTGCTTCATATTTATCAGGAGATAAATAACGCATATTTGCGTTTGCTATACGCCTATCAAGTATATCATACGCTTTTTTCTATAATTGTTCAGGTGATGCTGTTGGGTTTTGTTGTGCAGCCTGTCGCTATGCTATTTCCCATTCAAAAGCACCTCTTGGAGTTTTTATAAAATCTTGAGCATTAGATTGTGCAGCATTTAGCAAATCATTATAATCATATGCATATCTACGCTGTCCGTTCTTCATACCTTTATATAAAGGTTGTCTACCTTTATAGATATAATCTGTAACTTCTCCTAATCCTTGGAATGGACTAAATGTACTATTATATACACCATCTTTAAGTGTATCCCAATCTTTAAAACTAGTTCTTCCAGCTTGTTTGTCTAAGAAATCCTAATAGTCTTGGCTATACAATCCTTTTGATTCAAGTTCAGCTTTTACTTTTAATGCGTTTATTCCTTGTAATGCAGAAGCTCTTAATTTTGCAAGATCTCCACCAGGAACAGATGCTATTGCTTGTGCAATCATAGATCTACCTTCTTGGCTACGTATCATATCTGGACCGTAATTCTACATTAATTTGCGTATAGGTTCATTTACCAATCGATCCCAATTAAGATTATCTTTTGAATACGGACTATAAAAATCGTCGTATTTAGTATTATATTCTTTTAAATCCTAAGCAGCCTACATATAATCTTGGCGCACAGCATTCGCATAATTCTACTGTGCTGCCAAGAACATCTATGCAGTTGTAGGATCAAACATATCATCCATCTTATAGATGACAGGCTGTTCTTGTCCTAATATGTTCATAATTATACTATTCGTGAAGGTTTAGTTAATTTAATATTAAACATGTTGTTTAATTCATCTTTTAAACTATTATATTTTGTAAACGGATTGTAATATGTATTAAAATCGTACTGGTTTGTATTTTTCTGCTTATTAAAAACTTTTTCATTTAAATCAGCTTGCCTATCGTACAGATTAATAAGTCTATTATTATAATCTTGTGTTCTATCAAATTGTTGCTGCTGGAATATATTCTTACCAAGTGCTGATATCAAATTAAGTCTACCTTGGTTAGCATTTTCCATACCAAGTAATCTACGTGCTACAGCCTCTCTATAAGCTTGCTGTTGCTGTGAAAGAGCTGTCTGTCGTCTAATAGCATCTTTCTCACCAGCTTCCATTAATGCTTGCGCATAAACTTGTTTATATTTATTGTTAATATCGTTAGCTTCTCCGTATAACTTAGCCATGTTTGCCATATAGTTATCACCGTGAGCCAACATCATCTTAGTTCTCTATCCAGCACTAAGACCACCTTGCTGATTTATATTATATAAACCTTGTCTGTATGCATCACGTACTTGCTGCACCTGCTGGTATGGATCAAATCTCATTTGGCTCAGTATTCCAATAGCTTGATTAGCATTAGTATTTGGAATATAACTATTTGCAGCTTGTGGTGCTGACTCTTTATAATAATTGTATTGCTTATTTGGTATTCCATATGCGCCTGCATAAATCAATGGCTGTAACCAGTTTAGATTAAACTTACCACCATCGTATTGCGGCATAGTACCATCATATCTATTCTATATTTTGTGTTGCATTTCTTGTCTATTTAATGGTTCTTTAGTGCTTTCTACAAGCTATTGCTGCATTAAATCTAACTATCTAAGATTAAGCTCCTTTGTCTTATTATCCGCATATTTGTTAGATTCAATTGATTTACGTAGCTTTTCGTTTTTAGTATACTATTTAGATAAAGGAGCTACTTGATCTGCAAATGATCTTCCATTAGTCCAATCTATATCATTACCGGCAATATAGTTATTATCGCCTTCTTGCACTGAACTATATTGATCATCTGCACGTTTCTTTCCTTTATCTATATATGTCATCTTACTTTCATCGAAATTAACAATAGTTTCACCTTTACCTACTTTAGAATTAATAGGCCCCATATGATATCCATCTTTGTCAAATACCATTCCGTAACCACTGTTAGAAGGTTTGTTTATCAGGTTATAATTTACAGCGGTCTTTCCTTTATCTGCATTATATAAAGACGTACCTCCATAAGTGTCTTCATCAAATTGATTTCTCAAACCTTGAGATGCTGCTACTGATTCTGCTTGATCATTTGCATTAGCATAACTTTCTGTTAATGCATTCTTTCTTCTTTGTAGTTCTCTTTTACGTCTACCTCTACCAAACAAAGAACCTATACCACCTATAAGCCCTCCTATAAGTCCACCACCGATAATTCCCAATGGACCGAGTGATGTACCAAGCAATGATCCTGCTGCCAGTGCAGAGCCTACACCAGCACCAATACCTGAAATACTATTAGATAATATTCTATTGTTTTCTCCGTATTTAAGCATTCTATCATATGCAGAAGTATCACCTAAGTTCTTAGTAGTATAGTTTATTCCATTTATAGATTGTGTAACTTCGTTATGACTCTGATCCATCATTTCAGCTGTAGGAATACTAGGACCTTTAGCTAATCCACTAGATAAATCGTATAATCCATATAAAGCTCCTGCTACACTAGCTGCCGTACCTGCAGTACCTAATATTGACTTTGCAGAAGAAGTTGCAGCAGTTTTACTTCCTTGCTGTGCAAACTATTCACCAGTTTTTTTCAATGCTTGTGATCCAATACCTTTTCCAAAAATATTAGATCCGAAATTACCAACTTGTGATGCAAACGATGGCATCGTCTTACTAGCAATATTTACACCTGTATTTATTCCTACATTTGCTAATGCGTTTGCACTATCAGTTAATATTGATGTACTCAGTTGTGGTAGTTTGCTGGCCATAGTGTTTGTTAACATTTTAGCAGCGCCTGTCTATATGCTTTTATCTACAGTTTGTGAAAACACCTTACTAACTGGATTTTTCAACATACTAACATACGGAGTAGCTGTACTAACAGCACCTTGCAAAGATGGTTTATACATGCTAGCTTCATTTGACATATCCTGTCCTTGCTGTATTGAAGGAGTACCTATATTAAAGTTATCACTCTTCTAATAACCAGATGCAGTTTGTTTTACTGCTAAATCATATCTAGGTAATCCGTTCTGTATTTGTTTATATTGTAATAATTTATCTCTCTTATTCATAATTAATTATATGATTGTCTAAATTTGGTTATTATATGTGATATAGAACTATAGGACTTTGGATTATTGTTCATAATAGATTCTATCATCCATTTACCACGTAATCTTTGTATGTTATTATTTAAACATCTAGGTATAGAGAAACATACATTACCTTCTCTATCTGTATACGAATTCTCTTCGTTTGTGTTCAATGTATTAGCTTTACTTAAATCTGTACTGAAATTTATAGCATTATTAAATCCAGATGACGTATTTCCATAAGTATTATAGTACATATGCGGATATACTATCTATTGATTATCGAACACTTTAGTAACCGATGCATTAGGATTTACTATAAACTTTAGATAATATCTAGATGTATTATTTTTGGTATTAGATAATTGTGAATTACACATCTCACCTTCAGCATTTGTATTTATATAAATAATATCGTCTTGGTTAGTCTTATTGTTATATATAGTATTAATACATCCATTAATATCATATAACGATTGTGCTATATCAAATTTACAATTAAATGCTAATGTATAAGATCCATCTGTATCTTCACCGGTATTATTCAAAGTAACATTATTGAATAATAATTCATCGTTATTAGGATCATATTCTATTGTAGGAGTATCTGTAATATCACAGTTCTTCATAAGTGTCTTTACGTTTGTTTTCTCTGTAAAGTCTATTACCTACATCGATGCTCTTCCATTTCCAGCATTTACTGCTTTATATGCTGCTATGCATCTATTTCTATGATCAAACCAATATATATCGTTATCTACATTTATCTTACACATATCTTGATCACGCATTCCAAATTTTGTACTTAAGTAGTCATATCTCTGTAATACAGATCCTTGTCCTAATTGTATAAGGTTACTATTCTCATCTTTAACTAACGAACGTTCATTTACAGAAAGTTTACCAAATCCTTTATTCTACCAGAAATATAATGTATCTTGTACAGTAAACATATCTGTTAATTCACCATACACTGGATTTACATCTATATAGTCTACAGGTTTAAATATATTCCAGTTATTTAATAACTCACCATTAGTCTTCATTTGAGAATAACATATTCTTTGAGAATAAGTATTTTGTAAATGCACTACGCTCTATGGAGAATATATATCATTACTTGTACCATTATCAGAGTATATCAAGTTATATTGATGAACAGGCCTATCTTGTGTAGATACACCTTTTATTTCTCCAGCTTCTGATTGTAGATTAGCATTTGAAGTATTACGATAGTTCATACCATAATCAAAGTATTGGTTTATAGTGCTCTCCATTGGTATATAGTGTATTGTTTGCATAGATTGTAATGAACTCTTATCGTCATTAAAGTCATATGCTTTATACATACCCTCTATTTCATATATCTAAGTGTACGTATCACCAGTAAATACATATATACTTTTTGGTGTATTGTTATCATCTTTTATTTCTTTATAATCTCCAAATCCGTAATACGTATCATACTGTTTAGAGAATTTATCTTTGCCGGAATAATGAATAGCAGGATGTGTAATCTCACATAACAATGTACCTGGATAACTATTTAAGTTAGATACTTCTTCTGGATCCTTATAGTTCTTATTATTATCAGGTTTTGTATGAGATTCTATTAAAATATTACCATGCTATAAATTAGCTATTCGATTGGTAGTTAGAACTTCTCCAAATATGTTATTTAATTCAATGTCTGGTTTTCTGTTATATGGTGCAACGGTATTAAAAGAACTGCCAACTAATAAGTCTTTTAATTCCTATCTATCGTTCGATAATTGTATTATCAAACATCTAGCAGCAGGTCCTATTGGTCCAATAGCAGGATATGTTCTCGTTGTGTGTTTGTCTGTATCATCATTATTAGTAAATTCTACAACGTTGTTCCACGGTTTATCAGTCCATCCATATTCATCACTAGTGCCTACAGGTATATTATACTTGTTACCACAAACCCAATTTAAATAATTAGAAGTTGATATATTTTTTATATATGACTTATACTTCTTTACAGCATTTTCTATTACACTGCCACTTATAATATGATTAGAAAAACCATCTTCCCAGTTTAACATCTTTACACTAGAAATAGCTTGTATTGGTTTAAAATAATCGTATTGATTTAAATTAAAATCAGTTTCTCTTGTATAATAAGCGTTGTCTACATCTATTCTGTCATCAAAGTCTCTAGGTTCTAGGCATTTATCATACCCTTTTTCTCCAGTACGTCTAAAGAATCGTCTAGAATATACTGTACTTGCAGATTCTAAATATTTTAATATATTCGTTTTATCGGATTTATCATCTTTTGAATAACTCAATATCTTATAGTTTAAGTTTGTATATTCGCCAAAAGTATAATTATATTTATCTATTGTTTTTTTATCGTATGTACCATCTGAAAGCAATTTTTCACACTTTAAAGGAACAAAACTTAATGAAAATACGCGATTTCTCTGTGCTTTATTCGATTCTTTTATTTGTTTATAAGTAGATTCATCGTATGCACTATCTGTTGTAAACCTTATTATATCTTCATTGGTTATATTATAATTTATTGATGAATATAAATATAAAGCAGGAGTTAATGATATCTAATTTACTTTGAGTTTATTCAATACATCATCTACATATGTCTACATTTCTGGACAATATATTTGATATAATCTATTGTCAGATGCGCCACTGGTCATTTTTTCAGGCCACTATTTTTGACAAAGGTAATATAGTTCGTCAATACGCGAAGCTTCATATGGAGTATATCCTATATACTAAGGATTACTTATAATAAATCCAGTAGGATAATATGGAGAATAAGTACCATCTATCATCTTCTAACGTACAGTACTAGATATTACTACTTGTTGTAATGATCTAGAATATTCATTAGTACGTTGACATCTTACTATTTCATATCCACATATGTGGTTAGTTTTAGCAAAAGAAAAGAAATTGGCCTCTTCTACAAATTCTATACCTATTTGATATGTACCGTTTTCACCATTAGTTAATGGTATTATATCCGGACCAGGTATTCTAATATCACCAATCCATATTACATTACTTCTAGTACCATCTTCTTTGTATAATATTATACCATATCGATATACTTCTCCACGTTTAAGAGACTTTATACAGCTACTTGTTACTGCATCATCATGTGTAGGATTAGCTGTTGGAAATCCATTATATGTAAGAATTTCTTTTGCGTCATTAGCGTCTTTTTCATACGTTTTATCACCTATAGTATAAATATATTTAGATGTAGCGATTGGTTTTCCACTTGTTGCTTTAAAATAATAAGAAGCGTTCTAGTTTTTCTAACCGTCTTCAAGTTCTGTTGCAACAAGTCTCCAAGATATACAATCACCACTACCTCCTACATAACCGAAATAGTCATACATTGCTGTATGATGATCATTATATTGTGTATAATTTATATCAGAATACGGATTTGAATAATCCCAATTATACTGTTTTGGATTATTAAAAGCATTCATTAATTCTGAAATAACATCTCCATATGTCTATTGCTTACAAAAAAATAGCTAATTTTGTGTATAACTTTGATCTACATAACAATAACAATGGTGTTTACCACTCACAATATCTTCAGCAAATTGGAAAGCCCAGAACTTCTTAAGATCTTCTTTACTTAACTAGAATGTAGTAGTATCTTTAACATTTCCTGCAAACAAATAACCTTGATTCTATTCAAGTAGTTTAGGTGTTATATCTTGTCCATGTATTTGTGAAAACTCCTACATTGTTAATGTCTACAGTGTCTTTTTTCCATTATCTATAATCTATATAGACTATTCTTTCTATCCTTTATTTGCTTCAAATCCACCATCATATATAAGGTCAATATCAGCATTTTGATTAGGTTTTATGTATTGTATTCTATATACCTATATTCTATCAAATTGATTGATATTTTCATTTATATCTATTTGTAACTATAATCCTACAGATGTTATAGAATTTTCAGCGCATCCTACTTCAGTATCTCTAGACGGATTTATTACTTGAAATTTACGACTTAATGGCGCAAGTTTACTAGTAACACCATACTTTTTGTAGAAACGATACGTATACTATACTTGTGACGTTTTAAGCTATCCACTAGTTACAGCTTTATACTTAATGGCTTTTTTTGGAAAATACATATTCTGACTTATATAATCGATGTTTATCTTGCCATGTGTATCACATAATGATTTAATATAGTCTGTATCTACTACATTTATAATCATTATCTTATGTTCGCCATCTGCTAAATATAAGTTTGTAACTCGATCTGTTTCATATTGTAATACAGCTGATATATTCTTTAGATCACCTATACCTGTATCTATAAAACATAAGAATTCTCTATTGTATTTATATGCTGTACTAATCTCTCTTTCATCAGGTATAGATATTTTATAAAGATATATAAGTCCTTCATATATGTATATAAGTATATTTATATCTCCAGATGTTATTATCTTAGATATAGTAGATGGTTTAAT